>ENA-UOOE01000313-UOOE01000313.1-fermentation-metagenome-genome-assembly--contig:-NODE-313-length-50270-cov-4.317136_pt1 | contig 50270 bp, 41 predicted proteins | sample MGYA00245776_ERZ724021 | MGnify/ENA primary metagenome ERZ724021 (study PRJEB28704, sample SAMN03018321) | fermentation metagenome | biome: anthropogenic terrestrial biome; feature: soil; material... | reverse complement strand
GGTGGTCGTTTCTCCCTTCCGCCTGTCCGCCGCGCAGACGTTCCACACCGTGAATCACAAGCCCTTCCGGCTCTTCGCGGACCTTGCCGCCGAGAGCGAGAAGCCCGTCGGAGAGTGCCGAAAGCCGGTCGCTTTCCTTAAGGCGTAGGCGGCCGGCGTGGGAAATGACGGTTTCCCGCCCCGGAAGAAGCGCCGCAGTAGCCGCAAGGGCCGGAACAAGGTCCGGAATCTGTTCTGCGTTGATTTCCGGGACGGCATCCGGAAGCGGGCCGGGTCCTACCGAAAGGGTTCTGCCCTGCCACGAAATTTCCGCCCCGAAGCTGCGGAAGAGCTCTTCCGCAGCCCGGTCTCCCTGACAGGAATCAGAATTAAGATTAAGTAGCTCAAGATGCCCGCCGAGCGTCCCTGCCGCAAGAAAAAATGCCGCCTGAGACCAGTCCCGCTCAATCTGAAAGCTGGGGTTTGGGCGGTATTTCTGGTTTCCGCGAATCAGCCACCCGGTTCCCGTCTGTTCCGCTGAAACGCCAAATGCCCGCATGACGCGCAGCGTCAGGGCAACATAGGGAGCCGAGCCGAGCGGTGAAGTCAGAAGAATCTCACTGTTGCCCGGAAGGAGCGGAAGCGAAAGCAGGAGGCCGGTGACAAATTGGGAACTAACATTGCCGGGCAGGCGGAATTTTCCGGACAGCAGTCTGCCTTCCACGCGGAGCGAAAGGTTCCCTGTCCCCCGCGAAAAGCGGACACCGTGCTCTGGGAGACAATTAAAATAAACGCTGAGCGGACGCTCCGAGAGCCTCCCCTGCCCAATGAATACGGCGGGGACTCCGAGCGCCGCGGCGAGCGGAATCAGGAAGCGCAGAGTGGAGCCGGATTCCCGGCAGTTTACTGTTACAGGTTCCCCGCGGGAAGAAAGCAGGGATTTCAGAGAATCCTGCGTCGCAAGAATGTCGTCGCTGAGCGGTTCGCCGTGCGGCAAAATTTTTTTCTGGCCGGCAAGCGCTGAACAGATTAAAGCACGGTGCGTTTCGCTTTTAGAAAGGGGAACGGAAACCCTTCCCGAAAGGCAGGCGGGGAGGAGCCGCACACAACTCATCTCAGAACCTCCGTCAATTCCAGCAGACGTTTCCGGTCGGCGGGGTAGAGAAAGCTCTCGCCGATCCTTTTAAGCATCACGAGATGGATGACATTGCCACGGACTTTTTTGTCCAGCATGGCGGTTTCAATGATGCTGTTGATGTCTGCGCGGTCGTCCACCGGAAGACCGTATTTTTTGAGCGCGCTGGAAATTTTATTCGCTGTTCCCGGTTCCGTCAGACCGGCTGCTTCTCCGCACTTTGCCATCATCACCATGCCAATGCCGACGGCTTCCCCGTGGGAAAGCCCGCGGTAACCATACAGCTTTTCAAGTGCGTGGCCAAACGTATGGCCAAAGTTGAGCTTCATGCGTTCGCCGTTGTCAAACTCATCCTGCTCTACAGCGGCTCGCTTAATCTTGAGATTCTCCAGAAGAAAGCGCTCCAGCTCATTCCGCACGTCTGTGCTACAGATAAAATCAAACAGCGGGCGGCTTTTAATACATGCGTGCTTGATGGCTTCCCCCATGCCGTCTGCAAAGAAATGAGGCGACAGCGTTGAAAGCGTATCCGGATCAATTAAGACGAGCGAAGGCTGATGAAATGCGCCGACAAGATTTTTTCCCTCGGCAGTATCCACCCCTGTTTTTCCGCCGATGGAGGAATCGATCTGCGCAAGGAGCGAGGTTGGTATCTGGATAAAGCGGATTCCGCGCAGCCACGTCGCGGCGGCGAAGCCGGCCATATCTCCTGTTACGCCGCCGCCGAGCGCCACGGCAAAGTCACTGCGTGTCAGGCCCTGCCCTGCAAATGCGGAATACATGGTTTCGATTGTAGAAAGACGTTTATGCCCTTCGCCGGCCGGAAAAACAAAAAGTGAAGCGGCAAAGCCGGCCTCTTTGAGCGAAGAAAGGACCTTCTGTGCGTAAAGCGGGGCGACGTTTGAATCTGAGACGATAACGGCGCGTGAGCCGGGATGGAAAATATCCGCACAGGCTTTTCCGGCCAGACTGATGCAGCCGCGGCTGATTCGGATTTGATAAGGGGAAGAGGTATGTACAGTTAAAGTTGTCATTCTCCCAGTGCCTCCTTAATAAGTCTGCCTTTGCGGAGCAGGCTGCTTAGAGCTTCTGCATTGCCTGAGGCAATCGCATCGCGGATTTCCGTAATATGCCCGGTAAGCGTGTCCAGCTCTTTTACCAGCGCGGAGCGGTTTTCGAGGAACAGTTCCGTCCACATGGTTTCGTTGATGGTTGCGACGCGCGAGACGTCGCGGTAGCTTCCGGCAGAGAAACCGCGGTGCTTCGGGCACTGCGGACTCTGAACGTAGGCGCAGGCGAGGACGTGCGGAAGCTGGCTTGTAAATGCAATGATGCGGTCGTGCTCTTCGGGCGTTGTTTCCACCGTGCCGGAAAAGCCGAGCTTCAGTGCGACGGCTTCCAGGCGCTCCACGTCCCTGTGCGGTGCGCCGCATGGCACGAGAATATAGCTTGCCCCGCGGAAGAGAGTGCCGTCGCTTTGGTCAAATCCGTTTTTTTCCTTCCCTGCCATTGGATGGCCTCCGACAAAGACGAAGCCGCTTTCTTTTGCAAGAGCAGTCATGCGCGGGCAAAGCCAGGACTTGATGCCGCAGGTGTCTGTTACAAGGCACCCGGGGCGGATTGCTTTCCGGTGTTCCCGCGTAAAATCCACGTCGGCCTGCGGGTAAAGGCACAGGTACAGGATATCCGCCAGGCGGATGTCCTCTTCCGAGCCAGCCCGGTCGATGGCGCCGGTTTCAAGTGCCTTGCGCAGCACGGCCCCGTCACGGTCAATGCCGGTGACGGTAAACCCGCCGCAGGCCCGGAACGCTTTTGCAAGCGATCCGCCAATTAGCCCAAGCCCTACAATCACGATATTCTGATCCATCCTGCAATTCCTCACTTTTATGGTTTATAATGTCAAAAAAGAAAAGGCTAGTCCAACGTTTTTCCGAAAACTTTGGCGAGAGCTTTTACATGGGAAGCAACATGGTCGAACTGGTCGGGCGTCAGCGACTGTGCGCCGTCTGAAAGCGCATGTTTGGGATCGTTATGGACTTCAATAATCAGCCCATCCGCACCGGCGGCAACAGCAGCAAGCGCCAACGGCTCAACAAGCCAGGAAATCCCTGAAGCGTGACTTGGGTCTACAATGACAGGCAGATGAGAAAGCCGCTTGAGGACAGGGACAGCGGAAATATCCAGGGTATTGCGCGTATAGGTCTCAAAGGTACGGATGCCGCGCTCGCAGAGGATAACCTGATTATTGCCGCCAGCCATGATGTATTCGGCACTCATAAGCAGTTCCTCCATGGTATTGGAAAGGCCGCGTTTCAGCAGGACCGGCTTGTCAGTTTTGCCCAGCTCCTTTAAAAGGTCAAAATTCTGCATGTTGCGTGCACCAACCTGGAAAATATCAACGCCTTTTTGCAGAAAAAGGTCAATATAACGTGCACTCATAATTTCCGTTACAATGGGCAGGCCGGTTTCCTTTTTTGCCTCGGCAAGCAGGTCAAGTCCCTCGGCCTTCAGCCCCTGAAAGGAATAGGGCGACGTGCGGGGCTTGAATGCACCGCCGCGCAGGAACTGCGCCCCGGCTGCCTTAACCCGGCGCGCTACTTCGGTAATCTGGCCCCGGGACTCCACGCTGCACGGACCTGCAATCAATGCAATCCCGCCTCCGCCGATTTTCTGACCGCCCGGCAGCGTGATGACGGTGTCGTCCGGGTGAAACTTACGGTTGGACTTTTTGTAAGGCTCCTGAACGCGCTTGACACTTTCAACGCAGTCCTGTGCGCCGATGGAGTCAATATCAATGGAAGAGGTATCACCAATCAGGCCGAGCACGGTACTCTGAGCCCCAAACCAAATGTTGACCTGAATGTTATACTCTTTTTCAAGAGATGATGCGAGATCCTTTGCCTGCTCCGGCGGGCAATCATGTTTCATTATGATAATCAAATTTTAGTCCTCCTGCTTTGGAGTATCTGCTGGTTTCAGCAGCCCCATGATTCTTTTGACAATGTTTTCTGGAGACTCGTCAGCATTTACGGTAAAATCTGCTGCCCCACGGTAACGCCCGCGGCGTAAAGTGTAAAGGCTTTCCAGTGCGCCGGGCTTTGCAAGCAGGGGACGTGTTCCGTCGTTGGAAATCCGGCTGCGCACAGCGCCCAGCGAAGCGTCCAGCCATACTACGATGCCGTTTTCACGAAACGCCCCGGCATTTTCCGGCGAAAGGAGAGTCCCGCCACCTGTCGCAATTACGAGGCCGCTTGCATGAGAAAGTCCCTTTACGGCTTCCTTTTCCATTTTCCGGAATGCGGGTTCCCCTTTTATCCGGAAAATTTCCGCCACCGACATGCCTTCTCGGGCAGAAATAAATTCATCAAGGTCAAGAAATTTCCGGCCCATGTGTGCTGCCAAAAGACGCCCGCAAGTGGTTTTCCCGCTGCCCATGAATCCGCAGAGGACGATATTCCCGAATTTTTTCCGCGTTTCCAGCGCTGTTTCCGCGCAAAGCTCCAGAAGCTCCGAATCGGAGAAATGCGCGCCGAGCCAGATTTCCTCCGATGCCGCAGCCTGACAGACAAGCATCCCTGTGCCTCCGACGGCAGGCTTCCCAAGGGCTTTTGCAAGGGAGAGAAACTCTGTCACACACGGATTATAAACCGCGTCAAATACACAGGCAGAGTTTTCCACAAGCTCCGCATTTGCGGCACAGCCGTTCGTCTGCGGATACATTCCTGCCGGTGTTGCATTCACGAGCAGGTCGCGTTTCCCGCGAAGCTCGGAAATCAGGCATGCGGAAACCCTTGCACCCGGGATCTTTTTCCCTGCGTCTGCGGCAAGTGCATGTGCAGCCTCCAGGCTGTGCGGCCGTGCCGCAACCGTCACTTCACCACCGGCGCGCAGCGCCTCAAAAACGATTGCCCGTGCCGCCCCGCCTGCACCAAGCACGGCGGTTTTCCCACTGATGCCCTGCCCGGCAAATTCCAGCGCGCGGCGAAACCCTTCTCCGTCTGTTGTGTATCCGGTCAGGCGGCCGTTTTCATTCTTTACGGTATTCACAGAGCCGATCGCCGCGGCTTTTTCGTCACAGCCGTCCAGCATGGGAATAATTGCCCGCTTGTAGGGAATGGATACGTTAAAGCCGGAAAGCTGCCTTAAGCGCGGCACTGCAGCGGCAAGCCCTGAGGGCGGGATATCGGCTGATCCATAGGAAGCTGCTTCATTCCGGAAGGCGAAAAGACGTCCGTGCAGGAATGGAGACATGGTGTGCCCTGCCGGGTGGGCTATCAGTGCGAAGCGCTTTGGAACCACGGAAAATTCCCTCTTTCAAAGAATCCAAAAAAATATTGACAAAATCAAACTTTGCTAATAATATGGTGGGGTAGGCAGTCAGTTCTCAGAAAAACCACGTGGATTTTACCTTTTGTGGCCATTGTATCACGGTACTGTCCGCTTTGTCCACAGAAGTTTTAGATGAGAGCATTCTTCAATATTCTAAGGAGGATCATCATGGTATTAGAAAAAGTCAAGGCAATCCTGAGCGAACAGTTTGACGTGGCGGAGGACTCCATCACACCGGAAACGAACATTGTAGATGACCTTGGGGCAGATTCCCTGGATGTTGTTGACCTTCTGATGTCGGTGGAAGACGAGTTTGAAATTGAAATTCCCGACGACGAAGTGGAAAACCTCAGGACTGTCGGTGATGTTGTCAAATATATTGAGGATCATCAGTAACCCCAGTCTAAACCCTATTCCGCCGTGCGCCGCACGGCGGCTTTTTGCTTTTCCCGTACGGAACAGCTCCTTTCCGCCTTGAAAAAACCTGTCTGATTCCGTATAATGGGAAAGGCAAGAGAAAGATGTTATCCTGAGCTTGTACTGCCGGGCAGGGGATAGAAAAACCCGGCAGGGGGCTTATTCTGTGAGGAGATTTAAAAATGGCGGAACAACAGAAAAAACTGGTAGAAGCAATCACGCCGATGGAGCAGGACTTTGCCCAGTGGTATACGGATATTGTAAAAAAAGCGGAGCTGATGGATTACACCAGTGTCCGCGGCTGCATGGTAATTGAACCTTACGGCTGGGCAATCTGGGAAAATATCCATGACATTCTGGACGCCAAATTTAAGGAACTTGGACATGTGAACGTTTCAATGCCGCTCTTTATCCCGGAGAGCCTGCTCAATAAGGAAAAAGACCATATCAGGGGCTTTGCACCGGAGGTTGCATGGGTGACTATGGGCGGCGAAGAAAAGCTGCCGGAGCGCCTCTGCGTCCGTCCAACTTCCGAGACGCTTTTCTGTGAGCATTATGCCCGCGTAATCCACTCTTACCGCGACCTGCCGAAGCTTTACAACCAGTGGTGCTCGGTTGTCCGCTGGGAAAAAACAACGCGCCCGTTCCTGCGCTCTGTAGAGTTCCACTGGCAAGAGGGCCATACGATGCACGAGACGGCGGAGGAAGCGATTGCTGAAACGAAGCGGATGCTGGAAGTCTATGCCGATTTCTGCGAAAATCAGCTTGCAATGCCGGTTGTCAAAGGGCAGAAAACAGAAAGCGAAAAATTCGCCGGTGCTGAAGCAACTTACACAATCGAAGCAATGATGCATGACGGTAAGGCTCTGCAATCCGGCACAAGCCACTATTTTGGCAACGGCTTTGCAAAGGCGTTCAATGTGACGTTCCAGGGCAGGGATAACTCCATCTGTCACCCGTACCAGACTTCCTGGGGCATGAGCACACGAATCATCGGCGGAATTATCATGACACACGGGGATAATGACGGCCTTGTCCTGCCGCCTGCCATAGCACCGGTGCAGGTTATTGTTATCCCGGTTGCCCAGCATAAGCCGGGCGTGCTGGAAAAGGCAAATGAGGTTGCGGCCCAGCTTAAAAAGCGCTTCCGCGTAAAAATGGATGACAGCAGCCAAACACCGGGCTGGAAATTTGCCCAGTATGAGATGAAGGGCGTCCCGCTCCGTCTGGAAATTGGCCCGAGGGATATTGCAAAAGGGCAGTGTGTGCTTGTCCGCCGCACGGACCGCCAGAAAATATCCGTGCCGCTTGCGGGTGTCAGTGACGCCGTTGCGGAGCAGCTCCAAACCGTGCGGCAGCAAATGTATGACCGTGCCCTTGAGCGCCGGGAAAACATGACCTATGAAGCCCGTACGCTTGACGAGATGAAACGGATTGCCGACGCCAAGCCCGGCCTTGTAAAGGCCATGTGGTGTGGCGATGCGGCCTGTGAAGCAAAAATTAAGGAAGTTACGGGCCTTTCTTCCCGCTGTATCCCGTTTGAGCAGGAGCATCTTTCCGATGTCTGTGTTTGCTGCGGCCGCCCCGCTTCAAAGATGGTCTACTGGGGCAAAGCATACTGATTATTTTTTTAAATTATAAATTTAAGATTTTTTGCTTCTAAATAGTTTTACGCCTGTGGCTGCTGATAATTTCAGCAGCCATTTTTTATCGAATCTAAAATAGTATTGACATAGTAATATTATACGTAGTATAATATTACTTGCACGATAAGGTATTACCGGAGGAAATAAAAATGATTTTTCAGCTGAACGCTGCACTTCTTGACGCATGTGTTCTTTCCGTCATTTCCGGAGGAGAGACCTACGGGTATGCCCTGACACAGAAACTGAAGGAAATCTTTGGCCTTTCGGAATCATCCCTGTATCCGGTGCTTAGGAGACTGCAAAAAAATGGCAGCCTTTCCGTACGTGACCGGCCATTTCAGGGAAGAAACCGGCGCTATTACTTTCTGACACCCGCGGGGGAGCAGATACTTACGGCATACCGAGGTGAATGGAAGCAGTTCCGCGTGAAAGTTGACCAAGTTTTACTGGGAGGGATAGAAGATGAACCGGGAGCAATTCCTAAAAGAACTGAGGAATAGGCTGAAAAGGCTTCCGCCCGACGACGTGAACGATGCTCTGGAGTATTACGAAGAATATCTCGATGAGGCAGGCCCTGAAAAGGAAGCGGAAACAATCAGTGCTTGGGGGACGCCTGCTCAGGTTGCCTCACAAATCCTTGCCGACTATGTCGTAAAGCAGGGGAATGGGACGCCGACCGCGAAAAAGGGGCTTTCCACCGCGTGGGCCGTAGCCCTTGCAATCTGTGCTTCGCCGGTTGCCGTGCCGCTTGCAGCGGCGGCAGTATGCGTCATGATTGCGCTGGTTGTGGCCGTCGCGGCGGTCATTTTGTCGATTGGCGCCTGTGCGGCCGCTCTTGCGGCAGGGGGCGTTGTCTGCGTGATAGCCGGCCTCAGCGTTACTTTTCAGAGCTTTCCCACAATGCTGTTCTTTGTCGGGATTGGGCTGCTCTGCGCTGGAGCAGGAATTGCCCTGTTCTTGTTTACTGTCTGGCTGGGCAAGAAAGGGTTCTTTTGGATTGCAAAGCTGTTCAGCAAAATACTTCCAAGGAGGAAAAAGTTATGCCTAAGACGAGAAAAATCCTGACGGTTGCAGGTATCCTGGCAGCAGCGGGAGCACTGCTTGCCGTGACTGGCTTTTTTACCGGGGCAAAAAGCATGGTCTCGTTTGGGGAAAACGGTATAACCATTGCCGACTACAGCGGGCAAGCTGCGACAGTACAGAAAGGAATCAAGCTGGATCACTTTACATCTGTCGATGGGGAAGTAGATTATGCCAATGTCAGCTTTGTACCATCAGACCATTTTGGCGCGGATGTTGCCTACTATGGAAAAAAGCCGGAAATTACCGTGAGCGGCGGGACGCTGAAAATTACTCAGACGCGAAAGACATGGGGGGAAATCAACCTGTTTCTAAGAGCCGGGAATACTCCGAAAGTGGATACAATTACGGTCTATTATCCGGAGGGAACCCAAATGGACTGTTTTAATATGACGGACGAGAACGGTAGTCTCAGTGCAACCGGCTTCCATGTCCGGAATATGGCGGTCACTTGTCAGTACGGCGGGCTTGAACTGAAAAACCTCGGGGCGGAGCATCTGAAGGCGACGCTTGGCAATGGGAACATGAAAATATCGGACAGCACAGCCGGGGACGTGCAGGTGAAAAATTCCTATGGCAGCACCAGCTTTTCTTCTGTACAAATATCCGAAAAAATGACGGTTTCTGCGTCCAATGGCTCCGTCAACATGGACGGCTGTAAAGTACAATCACTTTCCATTTCTGACAATTATGGCAGCGTGTCACTTAGTTCGCTCAGCGCGGAAAACCTAAACACATCGCTTGGCGATGGGAACCTGGAAATTACAGACAGTGAGACCGGGAATACACAAGTGAAAAATTCTTATGGTAGTGTCAAAACATCAGGGCTCAGTACTTCCAGTTTGAATATCCAGTGCGGTAACGGTTCTATTTCTCTGAAAGGCAGGCTCACAGGAAAAACGGTACTTCACTCCGACTATGGAAGCATATTAGTTCAAACGTCGCTTCCGAAGGATCAGTATGGCTGTGATTGCTCTACCGATTACGGAAAGGTGACCGTTGATGGCAGGCAGTACCGCAGGGGCGTCTCCATTCTAAGCGACGCGAAAAATTCACTCAGTGTCTCAACCGGAAACGGCGATATTGCCGTCACTTTTTCAGCCAAAACGGCAGAAAATTCTCAGGCTGAAAGAAAGGCTTAAAAAATGAATCTTGAAATTCAAAATCTGACTGTAAAGTATGGAAGGTTTACAGCAATTTCCGACCTGTCCCTTACCCTGCACAGCGGTGGGCTGACCGGCCTCGTCGGGGCAAACGGTGCCGGCAAGTCAACACTCCTTAAGGCAATTTCTACTCTTCTCCGGCCGACATCAGGCCAGATCCTGCTGGACGGCATAAACATATGCAAAAAGCCCGGCGCTATGAGGCATGTGCTCGGCTATCTTCCGCAGAACGTACCATTTTACCCCAACCTGAGCGCATGGGAATACCTCATTTTTCTCACTTCAGTTAAGGGCCTGGATGAGAAAAAAGCGGAAAGGCAGATCCGCTCTCTGATGGCGGCCCTGCATCTTTCGGATGTTGGGAAAAAGCACCTTGCCGATTTTTCCGGCGGTATGCGCCAGCGGGTTGGTATAGCCGGCGCGCTGCTCGGTGACCCTAAAGTCATCATTTTTGATGAGCCGACAGCTGGGCTTGACCCGACGGAGCGGGTCGCTGTGCGGAACCTGCTGATGAGGCTTGCAGCCGACCGGATCGTGCTTCTTTCAACACATATCGTTTCCGATGTGGAAGCTGCGGCATCCAGCCTCATTCTTCTGAAAAAGGGGAAGGTGCTGTATTATGGCTCTCCGGAAGACCTTGCCGGATATGCGGAAGGCCATGTATGGCAGTGTGCAGTCCCCAGCCTTTCCACAATCCCGGAAGGGGTTACCGTCAGCTCGGCAGTTCAGGGGAAATCCGGAATCGTGTGAAAATTGTCGGTGCACAGCCGGCTTTCGGCAGGCCGGAGGCTTCGACGCCGACCTTGGAAGACGCTTGCCTTTACGCAATGCGGGGTGAGTCTGCATGAAAGGTTCGCATGGAATTCTTGGAACAGCAAAAGCGGATTTTCTGGAACGCGTGCGGAAATTTTCCTTTTTCGGTATGGCTGCGCTTCTGGTTTTTACTGCGTTCTGGTTTGTGCCCCGGACTTCCAATTCCGGCTTTTCTGTCCTTGTTATTGAGCCGGAGAGATTTTTACAGGGCTCCGATCCGTCCTGGATTCCGATGGCATCGGCGATGTGCGGCGGGATGCTTCTGTGCCTGATTGGCTTTGCATATATCAAAAACTCGGTTCAGCATGACCTGAGCCTTGGAATTTTCCATGTTGTGCAGGTTTCACCCCTGAAGCGAAGCGCATACCTGTTTGGAAAATTTCTCTCTAACTTTCTGCTTTTACTTTTATTTCTTGGTTTGCTTACGGCAGCCTCTTTCGTGACTATGATTATTCGTTTTCCTGGAAAACTGATTTCGCTTTATTCTTTTTTCTCGCCATTTCTCTGTGTGATTCCCGGCCTCCTTTTTGTTGACGCATTTGCCCTTTTTACTGACTGTGCACCCGGTTTCCGCAGGAGCAGCGGATTTTCGTTTGCCGTTTTTCTGGTTTTTTTCACCTGCGTGCTGACTTTCAACTGCTTTGACTACAACCCCTACCGCCTGTTTTCAATTTTTGACTTCAGTGGATACCTTTGGATGCGCAACAGCATTTCGGAAGCAGCAAAGGCAGTTTCAGGGAGCCCAATCACACAAATCAACATTTTGACCGGTTTTTATACGCGAGGGCAAAACCTGCAGCGGTTACCATTTTGTGGCCTAGTGCCTTCCGCGGCCTTTTTGTCTGATAAAGCTATTCTGACTGTTTTCAGCTTGCTCCTGGTTTTTCTGTCTTCTTTTATGCTTCCAAAGTCGCAGAAAGCCGCTGCGTTATCCGTAAAGCGGAAAGCAGGCAAGGCTGGGGATACCCAGACAAAGATTCCGCCTTTTCACTTTGGCCTTGCCCATTCCGAAGCGGCAATCCTCCTGAAAGATCAGCCCGGTTTTTGGTGGGTGGCGGCTGCCGCTCTCTGGATTGCAAACTGCTTTTCACCGATGGATGCAGTCCGCAGTGCCCTTTTTCCACTTGCATTTGCCTGGATGCTTCCGGCCTTTTCCAGAATGGGATGCCTTGAATACCAGACTGGTATGGCCTCGGTGCTCTGCACCATTTCTGGTGCTCCAGCCAGGCAGGCACTTTCCTGTTGGCATATCGGCTTTTCCATCTCTGTCCTTACCGCCCTGCCTGTTTTGCTGCGCCTGCTTTTTTCCGGCAGTTTTGCAGAACTGGCTTCTGTGCTTGTCTTTACCGTCTTTATTCCCTCTGCCGCGCTTTTCCTTGGCGACAGGACAAAGACAAACCGCCCCTTTGAAGTCCTTTTTCTGGTTTTCTGTTTCCTAATCATGAATGTACCACAGCTTATTTTTATCGGCAGATTTTTTACGGCCACATCTGCCTTGCAGGTAGCGGTGGCCGCAGTGGCCGCCGCCGCAATGATGCTTTTCACATTTTTAAGGAAACGAATGTCCTACCTTTCAGCGGCCTGAAAAGCTAAAAGCACTAAAAATACATGGAAGGCTTCCCGCTACGGAATTTTATAGCGGGAGGCTTTTTTAATCCCCTTTTAGCAGCCATTGCTTGTTTCTTTATGATATTTTAATAAAATATTTCCAGACTTGGAGTATAATATAAAAAAAGAGCATATTTGCCAAATTGTATTAACAGTGGTACAAAATTAATATACATATATATGATGAACCGTAAATTCGTTGAATCAAGTAAACCAATTATTAGCTGAAAGAGGAGGAAAAATTGAATGAAAAAGAAAGTGAAAATGTGCCGCTGCGGACGGCGCGTACTGGCCTGCATTTTGTCTTTTGCTACCCTGCTTGCCGTGTCTCCGCTGGCTGCGTCTGCGGCGGGTACCTCCGGGCCGGAAGAAGACCAGAACCATGCTTTGCAGATCAATGCAGGGCAAAAAGGAAACAAAGTGGATTATGCATGGGCTAAACTTATCCTCCCTGAAGATAAGCAAGTTGACGGGGCTTACACGATCAGCTACGATTACCGCAATCTGGCGGCAAAGAACGGCCGGATCAATTACACCCTGTGGAAAGCAGAAGGGACAGCCGGCGGCTTGATTGGGCCCAGCAAAATCTATGATTTCGGGATGAACGGGAATGACAACTACACAGTCCGCTATAATGGCGTGGCCATTTATCCGGTAGCGGACCTTTCAGTCTGGAATCATATGGAGTATCGTGTCAATGGCGGAGCCTTTGAGTTTTATATCAATGGCACGAAAATTACGGACAGTTCCTTTGATCCCACAAGCAGCGGAAAACTGAAAACGTTGCTGCTGGGCGGTGCCTATGAGGGGACCGGCGGCATCGGACAGTTTGACAATTTTAAGATTACAAAAGACGGGAAAGATGTCTACTCCCAGGATTTTGAACAGGCAACACTGGATTCCCTGGAAAAAGAAGGCTGGAAATTTGCACAGGCCGGTTCTGGCCTTAGCTCCGTAGTTCAGGCGGATCCGGTGAAGAAACCAAGCACAGAAAAAGGCTCCCTTCAGATAAGCAGAAATAATAATAAGCCGGGATGGGCCAGAAAAGACAATCTGGGCATAAAATCCAATCAGTATTCCATCAGCTTTGACTATAAAAATGTCGTTGCTCCGACCGCTGCGGACAGCAGCAACTGCTTCTTCCAGGTGGCGGAGTTCAGCCAAGACGGCCTGATGAAAAACCTGATTAAGAACAATTCTGAGGGCTTGCAGTTTATGCTTGGCAGCAAGCGTGCAGACCTTATGATGAATATGAAGAAGTGGAACCATTTTGACATTGATGTAGACGGCAGCAAAGTTGAGATTTCAGTAAACGGAAAAGTCTGCTTTACCGGAACAAGTTCTTCCACCGATATACCGACTCAGTTTGGGTGGATCGGTGACGGTGACGCGGAAGGGACGTACTGGGATGGAAGCAGCCTTTACGATAACTTTGCCGTAAAGGACAGCGGCAAAGTCATTTACCAGCAGAATTTTGACGGTGAAACCATTGCGCAGCTCCAGTCAGAAGGCTGGTACTTTGCTTCGGCAGATGCGATGGCAGTCAGCGGGATGGATGCCTCCGACAAAGACGGCCTTTCTTCCCTAACACTGAAAGCGCAGCAGAACATTTTCACAAAAGGAATTACAGTAAAAGCAGCGGATTTTCTGAAAGCTTCTGCCGAGATGTCGGACGGCACCGCAGTCACGGATGACAAGATGGCAGTTTCCTATACATCCAGCAATCCGGCAATCGCCGAAGTGACTCAGGCAGACAATGTGCCTGCCTTCCATTTCAAAACGGCTGGTTCCGTTACTATCACTGCCAGCCTGACGCTCGACGGCATTACTAAAACAGCGTCAGTCCCAATTAATGTGATAGACAGCGCCGAGCCATTATTACTTATTGTTCCCGAAAATGACACAGTGCTCGCTGTTGGCGGGACCATGAAACTTAGCCCATCCGTCAGCCTGAGTGATATGACCACCCATACCCTGTCAGAAGATGAAATTCGGGAATCAAAGCTTACGGCAGTCAGCAGTGACCCGTCAACTGTTTCGGCTGATGGTATGAATTTAAAGGCGTTGAAGACCGGAAAAGTCACCATCACCGTTTCCGGCGTTTGGAGCGGGAAGACATTAAAGCAATCGTTTACCATTTCTGTGGTTGCAATGCAGTCTGTCCATGCTTTGATCCTATCGACTAACCTTTACCAGGGCGATCAGGTTACTGTTGCGGCGCGCGGGGTTTTAAGTGACGGCAGCGAGACTGACCTGACTTCAAAGGCATCTTTCTCAGCGGAAAACGCGTCGGTAAAAACAGAAGACGGCAAGACTTTCCTCGTTTGCAACACGGTGGGAACGGTGAAACTGACGGCCACTTACGGAGGCCTCAGCGATACTGCGGAAGCAGAAATCAAAGCCGTTAACCCTGTAAAGACACGTGCCTCCTATTACACAGAGGAGCGTGTAAAAAATCTGCGGACCAATGCGGATACATATTCCTGGGGGCAAAACGAGAAGAGCGTAGCCGTAACAACAGCTGAAAAATGGCTTTCAGAATATCCAACCGACGCAGCTCTGCGCAGCGTGGTCCCTTCCCAAGATATTGGCCGTACCTTCGGAGTAAACCCGGACGGGTGCCTTGTCTGCGGGCGTGCGGTTATCAATTCGGATGGGAATTATCCGTATACGTGGGATACCAGCAAAGAAGACTGGAAAATCACCTGCCCGTACTGCGGAATGCAGTTCCCAACCAATGACTTTGCCGCTTACTATAAGAACGGCCTGAATGAGGTCGGCGACTTTGACGCAAAGCTTGCAAAATCACGCAATAATGAATTGATTGCGAAAGGCGAAAAAGGCAACCTTGTAAACCTTTATGCTGTAAACGGCCTTCCGGAAGAAACAGAGGAAAAAGTCCGCAAAGAGCTGACAGAAGCTAAAACATCCAATGGAGCCAGGATGTACACCGACAACCAGATTGAGCAGACCATTCATTCCATCAAGACCGATCTTAGCTGGGGCGTTGATGATGGCATGGGCTACAACTGGGACGGAACCGATACTGAAAAATATGGCAACCCATATACCTTTGTCGGCTATTATGCCCACTTTGCCATCTGGCACGGAAACTCCTCCATTGTTTATGGGATGATTCACGACTTTGCACAGGCTTATCTCTATACCGGTGCGCAGAAGTATGCGGATGCTGCGATTATCCTTCTGGACCGTGTTGCAGATGAATACCCGAACATGCATCTCAGTGCATATCCGCATAACGGATACTACGGATTTACCAACAGCGACGGGCACAATACTCCCAAGTCGCTTGGTCGTCTGGTTGGGAGCATTTGGGACAATACCGATTCAAAGAATTTCCTCTATTCCTATGATGCCATTTATCCTGCCATTGCAACAATGTCTGACAGTACGCGCGAATTCCTTGCTAAAGCCAGCGGGAACCCGCAGGAAGGCAACAGCAGCCGTCTCAAAGTCCATTTTGAAGACGGCATTATCCGCGAAATTGAGAAGGCATTTTGTGACGGCGACCTAAGCGCTAATCCGGGCGCACCTCAGACCACGCTCGCCGTTGCGGCGGTGATTATGGACCATTATCCGGAAACCCAGGAATGGCTGAACCTCGACTACGCGCCGGGCGACTGTGACTATACCACGCCAAAGGAAAAACGCACCGGCAATATCCTCGGGGTGCTGGACAATGATGTAGATCCTGATGGCCAGGGCTATGAATGTTCGCTTGGCTATAATTCCGGCTGGACGAATTCATGGATCGAAGTTGCCGATGTGCTTGACGAGTATCAGCTTCCAAAGGATTCGGCTGGAAAAGAACATTTGCTGAATTTGCCGGCAGGAACATCGTCGGATCTCTATCTGAATTCCCGCTTTCGTAAAATGCTTCTCTCCGACTGCAATTATCTCCTGACAAATGAATATATCCCCAATATTGGGGATACCGGAGCAACTGCAAAGCCGGATACCTCAATTCTCGACCCGGACCTTCTCCTCAAAGCATATGACCGGCTGACGTCTCTCGACCCGACAGGTGGAGCAAAAGGCGATTATGATGTCCTTGCGCAGACGCTTTACCTGCTGAATTCCAAATCGTCTTCCAACCTCCATACGAGCATCATGTCGGCCGATCCCATGGCCGCCGCGAAGAAAATTCAAGCTGTTGTCAACAGCAAAGGTGAATTGAACCTTTCTTCGCAGAACTTTGCTTCGTTTGGCCTAGGCATCCTGCGCGACGGTGTTGACAAAACTTCTGCCGCATACCGCGGGAAAGATCTCTTTTTCCCGTCCCTGAAAAAATCCTATGCGGATGGCGCCTCTAATGACAACTTTAAAGGCCTTGACCAGATTGATCCAAACGGCAAGGTTGGCGCATCAGTCAGCTATCAGTTCGATTTAAGCGGGATGGATTTTTCCTACCAGCTCTATCTGAAAATCCACAATTACCCCGGTGGCTGGGGCAAATGGGGGCTTACCCTGAACGGCAAGAACCTCGGTACGGTAGACTTTGGCAGCACGGAGCGTCAGGCAGGAACAAACCTGATTAAGATTGCCGATGTTTCCGGCCTGCAACGCACAGGCAATACACTTACCTTTACCTGCGAAGGCGGCTCCGGGAACATGAAGATGGGCGTGTATGACCTGTATCTTCTTGAGGCCGGAAAGACAATGCCGCCGCTTGGAATCAAATCGGATACAACACAGCGCGCCCTCTGGATGTTCTATGGTTCTGCCGGCAGCAGCCACGGCCATGCGGATCCGTTGAACCTTGGCTACATTGGCTACAACCTTGACCTGCTCCCGGATCTTGGTTACCCGAACACAGCGGGAAGCGGAAACAGCGATGCCAAAATTATGGAAAACAGCAACATGGCACATAACACCGTCAGTTTCAGCACCGCAACCGATAACACTTATTATAAGCATTACCGAAACTATGGCTATATTGACCACTTTGACGGCAGCAATAAAAATGTTCAGATTATCAGCGCAAATACGCCGGGCGTTATTAATGGCGGCGTTTCCTTTGCCGATTTGTTTCAACGCACTTCCGCGTTGATCCGGATTGACGACCAGAATTCTTATATTGTTGACCTGTTCCGGGTAAAAGGCAAAAACTCGAGCCAGGAATATCAGTATAATCTTCACACAATGGAAATTGACAAGGCAAAAACAGTTCTTTCCGGCCTAAGCAGCGCGAAGCAGGTCGCTCCGAGCAATGGTTATCAACCGGAGACCATGCAGAATGTTTACCAGTACACCAAAAACGGCAGCTCCTTCAGCGTAGATTGGAACGTAAAGGATACCTGGAACCAGTATAAGGGAGGGGACAGCGCGGACACCAATGTCCATCTGAAAGTTACCATGTTGAATGCCGGTGATTACAGCCGCGTGATGCTTGGTGAAATTGTTCCGCCGCAGAACTACACAAAGGTGCTCAGCCTGCAGAACCTGATGGTTACCGGAAAAGGCGCGACTACCTTTACCACCGTTCTGGAGCCTTATGAGGAACAGAGCAATATTGCTTCTATTGAACCGCTGACCGTTACCAAGGACGGAAAAACGGCTGACAGCCAAAAAGTCCGTGCCATCAAGGTAGTGCTGAAAAACGGCAGAACAGATTATATTGTCAATTCACTTGACACGGATTCAACGTACCGTGTTGCCGACAAATTCGATTTTAAAGGGTTCTTTGGAGTTTATTCGGAGAAAGACGGAAAAGCCGTTCAGACTTATCTGCTGGATGGAAGCCAGATTGGCAGCACGCAGGCTCAGGCTTCCGTTACCGGAAAAGTTACCGGCATGACCGATACCCTGACTGCCGAAAACTACATCGATATTAAATCAGAAAATGAAGTAAATCCAACAGACCTTGTGGGCAAATATATCTATGTTGACAACTCCGATGTTTTCGACCTCAATAGGACAGCATCTGATCCGAGTGGCTATGACCACAAAAAGAGCGGGCGCTTTGTTTATAATGCCACATACTGTATCTTGGGTGCCCAGAAACTTGCAGATGGAACAATCCGCCTGAATATCGGCGATACTTCTACGGTGCGCGGGGTAACAGATGACGGTGTTACAGCAATCAAAAATTTCAACATCAATTCTGCCTTCCGAATCCCGCTGAACGTATACAAAGAAGAGCAGCAGCCAACCACACATAAACTGACCGTCAGTGCAGAAAAGGGCGGTAAGCTCGTGAGCAATTCGGACGGAAACTATGCGGCCGGGACGAAAATCACCTTGGAGGCTGCTGCGGAAGACGGCTATCAGTTCAAGGGTTGGGTTTGCTCGTCCGGCACTTTGACAGACGCCGGGAAATTGACTGCTTCCTTTACCATGCCGGATGCTGATGCAACTGTAACGGCTCAGTTTGAAAAGACTGCTGATCATATTACGGTGACACAACCGAAGGAAGGCGGGACAATTTCAGTAAGCCCATCCAACGCCAGTACAGGGGATCAGGTAACTGTGGTGGCGTCTCCGGGCAAAGGCTACAAACTGAAAGACATTTTGGTTAATGGTAAAGCAATCAGCGGAAACACCTTTACCATGCCGGATGACAATGTAACTGTCACGGCAGAATTTGAAGCGATACCGGCCGTGGAAACTGGCAAGACCAAAACATCTGAGAATGCGAAGACCGAAGACAGCAGTAATCTGCCGCTTTGGATTTCAGTCCTTCTGATTTCTGGAGCAGGTATTGCAGTGCTTGCCGGATACAAGAGAAAGAAAAAAATATGCAGTAAATAAGGCCCTGTAAAGATAATAAGCCTCCCACCGCAGTGTATTACTGCGGTGGGAGGCTTTGCTTTATTTCTGTAGAGATACGGTGTCTCCCTTCGCGGCTTTCAAAAAGTGTACAGGCTAAGGAGAATACACGAATGTGAAACGTTTCTGGCCTTGTTATGGTCTGCGAATCCGAGGAATGAAAATAACGGCAAACATCCAAAAAATTTCAAAAAGGAGCAGCGCAGTTACGGTAAATTGTGCGAGACCATTACACACCGTAAAAAAGGCTGCAAGTGCAAACCCCAGTGCCACACCGGCCGTCTGAAGTGCCACCCCGATTGTAACATTTCCATGCTGACGCATACAGGCTGTCAGGATTCGCATCATGGAAGTTGCACGGCCTTTTGTGACGATCACCGCAGAAGCACGTTTGGGAGGGCTGTCCCGGAGCGCCTTGTAAATATTGCCGTCATGGTCCGGGAGAACCGAGATAAAGTGGGGGGAAAGCCCAAAGCAGTCTGCAATCAGGTTCGGCGTAATATTGGGGTCGCGCGTGCGTACCAGCAGGCTGATGCCATTGTATTCAAGGCGGCGCAGTTCCGTTGCACGGCGGCGATCGGAGCGGTAACTGACGAGGAACATGGCAACAAGCATTCCCCCGGCAGCAAGATAAACAGGGATTTTCCCTGAGCGGAGATATTTTTCTTCATAGTCATGCGAAGGCGGATCAATGCCGTGCTTTTTCAGCAGGCCGCCTGTTCCGACGAGAACCATCCGGTCCCTTACCATACCGGAAATGCCCAGTCCATCCTCATAGACAGGCCGTTCAATATGGGGGAGAATATCACGCCGGCTTTTCACAATCTGGCTGAACAGGTCGCTGAGCGGCCCGCCTACAGCCTGCGTAAGCGCTGTGGCATCAAGAATGGCTTCGTCGATGCGCTGCCCGGCAAATGTCTGAATTCCCATAAGGACTACTGTGCCGTGCGGGAAGAGGTCCTGCGCATCCAGCAGGATGGCATTCGTTTCACAGAAGCGTTGCACTGCGTCCCAGCCAACCACCATGCCGCCGCATTTTGCTGCAAGTTTGGAAAGGCGCGCAAGCGGCAGATTTACACTCAGCAGGTCTGCAAACGGTACGCAGACACATGCGGCAGCCGTAAATGCCGTCAGGGCAGTCTCAGGGCTTTTTGTCAGGACTGCGGAGGCAATACATAGGATTAGGCTTGCAAGGAAGCCGATTGGTGCGAGGGACTGTGAAACATGCTCGCTTGGGTCATCGGCAGAATAGGAATGGCGCAGGAAATGGCAGAGGAAACCGGCTTTTGTCTGATAGGCAATCTTTGGCTCGCCGGGATTCAGTCCTTTTGTCAAATGAAGGGCAGTGTTAAAATCATTAAATGTCTGTACGGCGTATTTCTGCCCCTGAGATGTGAGAAAGCGAAAATTTCTAAAGATACGCTTTGCCATACTCAGTTTGCCGGCCGTATTGAGGAACAGGGCAAAAACAGCAAGGGAAGAGTATGTAGAGCAGTCTCCAGAAATGCCAAGGAACAAAAAAATGATATCCTGTAGGGCGGCTGCCAGAACGGCAATGGAGACGGCACTGTCCGTGTTTGCCTGAAAAGTTAACAGCCCATGCAGACCGTTGCCGATTGTTGAACCGCAGAAAGCGGCCGCCGTAATCAGGAAGACAAACTGCACGGTAAGATAAGTCTGCGGCGTACTATGTAATTCCTGCGGCAAAACCGCAGGATGCTCCCACAGGACACTAAGCGGCAGCATGACAACCGTACAGATGCCTGTGACGATAAGACGCAGGAGAAACCGGCGGACCTGGGAAGAAAGGTCATTTTGAATCGATGGTGCGTCGCCGGGCGAATTGTAATCGTCAAGTTCTTCCTCCGGCTCGTCCGGTATTTCACCGGTATCCGAAATATCTTCATCGCTCCCAAAAAAGCGGAAACGCTTTTTTACTTTCTTCTGGTGTGGTGGGCATTCTGTTGCAGGCAGTTTCACAACTTTACCCGCATTTTCCGGTTTCACCTCCGCAGGAGATGCTTTCCCTGCTTCCGGGCTTACCCCCTGAGAAGATTTCGCAGTCACGGCATTTTCCGGCTTGCTTTTTGATTCATCCGGGGCAGGGAAAGGAATTGGCTCAGGTGCGTGGACGGGTGCAACTTCATAACCGGATGCTTCCGCTGCAAGGGTATCCTCCATGCAGTTGAGGTCGATGACGTGAAGCGGCCGTGAAGAGACACGGTAGTCCGGAACAGGATGCTTTACCGGTTCTTTTTCTGCAGGTGGGGCAGGAGTCGCATCTTTAGCGCTCGGCGGTGAGACCGGTTCCTTGACAGGAGCTCGTTTTTCCTCAAGGTTCCACTGCCTTTCCCCAGCGGCAGGCGTTTTTGCCGTTTCCTGCAAAGCGGAAATCTCTCCGGATGCTTGCACTGCCTTTTCTTCCGGTGCGGGATAATTCTCAGAAGAAGCCAAGTCGCGGATTCCCGGCTGCAGGGGACCGGGTGCCGGAATACCGGCAGGGCCAAGCGGAGGCTCGGCGGGAATGCCAATTTCAGGCTGGGACTGCGGGCCCGGCTGCACTGCCGGAGGAATCGGCGGCTCCGTTGGGGGCAGATCGGGACGCGGAGGCATGGCAGGAGGGTACGGGTTCAGACTTGTTCCATGAAAGCTGTCCTGCGGGTGCTCTACCGTGGCGTTTTCCGGCTTTGCTGCCTGTTTTGCCCCGATGTCTCCGGCGGCATCCTCCAGCGGTTCTGATGAATCCTTTGGGACGACCTTTTCCGATGCTTTTGATTTTGCTTCGGTGGATTTGGAGCTTCCTAAGTCAGCCGGTGGCTTCGGACAAGTTTTTCCTGTCTCCGCAGTTTTAGTCCGCTCCATATTTGCCGGTGTCTCCGCAGCAGCCTTCTCCGGTTCCTGCTTTTTCTCAGGGCTCTCTTCCTGCTTGGCGGCTTTCTGCTGTGCAAGAAGCTCGGCACGCCTTTTGCGGGCACATTCTTCCGCCTTGCGGAGCGTGGTGGTGTCCAGCCGGATTGTTTCCTCGTAATCGTGTCGGTATTCTTCCAGGGATTTAAGTTGCAGGCCATAGTAGATATCGTCTTCGGGGACAAAATCGTCGCTTTTCTTCTTTCTCCCAAAGAAGGAATGCTTCTTCTTTTTGCCTTCCGGTTTCCCACTGCCTGCGTGAGGGATGATCCCTGCGTCCATGTCCAGAGCTTCCCGTGCGCTGCGGACAATGTCGTCAGCGGTTGCAACCCCGGGATGCGGCTGTTTCTCCTGTGTCAGCCGTTCCTGTCGGCCCTTGACTTCTTCTTCCGCCAGAATTTCATCGATAGAATAGCTGTTGCGCGGAACGTCTTTTTCATCTTTCATAACTGATCCGCTCCCCTAATCATTTTGCTCGAATGTGGTTCCTCTGACGGGCAATTTCATAGCAGATCACACCGCAGGCAACCGATGCATTCAGCGAATTTATCTTTCCCATCATCGGCAGAGATATGATGAAATCCGATTTTTCCCGAAGCAGCCGGCTTACACCAAAGCCCTCCGAGCCAATTACAACAGCAGCCGGGCCGGTGTAATCAACGTTGCACCAGGTTTCGCCGTCCAGATCGGCGGCATAGATCCATACGCCGCGCTTTTTCAACTCGTCCACCGCTGCGGCGAGGTTTGATACGCGGGCGACGGGGATATACTCCACTGCACCGGCACTTGATTTTCCAACGGCCCAGGTCAGCCCCACGCTGCGGCGCTTTGGAATAATAACACCATGTGCGCCTGTACACTCTGCTACACGGAGGACGGCACCGAGATTATGCGGGTCCTCCAGGCCGTCTGCGATAATGAGGAACGGCGGTTCTTTCCGCTGTGCTGCAAGCGCAAAGATGTCGTCGATTGAAGCGTAGTCCTTTGCCGCGGCAACGGCGACAACACCCTGATGAACTGCTCCGACACACAGATGATCCAACTTAACGGGATCAGCATCCTTTACGGGAATGCCCAGCTTTTTTGCCTGTGCGGCAATCGCGCCAAGGCTGCCGGAGCGGTCACCGCGGGCAATATAAAGGCTGTCAATCGCCCTGCCGCTGCGGAGAGCCTCCGTTACGGCATTGCGCCCGGCAATCACGCCTTCCGGTTCTCTTTCGGTTGTTTTGCTTTTCTGTTCATAATCCATCTATAAAAACTCCTTATTTTATATTTTATTACATTTAAAAACATTATATCACAAAAACCGGTTTCCATATATGGAAGGGTACGTTTTTTTCCCAACATGTTTTCCACCATATATTTGGTTCTAAATATGAATATACATGCTGTTTTTTCCCGCCCGTATGCTGTTTATACGAAGCGTATTTCAACTTTTCCGGCTAAACCGGTGAAATATGCGTGGAAGAGCTGTGGAAAACTCGGTTGAAAGTGTTGATAAGTCTAGGTGAGACTTGCTTTGAGTATTCCACCCGTAAAATGTATACTGGGGAATACGGGACAGCCGGCGGGCTTTTTTCACTACGCTCCGTATTTGTCAAGTGGTTGTACGCAAAAAAAAATTATGGTATTATAACGGAAGAATGGTGGATTGCCACCGGAAAGGAGGGGAATTTTCATGAAAACTGGAGTCCTCGGGCAGATCCTTAACTGCGGCCAGTGTTTCCGCTGGCATTATCTCCCGGACGGCTCGTGGGAAGGTGTGGTGCGCGGTCGTTTCCTCCGGCTGACGGGAAAAAACCTCCTTTCCATTCTGACGGACAGCTTTTGGACAACATATTTTGACTTTTCGACAGATTATGCGTCGATTCGCGCTTCACTCACGCCGCTTGACCCGATCCTTGCGGAAGCAGCGGCTTATGCGCCGGAAATCCGCATCCTCCGGCAGGAACCATGGGAAGCACTGTGCTCGTTTATCCTTTCCCAATGCAATAACATCAAGCGCATCCGCGGCATGGTGGAGCGCCTCTGTACCGCTTACGGGGAACCGGTAAAAGGTACGGCAATGCACGCTTTTCCGGCTCCGGATGCCCTTGCCCGTGCCGGGGAAAATGACCTGCGTGCGCTCGGCTGCGGTTTCCGCGCGCCTTATGTGCTGGATGCTGCACATAAGGTCGCTTCCGGGAGCCTTGACCTTGGCGCCGTTGCATGTCTGCCGCTCCCTGAAGCGCAGGAGCGCCTTGTCAAAATAGAGGGTGTCGGCCCAAAAGTAGCCTCCTGTACGCTCCTTTACGGGATGCACCGGCTTGATGCGTTTCCCATGGATGTCTGGATGAAGCGCGTGATGGGCACGCTGTTCCCCGGACGCAGCCCGGAATGGTTTGGCCCTTATGCCGGCGTTGCGCAGCAGTATCTTTTCCACTACAGCCGCCATCATCCGGAACTGTTCCGGGAAAAGGTGCAAAATGGAAGGAAATAAACGATATTTTGGGGGCATCTATTCCTTTTTTGCAGCTAAAGGGGTATAATAACTAACGAAATAAAAATACGAACTGAGGAGTGACAGCCAATGTCGTTAGTCAATAGTAGGGAAATATTCAAAAAAGCTTATGCCGGCGGATACGCCATCGGTGCATTCAATGTAAATAATATGGAAATTGTCCAGGGTATTACCGAGGCAGCTGCCGAGCTGAAAGCGCCGGTCATTCTGCAGGCTTCCGCAGGTGCACGCAAATATGCAACGCACACATACCTTGTCAAGCTCGTTGAGGCAGCGGTTATTGAGCACCCGGAAATCCCGATTGTGCTCCACCTTGACCATGGCCCCTCCTATGAGGTCTGCAGGGATTGTGTTGACGGCGGCTTCACTTCCGTGATGTTCGACGGTTCCTCGAAACCTTATGAGGAAAATATTGCAGAGACGAAAAAAGTTGTTGAGTACGCCCATGCGCGCAATGTCACTGTCGAGGCAGAACTTGGCCGCCTTGCAGGCATTGAGGACGCTGTGAATGTTGACAACGATAAGGCACAGTTCACAGACCCGGATCAGGTTCAGGACTTTGTCAGCCGCACCGGCGTTGATTCTCTTGCCATTGCCATCGGAACCAGCCACGGCGCCTATAAGTTCAAGCCCGGCCAGAAGCCGCAGCTCCGGTTTGACATTCTGAAGGAAGTCTCCGACCGTCTCCCCGGATTCCCGATTGTGCTGCACGGTGCTTCCTCCGTCCCGCAGGAGTATGTGAAGATGGTCAACCAGTACGGCGGCAAGATGCCGGATGCCATTGGCATCCCGGAGGAAATGCTCCGTAAGGCGGCAACCATGGCTGTCTGCAAGATTAATGTGGACTCCGACCTGCGTCTGGCCATGACTGCCAGCATCCGCAAGCACTTCGCCGAGCATCCGGAACACTTTGATCCGCGCCAGTATCTCGGTGACGGGCGTGCCGCAATCAAAGCAGTTGTTGAGCACAAGATTAACTGTGTTCTCGGCTGTGCCGGTAAGGCTGACGACTAAATCTGCCTATGCTAGGTTAACTGCAAAAATCAGCGCTCTGGGCGTATTTACCGCGTCCGGGGCGCTTTTTCATATTCCGGGTTTTCCTCCTTTAAAAAAACAAGGAAAGAAACATTGACTGGCTTGCTGCGGAAGATTAAAATAGAACTGTTAGGAATGTCTGGAAGCATTTCCCTGCTGCTCCCAATTTTTGAGTCGGAACGGATTGGAAGGATAACATGGACAAGATGAAACATAAGGCACTGGCTGAGAATGTAAAGCTGTCTGATGACGGAAAGAAAGTCATCATCATCGACCAGACACAGCTGCCAAACCGCCTCATTTTTCTGGAACTCAGTAAGCCGGAAGAATGCTATGATGCCATCCGGACACTGAAGGTTCGCGGTGCCCCGGCGATTGGTGTCTTTGCCGGCTACGCAATTAAGGTGCTTGCACAGCAGTTCCAAAATCTTCCCTACGGTGAATTCGCTGAAAAATTCCACAAGACGGCGGAGTACCTTGACTCTTCGCGCCCCACGGCTGTGAATCTGAGTTGGGCCCTGCGCCGCATGGAAAAAGTCGTGACAGAGGGCCGGGGCATTCCTGTCACGGAGACGGTAGCATTGCTTGGGGTGGAAAGCACCGCAATTCAGCGGGAAGACATCGAGATGTGCCGGAAAATTTCCGAGTATGGGCTGACCCTTCTGCATGACGGCGATGGCGTGCTGACGCACTGCAATGCAGGGCCGCTTGCAACTTCGCGCTATGGCACGTCAATCGGGCCAATCCTGCTTGGGCATGAGCGCGGGATGAAGTTCCATGTCTTTGCCGATGAGACGCGGCCGCTGCTTCAGGGTGCACGGCTGACCACTTATGAGCTTCAAAAAGCCGGCGTAAATGTGACGCTGATTTGCGACAACATGGCAAGCATTGTAATGAAAAACGGCTGGATCAATGCCTGCTTTGTCGGCAGTGACCGCATTGCTGCAAATGGGGATTTTGCAAATAAAATTGGGACTTCCGGTGTTGCAATTCTTGCAAAATATTATGGCATCCCGTTCTATGCACTGGCACCGACTTCCACAGTGGATATGGCCTGCCTGACAGGCGCCCAGATTCAAATCGAGCTGCGTGACCCGGATGAGATAAAGAACAAATTTTACCGGGAGCCGATGGCCCTGCCGGAAGTAAAATGTTACAACCCGGCATTTGACGTAACAGACCATACACTTGTTTCAGGCATCGTGACCGAAAAGGGCATCTGCCGCCCGCCGTACACTGAGAGCCTCGCTGGGCTCTTTCAGGAAAAGAGAGGATAAGCCATGACAAGATCATCCATTTCCCAGAGCATCTCCGTCGCGGATGGAGAGATCGCAAAAGTCGTTCTGCTGCCCGGTGATCCGCTGCGCGCAAAGTATGTAGCGGATCATTACCTTGAAAACCCAGTCTGTTTCAATACGGTCCGCAACATGCTCGGCTATACGGGCACCTACCACGGCAAAAAAATATCCGTGATGGGCAGCGGCATGGGCATCCCGTCCATGGGTATCTATGCAACGGAACTCTATACGCAGTTTGGTGTTGAAGCGCTGATCCGCATCGGTTCTGCCGGGGGCATTACAGAAAATGTAAAGGTGCGTGATGTCGTCATTGCCATGGCGGCTTCGACGAACTCAAGCTATGGCGCCGCCTATGGCCTTCCGGGATATTTTACACCCACCGCGGATTATGGGATGCTGGAAGAATCTGTAAAGGCAGCGAGAAAGCTCAAAGTCAATATTGCTGTTGGACAGGTTTACTCTTCGGACTTCTTTTATTATCCACAGCCGGACATTAACCAGAAAATGCGCGACCTCGGTATCCTTGCTGTTGAGATGGAGACGGCAGGCCTTTACTGGACTGCGGCGGCCTGCCACAAAAAGGCGCTCAGCATCCTGACAGTTTCCGACCACCTCTTTACCGGTGAGTCCCTTTCTGCTATTGAGCGTCAGGAATCATTCCACGACATGATGGAGATTGCACTTGAAACCGCCTGCAAATATGCAGACTGATAAAAATCCGGAGGGATTACAGTGACAAAGAAAAAGATAGGCTTTATTGGCTGCGGAAATATGGCACATGCCATAATCAGCGGTATCCTTGCGGCGGGTATCCTCCGCCCGGAGGAAATTGTTGCCTCAAACCATACTTCCCCAAAGCTGGAAGCGGCAAAAGCGGAATTTGGGATTGAAATAACAATGGATAACCGGAAAGCTGCCGCAGAAAGCCAGATCCTCGTGCTGGCAGTGAAGCCGCAGTCCTGCATGAAAGTAATTTCAGAAATTGCAGGAAATGTGCCGGAAAAAAGCGTTATCGTAACGCTCATGCCGGGAAAGACGCTTGCGCAGCTGGAAGAAATGTTCGGGCGCCAACTGAAAATCATCCGCGCCATGCCGAATACACCGGCACTTGTGAGAGAAGGAATGACGGCGCTTTGCCCTAATGCCCTTGTCACGGAAGAAGAGCTTGCGGAAGTGGTACGAATTTTCAGCAGCTTTGGCAAAGCCGAAGTCGTCGATGAATCCATGATGGATGCCGTGGTAGCAGTGAGCGGAAGCTCGCCAGCCTATGTTTTCCTTCTGATTGAGGCAATGGCGGATGCAGCCGTAGCCGGTGGTATGAAACGGAGCCAGGCGTATACTTTTGCAGCTCAGGCCGTGCTTGGCAGCGCAAAGATGGTCCTCAAAACGGGAAAACATCCCGCCGAGCTGAAAGACATGGTCTGTTCACCTGCGGGCACCACCATTGAGGCGGTAGCGGCACTGGAAAAAGACGGCTTCCGTTCTGCTGTCATTGACGCGATGCGTGCCTGCATGGAAAAATCGCGTTCCCTGTAAAATTAAAGCCTGGAAAGCTTTTTCCTTTTTTTGCTGACACTGTCCTGAAAAACGGTGCCAGCATTGCTGCTTTACAGAAGAAATTACTTTTTATAAAATGTGTGGTAAAGCCGGATGAATTTTTCGTCGCGCTCACGGATGGCTTTTTCACCCTTGCCGTCACTGTAATCATAGAATCCCTTGCCGGATTTAACGCCATACTCACCCTTTTCAAACTTTTCTTTCAGCAAGGGCGGGACTTCCTTTGAGTTGCAAAGGTCCGAAACAAGGTATTCTGCTACATGGTAAAAAATATCAATTCCGCCGAGGTCTGTAGTTTCCAGTGGCCCAATGCAGGCGTAGCGAAATCCAATCCCGTATTTAATGGCGTCGTCCACATCTTTTGCATCTGCAATTCCGGACTGCACAATATAGAGTGCTTCACGTAGCACGGCAAGCTGAAGACGGTTGCCAATAAACCCTTTTGCATCTTTTTTAACCAGGACAGGCTTTTTGCCAATCGTTTTGGCAAGAGCCAGAACGGCCTGTGCTGTCTTGTCATCCGTGCGGTTTCCCTTAATTACTTCAACGAGCGGCACAAGGTGTGGCGGATTAAACCAGTGCATCCCGCAGAAGCGTTCTGGCTTTTTAACTGCCTTTGCAATTTCGGTGATGGAAAGCCCGGATGTATTTGTCGCCAGAATCGTATCATCCCGCACAAGCCCGGAGATTTTCTCCCAGAACTCATGTTTGATATCCATGTTTTCCACAATCGATTCGACAACAATATCACAGTCTTTGAAGCAGGCATCATCGGTTGTCAGCACAATCCGCTTTTTTACGTTTTCCGATTCCTCGGGTGTTAGGTCGCCGCTTTCTACCAGAGACTGCTGGTTAAGGGCAATCATTCTGCGGGCCTGTTCCAGTTTAGGCGCCCGATGATTGTAAAGAATGGTAGTATACCCTTTTTCCGCAAAGATCTGCGACATTGAGGTGCCCATTGTGCCTGCACCGGCGAGCACCACTTTTTTAATTTGCTCCGCTTCCATGAAATTTCCTGCCTTTCCATCAATCCTGAAAGATTAACGTTGCTTTTCCTATAGTATAGCACTTCCCAGCCGAAAAAGTAGCCGCTTATCTTTTCATCTGCGGAAAAATATTTGATTTCTTCGGCACCATATTTTTTAAAACTGTGATTGTGATATAATATAGCTGATTTGAGCGGCTATGAATCCGAGAAAAGCGAGAAGATAAGCCACACCGGCGTTGTAGCACTGGCAGAATAAAAGGTATCCTGTCAGCCACAACGCGAGTTAAAGGGAGGAGACACAAATGAAAAGAAGACTTTTTTACAGCCATTATTTTGTTGCAGCTACCGTAATGATATTATCTTTATCTTTGTTCCTGACAGCTTGTAAAAAGGCAAGCTCTGGGGATACTTCGCAGGGAAAGGGCCAAGTATCTTTTGCATCATCCACATCGGCTGTGACAAAATCAGATGCGATTGTTTCCAGCATATCCGACGTCTCAACAGACCTGAATGCAGAGCTTTCTAGGCCGGAGGCAATTCTTGATAGCGGCAGTAACATCAAAGATATCAAGGGCTTTGTTCCCGTTGAAAATCAGTGCTTTCCGGTGGATTTGAATTCATGGGGCAGTGTTAAGTTTATATCTGGAAAAATCACAGGTGGGGCCCACGTACCAACTGTTTTCTATTTAACCAATGAGAGTGAGGATATTCTCTATCGTTTTAGTGACTCGCCTTTTCCTTATAATGTGGATGTCAGTGCAGTTTCATTTAAAGATGTCAACAAAGACGGGCTAAAGGACATTATTATTATTGTAGCTGATAATTCCAATGCTGGAAAACCGATTGCAGCTGTCTGGCTGCAGGGCAAGGATAAAAAGTTTGTCTGTAACCTGGATTTATTTCACAGCTTAAATGAATCCGGACATAATAAAAATATAGAGGCTGTGGTGAATTACCTTTCAACTAAGTTTTAATTACCAAACGGATAGCCGCATTTTTAGCGGTGACTTCGCAGAAAATATTTTACCTATGGTACCATATTTTTAAAAACTGTGATATAATACAACTGCTTTGTCGAAATCTGACATCGAAATTGCTTTGAGATGGAAGAGACGGACCATGCAGAATTACAGTATGCCTGTTTCAGGAGCATACTGAAGAGTGCTTCGGACTGTATCTTTCGGGATATGGCCCTTTTTTATGCCGAAAAGGGGGAAAATTGGATGGAGACAAGGGTAGCCATTATCGGAATCATTGTTGAAAATCTGGATATGGTGGAGCGGCTCAATGAGCTTCTGCACGATTATGGAAAGTATATTATTGGCCGGATGGGAATTCCGTACCGCAAGAAGCATATCGGCATTATCAGCATTGCCATTGATGCACCGCAGGATATTATCAGTGCGCTCTCCGGCAAGCTTGGACGCCTGCCCGGCATCAGCACGAAAATTGCCTATTCCGGTGTGGTGTCGAAAGAATGACGAAGGCAAGGAAGAAAAACAGCACAGGCGTGCTTTCCCCGCTGTGGAAAACCGTGTTTCTGCTTCTGCCGATTCTTACCGCGCTTGCAGCGCTCTGCATCGGTCGGATTGGGGTTGCACCGGCAGATATGTTCCGCTCGCTCTGGGCGCATCTTGCAAAGGGGGAACTGCTGCCCGACCAGATGGAAACCGTGCTCTGGAAAATCCGCTTTCCGCGCATCCTCCTTGCGCTTCTGGTTGGCGCAGGGCTTTCCACGGCGGGCTGTGCGTTCCAAAGTCTGTTTTCCAACCCGCTTGCAACACCGGACACGCTCGGCGTTGCTTCCGGGGCAAGCTTTGGCGCAGCACTCGGTCTGCTTATCGGTCTCAATCTTATTGGCGTGCAGCTCATTTCCCTGTTTTTCGGCGTCATCGCAGTCCTTTTGACCTGGATTTCCGGCGCGGGCCGCGGGCGCGGCCTCAACAGCATGGTGCTTGCCGGCATCATGGTTGGCTCCCTCTTCTCGGCGCTCGTTTCGCTTATAAAGTTTACAGCGGACACCGAAACGAAACTGCCGTCCATTACCTACTGGCTGATGGGCAGCCTGGACTCGGCAGGGTATGGCACCCTGCTGCTTGGAGCGCCGTGGATCCTTGCTGGTATCCTGGTGCTTTACCTGCTCCGCTGGAGGCTTAATGTGCTGCCGTTGAGCGAAGAAGAGGCCAAAGCTTCCGGTACGAATATCCGCGCGCTGCGCATTGTTTCCGTCCTCTGCGCAACCGCAATCACCGCTTCCTGTGTCTCCATGTGCGGGCAGGTTGGCTGGGTTGGACTTCTGGTGCCGCATATCTGCCGCATGAAATTCGGCAACAATCACCTGTCCCTGCTTCCCGCTTCCATCTTTACCGGTGCGGCTTTTCTGGTGATTGTGGATACGGTGGCACGCAGTGCCTCAGCGGCGGAAATCCCGATTTCAATTCTTACCGCAATCATTGGTGCGCCTTTCTTCATCATACTGATGCGGCGCTCAGGAGGGTGGCAAATGTGAACCTGAAAGTAGAAAACGCGAGCTTTTCCTACCGGAAAGGCAAAACGGTCATCAAAGGCCTTAATTTCGGCGCTTCTTCCGGTGACCTGATTGCAATCTTAGGTCCGAACGGCGCAGGCAAGACAACGCTTCTGCGCTGCATCATGGGGTTCCTGAAATGGAGCAGCGGAAAAAGCACGCTGGATGGAGAAGATATCCGGTCCATTCCGGGGCGCAGGTTCTGGAGCCGCGTTGCCTATGTGCCGCAGGCGAGGGGCGTGTTTGCCGCCTATCCTGCGGAAGAGATGATCCTTCTTGGACGGACAAACCGGATGGGCATTTTTTCGGTCCCGAAAGCGGAAGACCTCGACCGCGTCCATGAACTGATGGAGAAAATGCACATTTCCCGCCTTGCCGGACGGAAATGCACGGAAATGAGCGGCGGCGAGCTGCAAATGATTTTAATTGCACGGGCCCTTGCAGCGGAACCGGAACTTCTGATTCTTGATGAACCGGAATCCAACCTTGATTTCCGGAATCAGCTCATTGTGCTTGACACCATGTCGGAACTTGCAGCCAACGGAATCTGCTGCATTTTTAATACGCATTATCCGGCCCATGCGCTGATGAGGGCGTCGAAAGCCCTGCTTTTCTGCCGCGGCGGGGAATACCTGTTTGGAGAAACGGGGCATGTTGTCACCGAAGCAAATATTGAAAAGGCGTTTGGGGTAAAAGCCGTAATCGGCGAAGTCGAGACGCCGGGTAACATTTATAAAAGTATTATCCCGCTCAAAGTGACGGAACCGGGGGCCGGGATGGTCGGGCATCCGGACGGCGCCGGGAGGGTGATTGCGGTTATTTCTCTGATTTCCTCCAATTTTGCGGCAGGCGGGCGCATCAACGCGCTCCTGCACGAATACCGCCGGTATGTTGTCGGGCGTATGGGAATGCCTTACCGGGAATGCGGAGTTTTTATTCTCAATGTAACACTTGACGGGCCGGAAAATGAAATCCGGTCGCTTTCCCACAAGCTCGGAATTCTGCCGGGCGTCCATGGAAAGGTTACCTTTGCAGAGCCGGAAGGGGGGGAATCTGTTGACAAACTGTGAGCGCATTGACAGCTTAAACCGTGAGCAGAAACTCCCCCCGGAAAGCTGGCGGGAACTGATTGGGACATCTACGGAAGCCGACCGGCGCTATGCTGCACGGCTTGCGCAGTCCATTGCTGAAAAGCATTTTGGGAAAGCAATTTTTTTCCGCGGGATTATCGAGTTTACAAATATCTGCAAAAACGACTGTTATTACTGCGGCATCCGGCGCTCCAACCGGAACGTCAGGCGCTACCGCCTTACGGAAAATAATATCCTTGCCTGCTGCGAAGAAGGCTACCGGAACGGATTCCGCACGTTTGTGCTGCAAGGCGGCGAAGATGCATACTTCACGGACGAAGTGCTCTGCGGCATCGTTGCGGAAATCCGTGCATGTTATCCGGACTGTGCCATTACGCTTTCGGTCGGCGAGAGGAGCCGGCGGTCTTACCAGAGGCTTTTCGACGCGGGGGCCGACCGGTATCTTCTGCGCCATGAAACAGCCGATAAGGCACACTATGAAAAGCTGCATCCGCCTTTCCAGTCCTTTGACAACCGGATGCGTTGCCTTTTTGACCTCAGGGACATCGGTTACCAGACTGGCTGCGGATTCATGGTTGGCACACCGTACCAGACGGCGGGCTGCCTTGCCGAGGACATGGTGTTTATCCAGAAATTCCGGCCTTCCATGATTGGCATCGGGCCGTTTATTCCGCACCGGGACACGCCGTTCCGGGACTGCCCGGCAGGCAGCACAGAACTGACGCTGTTCCTCCTGAGCCTCTGCCGGATTCTCCAGCCGGATGTGCTGCTTCCGGCAACAACGGCGCTCGGCACGGTGCGCGGCGACGGGCGCCAGCTTGGTGTCCTTTCCGGCTGCAATGTTGTAATGCCAAATCTTTCCCCGCTTTCCGTACGGAAAAAATACATGCTTTATGACAACAAGGCCGGGACCGGTGATGACGCCGCGGCGGGGATTCGGAAACTGACCGCGCAGATGAATGAAATTGGCTACAAAATAATCTGCGGCCGGGGCGATTACCGGCCGGGAAGGGGAACCAGCCATGATTAAAATAGCAGTTTACGGGAAGGGGGGCATTGGAAAATCGACCACCGTTTCCAACGTGTCGGCAGCGCTTGCCGAGGCAGGCTACAGGGTGATGCAGATTGGCTGCGATCCGAAAGCGGATTCCACGGTGCTGTTGCACGGAGGGAAAGAAATCAGAACCGTGCTGGACCTTGTGCGGGAACGTGGGGACGATTTTTCCCTCGACGAAATGGTGACGCCCGGCTTCGGCGGTGTTGCCTGCGTGGAAGCAGGCGGGCCGACGCCCGGCCTTGGCTGTGCTGGGCGCGGCATTATTGCGGCCCTTGAAAAGCTGAAATCCAAAGGCGCTTATGAAACCTACAGGCCGGATATTGTGTTTTACGACGTGCTCGGCGATGTTGTCTGCGGCGGGTTCTCCATGCCGATGCGCCCCGGTTATGCAGAAAAAGTCCTGATTCTCACATCCGGCGAGAACATGGCGATTCACGCGGCCACGAATATTGCCGCCGCCGTTGAAAATTTTCGCAGCCGCGGCTATGCTTCCCTTGGCGGCCTGATTTTAAACCGCCGCTGCGTTAAGAATGAAGAAAAAAAGGTGAAGGAGCTGGCGGAAAACCTTCATACTTCCGTAATCGGTGCGCTGGACCGCAGCGAAACAGTCCTTTCCGCAGAGGAGCTTGGCAAGACGGTAATTGAGGCATTCCCGCAGAGCAGGATGGCGGAAGAGTACCGGACGCTTGCGGGGAAAATCCTGCATGCCTGCGGGGGGAAGCCATGCTGAAACGTGCCGGCCCCAAGAGGGCGGAAATTCCCGGAATCCCGGTGCGGATTGCGGATGCCCGTTTCCCGTCGCCTTTTCTGCCGGGACTGGAATACTCTGCGCCTGCACGCGGAACCTGGAACATTGTCCATACCGGGATGCTGATTCCGGGTGCGCACCAGATTTTTGTCTGTGCACAGGGATGTCTGCGCGGTGTTGTGCTGACTGCCGCCGAGATGGGCGTCTCTGACCGCTTTTCCACAGTTGCGGTGCGGGAGAAAGACGTGCTGAGCGGCGATATGGAAAAGCTGATTTTCGACGGTGTCTCGGACATTATCGGAAAGCTGCCGGAAAAGCCGCCTGCCGTTCTTGTCTTTACGAGTTGTATCCACCACTTTATCGGCTGTGACCTTCCGCTTGTTTACAGGCACCTTCGGAAAAAATTTCCGGATATTGACTTTGCTGACTGCTACATGAATCCGATTATGCGCAAAAGCGGGCTTAATCCCGACCAGACGATGCGGAAACAGCTTTACAGTCTCCTGAAACCGAGAAAACTCAACCCGAAATCGGTAAGCATTGTTGGCAATGACTTTGCAACGGACAAAAAGAGCGAACTTTATGCGCTCCTTGCCGGAAATGGCTTTACCGTGCGGGAAATTACCGGCTGCAAAACTTATGAGGAGTATCAGCAGATGGCGGAAAGCGCTTTCTGCATCTCCTATTATCCTGCGGCGAAAGCAGCCGGGGATGAGCTGGAGCGCAGGCTTGGGCAGAAGCATATCTGCATCCCGTTCAGCTTTAACTATGATGAGATTTCTGAAAACCTGAAATACCTCTGTGAAACCGTCAGCATCCGGACACCCGACTTTTCACCGGGTATCGCCCGCTGTGAAGCGGCGCTCGGAAAGACAGCGGAGGAACTGGGGGATACGCCGGTTGCCGTTGACTGCACTGCATTTCCGCGTCCGCTTGGCCTTGCAAGGCTGTTGCTCAGCCATGGTTTCCATGTAACGCGGGTTTATGCCGACAGCTTCTCCAGTTCGGAGCACGCCGATTTTGACGCATTGCAAAGCCTTGCGCCGGATTTGCTTCTCTATCCGGTTTCCCAGCCGGCCATGCGGATTCTTCCGCGCAGTCCGGCGGAAAAGACGCTGGCCGTCGGACAGAAAGCTGCTTATTTTACCGGCTCCGGCTATTTTGTCAATCTGGTCGAAGGCGGCGGCCTTTATGGATTCAGCGGCATCTGCCGTCTCGCGGAGGTGATGTCCGAAGCATTTCGGGAACCTAAAAATGCAAGGCACCTGATCCAGATTAAAGGAATGGGGTGCGGATGCTGCCTATGAAACAAACTGCGAGAATCATTTCAACTTATACGGGCGATACTTCCGGCGTCTGTTCAGCACTGTTTGAGCTTGGCGGGATGACAGTGATGCATGATGCGTCCGGCTGCAACTCGACTTACAGTACCCATGACGAACCGCGGTGGTATGACAGCGACAGCCTTGTCTTCCTTTCCGGCCTCACCGAAATGGATGCAATTCTCGGCAACGACGATAAGCTGATTAAAGATGTTGTATCAGCTGCAAAAGAATTTTCACCGCGGTTTGTTGCCATCGCCGGCACGCCAATACCAATGATGACCGGCGTCGATTTCCAGGCGCTTGCAAAGCGTGTGGAAGAGGAAACAGACATCCCCTCGTTCGGCTTTGCGACGAATGGGATGCACTCCTACATTTCCGGCGCTTCCATGGCCTTTTCTGCCCTTGCGGAGAGGATGTGCACACGCGGTGTGAAAAGGGATCAGACGCTCAGCGTGAATCTCCTCGGTGTCACACCGCTTGACTTCTCTGTAAATGGCAGCAACCGTTCCATGAAAGCCTGGCTGGAGAATTCCGGCTTTGCCGTGCGGTCGGTCTGGGCCATGGGGAGCAGCCTGGAAGAAATCCAAAGCGCGGGCAAAGCGCAGGTTAACCTTGTGGTTTCGGCCTGTGGCCTTGCCGCAGCAAAAATCCTGCGGGAGATTTTTGGCACCCCTTACGTTGTCGGTACCCCGTTTGGTCACGCTTTTTCAGCGAAAATTATCAGGGCACTGCGCACTGCTGCCGGCACGGGGGAAAATATCATTGCGTGCTGTCCTTCCGAAAATGAATGCGATACGGCCATCATTGGCGAAAGCGTTACTTCGCTGTCACTTGCCGCTGCCCTGCGGCTTGAAAAAGGAATCTGCTGCCGTGTCCTCTGCCCGGTGGAAACCAGTAGCTCCCTGCTTTCACAGAACTGCCTTGCCGCAACGGACGAAGAGGAGCTGATTCCCTTCCTGCGGGGCATGAAGTGGGTGATTGCCGATCCGCTTTACCGACCGATCTGCCCTGCGGACGCGGATTTCCTTCCGCTGCCGAACGAAGCTTTTTCCGGGCGGATTTTCCGGGAATCCATTCCAAACCTTGTCTCCAATTTCAATTCTTTTGAAAAGGAAGTCAAAACATGAAAACCATCAAGCGTTTTCTTGCCGCTTTTATGGCATCTGCCATGATTTTAACTTCAGCGGGCTGCACCCCGCAGGAGAAGGCAAAGCCTGCCGCTTCAGGCGGCGTATCTTCCGCTGCATCTTCTACGATTACCGTGACCGACCATGCTGGCAATACCGTCAAAGTGCCAAAAAAAATTGAACGCATTGCGGTCTGTGATATTTATCCGCTGCCGTCGGTGCTGGCTGTCTTTTTCGATTCGGCCAAAAAAATTGTCGGCATGGCGCAGCCAAGCATGACTGCCGCTAAAAACAGCCTGCTTTCCGAACTGTATCCGGCAATCCTCAGCGCCAAGACCGATTTTATCAATGGTGCGAATGTCAATACGGAGGAGCTTTTAAAGCTGCATCCGGATGTCGTGTTTTACAGCGCAGGGAGCACTGCGCTCGGAAAGCAGCTGAGGAATGCCGGGTTTGCAGCGGTTGCCGTTTCCGCAAACAAATGGAACTATAACTGCATTGAGACACTGAACCAGTGGATTTCCCTCCTGAGCGAGATTTTTCCCGACAACAGCCGCAGCAAAATTGTGTCGGACTACAGTAACAAGACTTACGGCCTTGTGCAGCAGCGTGTTTCCAGACTTGCAGAGGAAAAACGCTCGAAAGTTTTTTTCCTGTTCCAGTACAGCAATGCAAAAATTACGACGTCGGGCAAGCAGTTCTTTGGGCAGTGGTGGGCTGACGCGGTTGGCGCCGTCAATGTCGGCGAGGAACTGTCTATGGATAATTCTACAGCCGTCAGCATGGAGCAAGTCTGCAAATGGAATCCCCAGAAAATTTTTATCACCAATTTTAATTCGGCACAGGCAGCCGACCTCTACTCCAACAAAATCGGGAATTTTGACTGGAGTACCATTGATGCAGTGAAGAAAAAGGAAGTATATAAAATGCCGCTCGGCATGTACCGCAGCTATACTCCGGGTGTAGACACGCCCATTACGCTGCTGTGGCTTGCCAAGGCGGTTTATCCGGACCTTTTTAAGAATATCGACATTACGGCCAAGACGAAAGAATACTACAAGACGGTCTTTGGCGTTACCTTGACAGACAAACAGGCAGAAAAAATCTTTGCACCGGTCTCCGCGGCCTCCGCGTTCTGAACCGTGCATCCGGAAAGGAGATACCCTAAAATGGGACTAAATGACACACCGTCCGGCGACCGGGTCCATATCGGCTTTTTTGGCCGCCGCAATGCAGGAAAGTCAAGCCTTGTCAATGCGGTCACCGGACAGGATATGGCCGTCGTTTCCGACACCAAGGGAACAACGACCGATCCGGTCAGCAAATCCATGGAACTGCTGCCCCTTGGCCCGGTCGTCATCATTGACACGCCAGGCTTTGACGACGATGCGGGGACTCTGGGGCAAATGCGTGTGCAGAAAGCACGGCAGATGCTGAACAGGGCGGATCTTGCCGTGCTGGTAGCAGATGCGTCTGCCGGTTTATGCGGCTGTGACCGGGAGCTGCTTAAACTGTTTCGGGAAAAGGGAATCCGCTATCTGATTGTGTGGAACAAAAGCGACCTTGTGCCGGGGCATCCGGCGCCTGCAAAAGAGGAAGCCTATGTCAGTGCAAAGACGGGCAGCGGAATCCCGGAACTGAAGGAAAAGCTTGCGCACCTGACACCCCCCGAGGACCTGCGGCTGCACCTCGTCGGAGACTTGCTGCAACCCCGGGATATTGTGGTCCTTGTGACGCCGATTGATTCCGCCGCGCCAAAAGGGCGTCTGATTCTCCCGCAGCAGCAGATGATCCGCGATATTCTGGAAGCCGACGCAATCTCGGTTGTTGTCAGGGAAAACGGGCTTACCGCGGCATTGAAGTCGCTTGGACGGAAACCTGCCATGGTAATTACCGATTCACAGGCCTTTGCGCGTGTTTCAGCCGAAACGCCGCCGGACATCCCCCTGACATCCTTTTCCATTCTGATGGCCCGCTACAAAGGGCTCCTTCTGGATGCGGTGCGTGGCGTAACGGCGGTCAGCCACCTGAAGGACGGGGATACCGTTCTTATCAGCGAAGGCTGTACCCACCACCGCCAGTGTGACGATATTGGCAGTGTCAAATTGCCGCGCTGGCTGAAAGAATTTACGGAAAAAAATCTGAAATTCAGGTTTTCCAGCGGTATGGGATTCCCGGAGGACTTGTCAGAATATGCCCTTGTTTTACACTGCGGCGGCTGTATGCTGAATCCGCGGGAACTGAAGTACCGCATGAAATGCGCAAAAGACCAAAGTATCCCCATGACGAACTATGGCGTCGCGATTGCCTACATGAATGGAATACTGGAGCGCAGTCTTGCTGTGCTTCCGGAAATCGAAAAGGAATACCGGCGGTGGGAAGGAAACGCGGAAAAGCCGTTTCACTGAGGCCACCGGTAAAAATCCTTCCTTATCTGCGGCTTACAGACGGAAGCTTTTCCTGCCCGAAATCCAGCACGGCGGCTGCATGGTTCGCGCGCTTTTCCGGAGGGGGGAGCTCCATAAAGTCTTTCCCGTATTCGCGCCGCAGGTAATCTTCCGGGTCCGACATCACGGGAAGCAAAAGAGAACCAAAAGGAAGAAAGTTCGGCGGGTTGGACGCCGGGTCCTGAATCCAGCCGAAAAGGGAATTTACGTCTCCCAGATAGCACATCTTCCCAGATGAGACGGAACTGCTTTTGCTCCGCCAAAAGTCAATCCTTTTCTGAATCGCGACCGTGTCGATATGGAAAAGTTTCATCCCAAAACGGGCAAGCCCGCACACAGCCGAGGCCATTTTCCGGAGGACTGGATTTTGAAAGGGAAAATTCACCGGCAGCCCGCTGTGCAGATACATCATCATACACCAGAAACGGGCCATGCGGGCAAACTTTTTGGCAAGCCTTTTATTTTCCGGCAGGTAATCGAGCGGAAAGAGATCGATTGAAATATGCATCCGCTCATGGCCCGGGGAGTGCTCGGCCCCCTTACTGATAAAAAGAGTTCCGAGTTTCTGTATGGTTGCAAACGGTTTCATGTAGTCCGGGTTATTTTGTAAGGACTGGATTTCATAACCGGGTATCGTAACACCCTTACCGGTCAGTTCCAGAAGCCGGTTGTAGTCTTTCCGCGGCATGTAAAAATCCATGTCGTCGTCCCATGGGATAAACCCATGGTGCCGATAGGCCCCCAATACCGTCCCGTATGCACCAAGCACCGTAAGGCCATGCTCCCGGCAGAAAGAAAGCAGGTTGGCACCCATTTCTGTCAGTGTCTGCTGGAGCCGTTTTAAGTCCTGGGGCTGATATTCCCTGAAAAAAGCACTCATTAAAAATCCTTTCCTGATTGCCGGAATGGTTAGCCTGTATTCCGGCTTCTTTTCTCTGATATTTTACACCCTTGCCCTCCTAAATAACAGGGGCTTCCATGGAAAAAGAGAAAGCTCTGAGCAGAAAGAACCCGGCATACGGAAACAAATAGAAGAGAGAAAATAGAAGAATAAATAAATAATAATATCTATTATTCTTTTTAAACTGCCATAAATTTTTCTTTCCAGATACAATATGAAGCAGAATCAATTTTATGGGGGCATGTAGTGATGGTATATCAGTTTACAAAAGACCTTGAAACAGGCAATGAGCTGATTGACAATGAGCACAGGCAACTGTTTACTGCAATTAATAAGCTTTTGTCAGCATGTATGACGGGCCGCGGCCGTACAGAGATTGAAGAAACGCTGAATTTTCTCAACAATTATGTAAACAAGCATTTCAGTGATGAGGAAGGGCTGCAAAGGAAGTACCGTTACCCGGATTATCCCAACCATAAAAGATACCATGATGCATTCAGGAAAACCGTGCAGAACCTTGTTGATGAATATCAGCAGAAGGGCGCTTCCATTGACCTTGTGGCAAAGACAAATACAAGTGTGGCAGGCTGGCTTTTAAATCATATTAAAAAAGAGGATGTCAAAGTCGCGGCGCACATCAGAGAATGCACTTCTGCATGAATCGGAACGGAAGCAAAAAACGGGGCGGTTTTCCTGGCTTTCTGTGTGGGAAGTGCAAATCCAGCTTGACATATGACCATATTCTTCGTATAATAAATCCAGTACGCTTCTTTCAGAGATCAAAAAAGTCTTTCTGCAGCGCTGGGAAGCAGTCTTTTTGTCTCGAGGTGTAGCGCAGCTGGTAGCGCGCCAGCTTTGGGAGCTGGATGTCGCAAGTTCGAATCTTGTCACCTCGACCAGGCTGAGCCTGGACGCATCATGCGCCTGGGCTTTTTTTATGCTTTTTAGGTGCGGCCTGCGCTTCTTAGCTTGTCGGGGAAGGAGCCGCCGATTAAGACCGACGGCTCCTTCCGGTTAAGAGAGTGGAACACAGAAAGAAGCTGCATTCCGGAGCTGGAATCAAGATTTAGCAGTAATGAGGAGAAACCGGATGAATTCAGATCGTCATACGGATAATGTGGAGCAGGGCACAACGGATATGACGGTGGGAAACCCTAGAGATCTGATCCTTGCATTTGCAGTGCCGATCTGCCTGAGCCAATTATTTCAGCAGCTGTACAATACGGCAGACTCAGTCATCGTGGGAAATTTTCTTGGAAAAAGCGCGCTGGCGGCAGTCAGTTCTGCCGGGACGCTAATCTATCTTTTGACCAGTTTTGTTACTGGTGTGGCATTGGGTGCCGGAGTAGCAATTTCCAAGTATTTTGGTGCCGGGGATTATGAAGAAATGTCAAAGGCGATTCATACCAATGTCGCATTTGGCGTTGTTGCAGGGGCGGCCCTGACCGTCTTTGGCGTCTGGTCAACCCCGACAATTCTGCGCTGGATGGCAACAGACCCAAAGGTGCTGCCTGACTCCATTATTTATTTCCGGTACTATTTTTACGGCGGACTTGCCATTGTGCTCTATAATATTTTCACCGGCATTATGACTGCGGTGGGGGACAGCAAGAGGCCGCTTTATTATCTGATTGTTTCTTCCGTCCTGAATATCATCCTGGATCTGCTGTTTGTGGCAGGTTTTCGCTGGGGTGTCGAGTCTGCGGCAGTTGCGACGACAATTTCACAGATTGTCAGTGTAATCCTTTGCATTGCACACCTGACAAAAAGGGGGACGGTTTACCAGATATCGCTCCGAAAAATCGGGTTTGACCGGGATATGATGGGAGAAATTGTCCGGTATGGCCTTCCGACAGGTGTCCAAAATTCAGTCATTGGCTTTGCAAATGTTATTGTTCAAACCTATATCAATTCTTTTGGAGAAGACGCGATGGCAGGGTATGGCTCTTATGCCAAAATTGAAGGCTTTGCGTTCCTGCCGATTACGTGTTTTGCCATTGCCCTTGCGACGTTCGTCAGCCAGAACCTCGGCGCAGGAAAGTATGACCGTGCTGAGATAGGGGCCCGCTTTGGCATTCGCACGTCTTTTATCCTGGCAGAAACAATCGGCGTTTTTATTTTCCTCTGCTCTCCTTTCCTAGTGAGCCTTTTCAACAGGGACCCAAACGTTATTTTCTACGGTACCCAGCAGGCGAAAACGGAGGCGCTGTTTTTCTGCCTGCTTGCCTTTTCCCATTGCATTGCAGGCATTTGCCGCGGCGCAGGGAAAGCCGTCGTGCCGATGCTGATTATGTTTAGCGTATGGTGTATTTTCCGAATCCTCTATATTACTGTCGCGATGAATATTTCACATGACATCAGACTGATTTACTGGGCTTACCCAATTACGTGGACAATCAGTGCCGTGATTTACTTTATCTATTACCGAAGATCCAACTGGGTGCATGGTTTGGACTGATACAGACCGGGAATCCTGCACTTTCAGCAGAGAGGTGAATTTGCCGTGAAACTGTATTCAGAAAAAATTAGAGAGCAAAAGACGGCATCAGGAGCTGGGGAGAGAAAATCGGCCCGTGGCATCAAAGCCCTTTTAATGGCGCTGTTTATCCTCTCATTTTTCAGCTTTTTCCTTGCTGTCTTTCTTGTAATGAGGAACGGGTCATACAGCTCGGCGGTAATGGACAGTATGTGGCTGTTTTTCCTGCCATTGCCAATTCCTCTTGCAAGCCTGATTTTTGGCATTATCTATAAAAGGGAGGGAATGAAAACAACAAAGAACATCGTCGCAGGCCTTATTGTGGCGGTATTTCTCTGCTTTTACGGCTTTTCTCCCTTTTTGTTTCAGGGTATTTACGTGCATGACCTTTCTTATCTAAGCAGTGTCTCATCGGAAATCCATTTTACCCTGCCAGACAAAGGTAAAATTACAACACAGAAAGTCTCTGCTGAGGCCAAAACTTCATCGGATTCTTCCGGAGAACCGCTTTATTGCAGTACTATGAGTAAATTTGAGGTTGCCGGCAGCGGGCAGGCGGAGGAACTTAGAAATTCCCTTAAGGGAAGCGACCTGTGGGTGACTTCCCTTTCTAACCAGCTTGCCGGGATTGTTCCGGACTTTTACTCGATGCAGACTCCCAAAAGTGCCGACTTTGATTATTTCATGGTTTATAATGCGGACCTCAAAGTCTACAACACTGTGCCGGAAAAACCTGGGACTTACCATTTCTTCTATCTTGCCTGTGACAGCAAAGATGGAAGACTGTTTATCGGGGAGTATTCTGATACGGTTGCCCAAAAATGACCGGCAAATTTTGTTCTCGGTACTTGACCTTTACTTTTTGCTGTGATAGGATAAAAATAGAAAAGTGTTGATGGAGACCGACACCGCATTTTCTGTTCCCCCAGAGAGGGCTTCATTCTGGTGCAAGAAGCCTGGGCGGAAGCGGCAGACACCCCTCCTGAACTGCAGCGCAAGAAAGCTTTTGCAAAAGTGCTGACGTCCGGCCCGCGTTACGGGGCAGAGAGCCAAAAATCAAGGTGGAACCGTGCTGATATGACAGGCACCCTTGGAAAAAAGTCCAGGGGTGCTTTTTGCATCCCTACAATAAGAAAAGGAGCGAGAAGGATGAAAATTATTTACAAAGACGGCACTGTAAAGGAATGCCCGGCAGACCAGCAGCTGCATGTCATCCGCCATACGGCTGCCCATGTGATGGCACAGGCTATCAAACGCCTGTACCCGCAGGCCCATTTTGCGTTTGGCCCTGCGACCGACAACGGTTTTTATTATGACGTGGATCTCGGGGACGTCAAGCTAGCCGATGACGACCTTTCAAAAATTGAAGCGGAGATGCACAAAATCGTCAAGGAAAACCAGCCGATTAAGTCGTTTATCCTGCCGCGTGCGGAAGCTGTCAAGCTGATGAAAGAACGCAATGAACCGTACAAGGTTGAGCACATTGGGGACCTGCCGGAAAGCGCCGAAATCAGCTTCTTCCAGCAGGGAGAGTATGTTGACATGTGCCTTGGACCTCATCTGGCCTACACCAAAGAACTGAAAGCCTTTAAGCTTACCCAGCAGTCCGGTGCCTACTGGCGCGGCGACAAGAAAAACAGGATGCTCACACGCATCAACGGAATCGCATTTGCAAGTCAGGCTGAACTGGATGCCCACATAAAGTTGCTGGAAGAGGCAGCCCGCCGTGACCATCGAAAGATTGGCAAGGAAATGAAGCTGTTTTTCATGAACGACGTTGGCCCCGGTTTCCCATTTTTCCTGCCGAACGGAATGACTATTAAGAATGAACTGATCCAGTACTGGCGTGAACTGCATGAGGCAAATGGATATGTAGAAGTTTCCACGCCGATGATTATGAGCCGCAAGCTTTGGGAGACCAGTGGCCATTGGGACCATTATAAGGACAACATGTATTCCACCAAAATTGACGGCGAAGATTACTGTGTAAAGCCGATGAACTGCCCGGGCGGTGTCCTGGTTTACGCCAATGAGCCCCGCAGTTACCGTGACCTGCCGCTGCGCATTGGAGAACTTGGCCTTGTCCACCGCCATGAGTTGCGCGGCACACTGCATGGACTTTTCCGGGTCCGCTGCTTCACGCAGGATGATGCCCACATCTTTATGCGCCCCGACCAGATTACCGATGAAATTGTAAATGTTGTGCACCTGATTGACCAGGTATACAGTAAGTTTGGGTTCAAATACCATGTTGAGCTTTCCACGCGTCCGGAAAACAGCATGGGCTCAGACGAGGACTGGGAAGCGGCGACCAACGGCCTTATCCATGCTCTGGAGAAGATGAAGATGCCGTATAAGGTCAATGAAGGTGACGGCGCTTTCTATGGGCCGAAAATTGACTTTCATCTGGAGGATTCCCTTGGACGTACCTGGCAGTGCGGAACAATCCAGCTGGACTTCCAGATGCCGCTGAATTTCCACTTGGAATATACGGATGAAAACGGTGAAAAGAAACGCCCAATTATGATTCACCGTGTTTGCTTTGGCTCCATTGAACGCTTTATTGGCATCCTGACTGAGCATTATGCCGGCAAGTTCCCAACATGGCTGGCTCCAATCCAGGTTAAGGTCCTGCCTGTCTCGGAAAAGAGCGCAGACTATGCAAAATCGGTCAGTAAGGCACTGGCCGCTGTAAAAATCCGCACAACTCTTGACGAAAGCAATCAGACGATTGGCTATAAAATCCGGCAGGCTCAGCAAGTCGACCGTGTGCCATATATGCTGATTATCGGCACAAAAGAGGCTGAAAACCGTAATATCAGCGTTCGCGGCCGCGATGGCAAAACAGTGACGACGGAGCTGGAACCTTTTATCGCGCAGGTTCGCAGGGAAATCGATACTCGGGAATGCTGATGTTTACCTGAAAAGCTAAGGCAGCATTCTTTCCGGTTGAAAAGCCGGGAGGGATGCTGCCTTTTTGTAGGGAAAACACAATAGCACTTAGAGTGCGGTATACCCGCCGTCTACCAGAAGGTTTGCCCCAACAACGAAAGACGCCATATCACTGCTCAGGAACAGGATGGCATTTGCAATTTCAGAAGGCTCTGCAAAGCGGCCGATAGGGTGCAGGGCAACTTTTGAGCGAATCAGGTCTGCTGGAAGCTTGTCCAACAGAGGGGTGTTTACATAACCCGGGGAGACACAGTTCATACGGACGCCGAGCGGGGCGTAGGTCACGGCCTGTGAGCGGGTGAAATTGATGACACCTGCTTTGCTGATTGGGTAGGCAATGCTGTTGGCTGCACCAACTACACCGAGGATGGAGGCAACGTTGACAATGCACCCCTTCTGCTTTCCCTCATTTTTCAGCATTTTCTGAATGGCATATTTATTGGAGAGCACAACACCAATCAAATCGGTGTTCAGAACCCTAGTAAGATCCTCCAACTTCATTTTGTGGACTGGAGATTTTGTCTCCGGGATTCCGGCATTCCCGACGAGAATGTCGAGACGACCGTAATGCTCAACCGCTCCATCCATTAAATGGGCAATATCTTCTTCTTTGGTAACGTCGCAGGGGATATAAGTGGCTTCTTTTCCATTCCCGCGGATGGAATGTTCTACAGCAAGGCCTTTCTCATGGTTCCTGCCGGTAATGACGACCTTTGCCCCTTCTTCAGCAAACTTTTCTGCGGTTGCCAAGCCAATCCCCGAAGTGGATCCGGTAACGACTGCAACTTTATTTTGCAGCATTCCCATTTTAATCAAGCCTCTTTCCCGAAAGATTTTACCTTATTATAGCTCATGCAGGAGTACAGTTCAAGCCTTTGGCAGAGACAGCCTTATTCCCACCTGCGGACGCCTTTCATATGAAGGCAACGCGCTGTATAGTAGGAATAGTCCGAGAGCGGACGGTACAGTGTGTTAAAAGTATGAGCGGCAACAAGGATATTTCCTCCTTCGGTGGAAAGTACAACCGGCGTGTGATAGAAATGGCCTTCCGGTGTACCGAGCTGAATCAGGTCACCCGGCTGGAGAGCTTCCATGCCTGCTTCTTCTGCATAGGGGCCTACGGAGCGGTTCCCGGTTAGGAACCGGTAAAGAAATTCCACCCCGCTCCACGAAGCGGAACGGTTGTTTTGGCTGATATAAAACCACCCGTAAGTCGGGGCATAATTCATAATCCGACAACCTGCGTAAATACACTGGGAAGCGAAGTTTGTGCAGTCCCCGCCCATTCCATCAAAGTTGAAAAAGCGCGGGTTCCTCTTTAAAGCCCAGGCTTCAGCGTATTTGACGGCGGCAGAACGGTCATATGGAATTTCTTTCAGCATACTGCTGTATCCCCCTTCTTTCCCATGCCTATGGTATGAGGTAAGAGAGGAATAATATGAATCTGCCCGTAAGGTAAAACGCCGCTGATGCCCGGAAACTTTGGCACTTTGTATATGTTCCTGGCCTCTGATGCAGCATCAGTTTTTTTAAAAAAGCACTTGAATTTTTTGCCCAAATGTGCTATCTTTATAAGGCTGTTTCATTACAGTTCTGGGGTATTAGCTCAGCTGGGAGAGCGCCACACTGGCAGTGTGGAGGTCAGCGGTTCGAGCCCGCTATGCTCCACCAAGGCAAGCCCGCACGGTATCAACGTGCGGGCTTGCCTTATCCTGCAAAAACATCAGCAGGATGTTCCTTTACAATAGCAGAGATACGTGCTATCTTAAAAATAGGAAAAGAAATTCAGCGGGCGGCGAAATAAAGCCAGAAAAATCAAAATAGGAAGTGGAAATACAATGATTTTGAAAAACGGGGAAATCTTTGACCACAATTTTGATGTCAGGAAGGCAGATATTTCTGCTGAAAACGGCAAAATTGCGGAGATTGCGCCCGAAATTGATGGAAAGGAAACGCTTGACGTTTCCGGATGCCTGGTTGCCCCTGGTTTTGTAGATATCCATATCCATGGCTGTGACGGAGCAGACACCTGTGATGGGACGAGGGAATCAATTTCCCAAATGGCACAGCACCTTGTCCAGAACGGCGTGACCTCTTTCTGCCCGACAACAATGACGGTTCCGCTGGTGTCCATCCGTAGGGCAGTCCTTGCGGCAAAAGACTGCATGGATAACCCACCGGAAGGCGCTGCTGTCCGCGGTGTCAATATGGAAGGGCCGTATATTTCTCCGAAGCGCATTGGCGCACAGAAAAGCGAGAATATCCGTAGGCCGGACGCCTTGGAATTCCGCCGCCTGTATGAAGAGACCGGCAGAATTATCAAGCTGGTTGACATTGCCCCCGAAGTTGAAGGCGCAGGAGATTTCATTGAACAGGTCAGCAAGTACTGCAAAGTTTCACTTGCCCACAGCATGGCTGACTATGACGGTGCAACCCGTGCCTTTGCGCATGGCATTAACCATGTGACACATCTTTTTAATGCAATGACTGGCCTGAAGCACCGTGCGCCGGGTGCAGTTGGCGCCGTATTTGACAGCGAGACCGTCCGTGCGGAGATTATCTGCGACGGGTTTCATATTCATCCGGCTGTGCTCCGGACGGCGTTCCGGATTCTCGGAGAGGACCGGACTATCATTATCAGCGATTCCATGCGGGCGGCCGGCCTTGCAGACGGGGATTATGACCTTGGCGGGCAGACGGTACATGTGCATGGAGAGCGCGCACTTCTCTCAGATGGCACCATTGCAGGCTCAACATCCAACCTTGGCGCAGAAGTGAAAAACCTCGTAGGCTTTGGCGTCCCGGTGCGCCAGGTTATTAAATCTGCGACAATCAACCCCGCAAGGGAAATCGGTGCGGACAGGGAAATCGGAAGCATTGAGATTGGAAAGTCAGCGGACTTTACCGTTCTGAACCCGGATTTCAGCATCCGCCTTGTCATAGTACATGGGAAAATGGCCTATCAGGCTTAGCTACGAAGGCCCTATAAAAAATAAGGAGACGAAATTATGAAGCTGATTGAAACAAAAGACTATGATGAAATGAGCCGCAAAGCTGCGGGTATCCTTGCCGCGCAGGTTGTCCTCAAGCCAAGGTGTGTTTTGGGCCTTGCTACAGGTTCCACGCCGCTCGGCGTTTACCGTCAGCTTATTGAATGGTACAAAGAGGGTATCCTCGATTTTTCCGAAATTAAGACGGTAAACCTGGATGAATACTGCGGCCTTGCCCCGGAAAATGATCAGAGCTACCACTATTATATGCACCATAACTTTTTCGACAGCGTCAATATCAGGCCGGAAAACATTCATCTGCCGGACGGCAGGGCAGAGGACGCTGATGCGGCGTGCAAAGCCTATGACAGAATGATTGACTCCCTCGGCGGCATTGACCTCCAGCTCCTTGGACTCGGTGGGACAGGCCATATCGGGTTTAATGAGCCAAGCCAGAGCTTTGATCGGGGAACCCACCGTGTAGCGCTGAAGGAAAAGACTATCCGCGACAATTCCCGCTTTTTTGAGAGTATCAACGATGTGCCAAAATATGCCATCACCATGGGTATCGGGACGATTATGAAAGCAAAGGAAATCGTCCTTGTTGTCAATGGCCCGAAAAAAGCGGATATACTTGAAAAAGTCCTTTTTGGACCGATTACACCGGAAGTGCCTGCATCTGTTCTCCAGCTTCACAGGAATGTAACGGTTCTTGCAGATCGGGAAGCCCTCTTGAAAGTTCACGAACTCCATTCGGAAGTCTGAGAACTGTTGCAGCTTTCAGCAGTAAAATCCGCAGGGCTTTTTGCCCCGCGGATTTTTGCTTTCCTTCCGCATGGTTTTCTCAAACCGGGTTCGTGACCGGTGTCCCCGAATCATAAGGTACATGAAAGGACTTTTCTGATTGCAGTCTTCTGCAAGGGGAAAATCAGGTTGCAATTTTTCCCTAAATATTATATAATTATTTATTCTTTCTATTTAAAAGACATTTCTAGGCTTTCCAGACAGGCTAATCTATTAGCTTCCCTGCAAGGTTTGCCCTGCGGGAGGAGGGCTGTCTGTTGCTGGACAGTGTGTGGTACCTTATGAGTACGAATTAGAGCATTGCCTGAAAAGGAAGTTAGATTTTTTGGGAGCACAAAAAGTACAGGATGAAGAAAACACAGAGATTAACCTGCGTGAAGTATTCTCAATATTGGGCCATAAAATATGGCTGCTTCTGGTCTGCCTTCTTGCAGGGACCGCAGCCGCTTTTGGCGTGACAAAATTTTTGATTAAGCCGGCCTATACGGCATCATCCATGATTTATGTTTTTACCAAGACAACCAGCATCACATCCCTTGCGGATTTGCAGATAGGCTCTCAGCTCACGGTGGATTTCAAGA
>ENA-UOOE01000307-UOOE01000307.1-fermentation-metagenome-genome-assembly--contig:-NODE-307-length-50818-cov-8.438095_pt1 | contig 50818 bp, 51 predicted proteins | sample MGYA00245776_ERZ724021 | MGnify/ENA primary metagenome ERZ724021 (study PRJEB28704, sample SAMN03018321) | fermentation metagenome | biome: anthropogenic terrestrial biome; feature: soil; material... | reverse complement strand
ATCAAAAAACAGCAATTTATAATGATATTTAAAAAAGTTTATTCCTCATCGCTGTGTTTATATAATTAATATAGAATTTTGTACTGCATGAATGTATAATATAATTTATACTAATTTGTAGGGGGATAATTGTATGATATTAGATGAAAAAAAGGTTACATTAAAAAACGGTGAAATTTGTACATTAAGAAGTCCGGGAGCTCAAGATGCGGAAAGGTTGCTGCAATATTTAAGGATGACGGCAGTGGAGACGGATTTTTTGCTTCGTTATCCTGAAGAAGTAACAATGACAATCGAAGAAGAAATAAACTTTCTTAATTCAATGAGGGAAAATCCAAGAGGTATTATGATATGCGCATTCATTGACGATAAGCTTGTTGCAAGTTCAAATTTAATGGCTATTGGAGAGCGTTATAAAATTTCTCACAGGGCTTCCTTCGGAATAGCGGTTCTTAAGGAAGCATGGCACTTAGGAATCGGAAAAGCATTGATAACCGAAATATTAAGGTTTGCCGAAGATACAGGCTTTGAATTGGTTGAGCTTGAGGTTGCAAGCACAAATTATAATGCAATTAAGCTTTATGAGAAATTTGGATTTAAAATATACGGTACAAGAGAAGATGGTTTTAAATTTAAAGACGGAACATATTGTGATGAGCATTTGATGTTGAAGAGAATAAAATAGTCACTCGGCACGCTGGGCATGCCGGGGACGGACCTTGGAATTCCCGAATCGGCCAAATGTGCAGCTCTGTGGATGTCATTTTAAAGTCCGTCTCCAGAATTCTGTAAGATATCTTAACGGAAATCTAATACAATTTTATTCTTTATTTAAGAAACTTTTAATATATTAAATACATAATAATATACAGGTATTGCATATAATAGATATTTGAAGTAATATTGATAACGTAAGAAGAAGGTGTATTTATATGGCGGATATATTGATATTAAGTGCATCATATGGAATGGGGCACAATAGTGTTTCAAAAGCTTTAAAGGAGCAAATTGAAGCTGAGTATAAACAAGTAAAAGTTGTTATTGCGGATATTATGGAAATAGTAAATCCAAAGGTGAAAAATCTAAGTTCAAAGATGTACTCTGAACTGACCGAAAGTTATCCAATAGTTTATAATGCACTATATGGCATAAAAGTAAATTACAAAAATAATATAATAGATAATATTTTTGGCAGCATATATTATAAGAGATTTTACGAATATATGGCAATTGAAAAACCAAAGCTTATAATCAGCACATTTCCATTATGCTCATGCATAGTTGCAAAGATAAAAGAAGAATATAATGATGATGTTAATTTAATTACAGTTATCACTGATGTAGTAGACAGCTGGGAATGGATTTATAAAGAAACAAATAAATATTTAGTTCCTACGAATGAAATAAAAAACAGGCTGATTGCTAAGGGAGTAGATAAGGATATTATAATTGTAACCGGTATACCTGTAAAAAAAGAATTTCTCGAAAAAGATATAAATATTACTGTTAATGATAAAAATACAATTTTAATTGTATTGAGCGGAATCGATAGTATTTCAAGAGATCTGCTTTCTAAACTTGATAATAACACAAACTATAAAATAAAAATTGTTACGGGCAGAAATGAAAAACTTTACAAGAAGATAACTGATTTCAAATACTCCAATTTAGAAGTTTATGGATATGTGAATAATTTAGATCAGATGATGGATGAATCGGTTTATATTATTACAAAACCGGGAGGAGTAACAATATTTGAAGCAATTAATAAAGAGCTGCCGTTAATTGTGTTAAATTCAAATATTGGTCAAGAAAAAGGAAATATCGAATTTATAAAACAAAATAAAATAGGTGTTATTATTGAAGAGCTTGATAATGTGCCATATATATTGGATTATTATCATAACAATCCGGCAATTACCAATTTTTACAATAAGAATATTAAAAGAATAAAAAGGACATTGAATTATAACAGGCTGTTTATTGACGCGGTCATCAATGAGGTAATATAAATGAATTTCAGAAAATTTAAAAAAGCTTTCGGAATAGCATTTATCGTTTTTTCGGCATTAATAATGTTGGTTATATTGTATAAAAACGATGATTTGTTTAATTTGTTCAAAATAGTAAAAAGTATAAATACAAATTACATTATAATTGCATTAGCATTTATTTTTGTATTTTGGTTTTTGGAAGCTGCAATGATTTATTCGTTGATAATAAAATTTACCGATAACAAAAGAAATATAAAAACTTTTTGGCTTGCGGTGAAAGTTACTATGATTGGACAATATTATAGCAATATTACACCATTAGCTACAGGGGGGCAACCGGTTCAATTATATATTCTGAAAGATGGTGACATTTCTTTAAGCAATGGAACAGCAATTCTTATAAGTAAATTTTTATTTTTTCAAATAGGTGTGACAATTTATTCATTTTGCCTTGCTGTTTATAAAATGAAGCTTTTAGCTTATTATAACAGCAGTGCTTCGGTTTTTATCATTACAGGATTAACATTAAATATGGTTATGCTCAGTACAATTGTACTAATAGCTTTTAATCAGCAAATTTTATTAAAATTATGTGAGGTTTTCTTAAATGCATTATTTAAAATTCATGTTATTAAAGATGTAAAAAAACTAATGAATAAAACTGAAAAGTTCATATCGGAATATAAATGCAGCATCGGTAAATTAAAAGAAGATTATTGTTTTACAATCAAAATGTATTTAATAACATTTATACAGCTTACAGTATTTTTCAGCACCACATTTTTTGTTTACAAATCATTTAACTTAAATGAATCCAATATACTTGATATAATATGCTTGCAGTCATTTTTATACATGGCGGTGTCTTTTATACCTACCCCGGGAACTGCAGGTGCAAGTGAAGTCGGATTTATTTTATTGTTGGGACATTTGTTCCCACCTAATATAATTTCAACCGCAATGTTGCTATGGAGAGGAATAAGCTTTTATTTCAGCTTAATATTTAGTGGCATATTTTCATTTGCAGTAACCGCATTTGGTAAGAAAAAATTATTAATCAGTCAATGAAATAAACGCATAAGAAATTCATCTCACGGCAAATCATTTCTCTGCCGCATGCAGGTTTCATTAATCAATTATGATGAAATGTATGGCAAAATCACTTTAGGTTAAATATTCCTTGAACGGCATTAATGGGTCATTAAATGCAATATTTTAATGATTCCTTTTATGTTTGGCTCACTGATACTTTCTATCAAATTATTGCATTTCCATGAAAATTCTCATCACTACAAACAATGCTGTAAAAAATTCCCATAGGTTTCAATAAAGATTTTTAATTGACATGAAAAATTGATTATGTTAACATTATTGTTATGAGTTATCATGATAATGATAATATCATGCGAAAACATTTAACACGAGGTAGAATTATGACGAAAATTCGTCCTATATCAGATTTAAGAAATCATTTTGCAGAAATATCAAAGCTTGTTCATGAAGCCTTTGAGCCTGTTTTTTTAACAAAGAACGGTCATGGCGACATGATTGTTATGAGTATGGAATACTTTGAAATGCTAAAGCATGAAAGCGAAATGTACCATAGGCTCAAGGAAAGATTAGGAAAAGATGAAGAATAAAAATAAAATTGATTATAGCAGTTTATCCTTACTCAGCCATATGGGTTACTCTGTACTTATACCTATATTCTTAGGCCTTTTCATAGGAGGCTTAATAGATGAAAAGGCAGGAACCGGTGGAATCTTTAGGATAATATTTATTGTTATAGGCTCGGCTGCCGGGATTTTGAATATCTTTAAAATTTCTGACAAGTATATTAAAAGGAAGTGACCTTGTGAACAAGGATTTATTATTCAAAATAAGTAAGTCAGTTGTTCTGGTGAGTTTCTTAATCATTGGTTTAATGGCTTTATTATTTAAAGAATCCAAGGCGCTTATTATGGGCTACATATTTGGAGCATTGATGAGCATTTTATCACTTTATTTGATAAATGATTCTATAAATAAATTCGTTGACATGGAGCCGGCAAGAGCTGTAAGAAATGCCCGCAAAGGCTACTTCATTAGATTCATAATTTATGCGGCAGTATTAATAGTTTCTGCTTTAGCAGATTACTTAAATATATTTACGGCTCTTTTGGGACTAACTATGGTCAAAAATTGTATTTTATTATTAGGTTTTATCGATAAGGATTTCTACAAAAAATGATAAGGAGGTTTTAATGGAGATTGCAATTATTTTAAAAGGTAATGAAATAATCATTCCGGATACTGTTATAAGCTTATTAATAATAGCAATATTCTTAATAGTCTTTGCTTTAATAGTCAATTTAAAAGTAAAGAAAGCAGAAGTTGAAAAAGCTCCCGGTGGTCTTTTAAATATAATGGAACTTTTTATTGAAACAATTGATGGGATGGTAAAAGATAACATTGGTGAAAAATACATTTCAATGTCACCTTTTATGTTGACATTGATTACTTTTATAGGGCTCAGTAATATATCTGGTTTATTCGGTCTTACACCTCCCACATCGGATTACGGGATTACTCTTACATTAGCATTAACCGTGTTTTTAATTGCCCAAATTTCTCATATAATATCAGTAGGCGGATTTTTTAAATATTTAAGAAGCTTTACAAAGCCATATATTCTAATGACTCCTATAAATATTATATCTGAAATTGCGAATCCGATTTCCATGTCTTTCAGGCTTTTTGGTAATGTTTTGAGCGGTATTTTAATTACAGGATTGCTGTATGGAGCTTTAGGGTATTTTGCTCCCTTAGTTACACCGCTTCATCTATATTTTGATATTTTCGTAGGTTTGCTGCAAGCCTTTATATTTACTATGTTAGCAATGATATTTATAGGCTCGGCAACAAGTTAGTATAAAATTATTCAATCAGGAGGAAATTATGTTACAAGGTATTTCAAGTGAAGCATTCGTAATGGGATGCTCAGCTATAGGTGCGAGCATAGCAATGCTTGCAGGTATGGGAGGAGCATTAGGTCAGGGTTATGCAGCAGGTAAGGCTTGTGAAGCAGTAGGCAGACAGCCTGAAGCGCAAGGAGAAATTACCAAAACAATGGTTTTGGGTATGGCTATAACAGAAACAAACGCTATTTATGGTTTGGTAATAGCTATAATTTTGCTCTTTGTTCAGCCGCTAATGGCGGTACTATAGAATTTCGCTAAGTGCGGTGAATAAGAATCTCATAAATACAAAAATGAGATTCTTAAATTAATTTTAGAGAGGTGTCTGATGGATATTCAAGTAAGGGTGATACCTGAATTACAAACAATGATTGTTACTGCAATCGTACTATTTTTATTATATTTGATATTCAGAAAATTTTTATATAAGCCCGTATCAAGATATATGCAAAACCGAAGCAGCTTAATACAGTCGGAAATCGATGATGCTAAAGCTTTAAAGCAGGAAGCAAAGTTTATTAAGGAAAACCAAGAAAAGATAATAAACGAAGCTCACATGGAAAGTAAAAAAATAATTGAAGATGCCAAAAAAATCAGTGATGAAATAAAAGATAATATTATATCGGAAGCAAAAAAGGAAGCGAAAGAAATTATAATAAAGGCAGAAAAGGAAGCTGAAAAACAAAAGGCAGAAGCATTGGAGGAAATGAAAAATCAATCTGTTGATTTAGCTGTTTTAATTGCGTCCAAAATAATGGAGGAACAGCTCAATATAGACAAGCAGAATTTACTTATAGATAAATTCGTTGAGGAGGTAGGTGCTTCTCGATGGTAGGTAAAAATATAAAGTATGATATTTCTTTAATAAATGATTTATCATTAATCGATGCAAGTATAAAGCTAAACTTAAACGCACCTCAGGAATTAAATCAAATAAAGGAGCTTTTTCAGAAGGAAACTGAATTAGTAGGCATATTGACAAATCCGGAAATAAAGCAGAAGGAAAAGGATGATTTAATAGATAATATTTTTAAAAATAATATATCCGATGAAATGGTCGCATTAATTAAGAAAATATTTATCAAGTACAGCAATATAGTGACTGTTACAGCAACTACCGCAGTTCCGATGAAAAAGGATACTCAAGACAAGCTTAAAGATATTATAAGCAAAAAATTGAGTAAGGATGTTATATTCGAAAATGAAATAGATGAAAGTATAATAGGCGGAGTTCTCTTAAGAGCAGGAGACAAGGTTTTTGACGGTACAATTAAAAGCGAGCTTAAATCTGTTGAAAAACAATTAAAATATGTACAAATATGAATAGGAGCATTAATATGCAGCTTACAACAACGGATATTAGTATATTAATAAAGGAACAGTTAAAAAAATACGAAAAAAAGATAGATTTAATAGGAACAGGAAAAATTCTTCAGGTTGGCGATGGGATTGCACGTGTAGATGGTTTGGAAGGATGCATGTCAGGCGAGCTGTTGGAATTTCCGGGCAATATATACGGAATGGCATTAAATTTAGAGTCTGACAATGTAGGAGCAGTTTTGCTCGGCAGTGACAGAAATATAAAAGAAGGCGACATTGTCAAAAGAACAGGAAGAATAATAGAAGTGCCTGTTGGCGAAGCGCTTATAGGAAGAGTAGTAAATTCTTTAGGTCAGCCTATAGATGGCAAGGAGCATATATCCGCCAAGAAGTTCAGACCTATTGAAAGCAAGGCTCCAGGTGTTATTGACAGAAAATCGGTAGATCAGCCTATACAGACAGGTATAAAAGCAATAGATTCGATGTTTCCCATAGGAAGGGGACAAAGAGAGCTTATTATAGGCGACAGGCAGACAGGCAAGACGGCTATTGCAATTGATACTATAATTAACCAGAAGAAGGAAGATATAATTTGCATATATGTTGCTATCGGGCAAAAAATTTCTACGGTTGCGCAAATAGTTGATATTTTGCAAAAAAATGATGCCATGGAATATACTATAGTAGTTTCCGCATCAGCCGGTGAGCCGGCTTCTCTTCAGTATATAGCCCCTTATGCGGGTGTTGCCATGGCGGAAGAGTTTATGTATCAGGGCAGGGATGTCTTGATTATATATGATGATTTATCAAAACATGCGGTTGCCTACAGAACCTTATCCTTGCTCTTGAAAAGATCACCCGGAAGAGAAGCTTATCCCGGGGATGTGTTTTATCTTCATTCGAGATTATTGGAAAGAGCGGCAAAGTTAAGCAAAATAAACGGAGGCGGCTCCATTACGGCATTACCTATTATCGAAACACAGGATGGAGACATATCTGCATATATACCCACAAATGTTATTTCAATTACAGATGGTCAGTTATTTTTGGAAACAGATTTGTTTTTTGCGGGACAGAGGCCTGCTATTAATACTGGCTTGTCAGTTTCCAGAGTTGGCAGTGCAGCTCAGATTAAAGCAATGAAAAGAGTTGCCGGCAAATTAAAGCTTGAACTGGCACAGTTCAGAGAATTGGAAGCATTTACGCAATTCGGCGCGGAACTTGATAAGGACACAAAGGAGAGGCTGGATATGGGAGTAAGAATAATGGAGCTTTTAAAGCAGCCTCAATATAAAACTATGAAGGTAGAGCATCAGGTAGTGTTATTTTACGCTGCAATAAACAAACATCTTTTGGATATACCGGTAGAAGAAATAACTAAATTTGAAAAGGAATTTTTAGAATATATGGATTCAAGCTATCCTCAAATTTTGCACGAAATTTATTCTACAAAGGAATTATCCGGAGATACTGAAGAAAAAATTATCAAGGCTATTAATGACTTTAAGAAAATATTCAGTTATTAGCAGGGGGTGAATTATGGCAAAATCCATCCGTGATATTAAAAGAAGAATAAGAAGTATTAACGGAACAATGAAAATAACAAGTGCCATGGAGTTGGTTTCTTCGGCTAAGTTGGTTAAAGCAAGAGAAAGATTAATAAGGACAAGACCCTATTACTCTACTGTTCACAGAAATTTTAAAGAAACTTGTTCAGCTTTAAATAAAACAGAGCATCCCTTATTAAAAGAGAGAGAAATACACAGCTCCTTGTACATTATCATATCAGATGACAGAGGGCTTGCAGGAGGATATAACAACAACATTGCAAGACTTGTTGAAGATGAAATAAAAAAAACGGGAAATAGGGCTGATTTAATATTAATAGGCTCCAAGGCAATAGATTATTTCCAAAAAGAAAAATATAAAATTGTTGAGAAGTTTACCGGAATTACGGAAGAGCCTGATTTTAAGGATGCGGAAACAATTTCATACAAAGCACTGGACTTGTATGAAAATAACTGGGTTGATGAGATAAAGGTTGCATTTACAAGGTTTATAAATAATATGCATCAGGAGCCGACAATTATGCGAATACTGCCTGCGGAGCTGCCGGAGACATCGTATACCGAAAAACAGCTTATTGAGTTTGAACCGTCTCCCGGAGCAGTTCTTGATTATCTGATACCAAAGTATGTTGCCGGCAGTATATACGGTGCTTTGGTGGAGGCATCATGCAGCGAACAGGCTGCGAGAACAAATGCAATGGGAATTGCAACGGAAAATGCCAAGGAAATGATTGAAGAATTGATAATTACTTACAACAGGGCGAGACAGACGGCAATCACAACTGAAATTACGGAGATTGTTTCGGGCTCTGAGGTTCTTAATACATGAGAGGTAGTAATATGAGTGAAAATAAAGGCAAAATTGTTCAAATAATAGGTCCCATTGTTGATGTTCAATTTCCGGCAGACATACCTAATTTGCTGAATGCGGTTGAAATCATTAACAATGATGAAAGAATAGTTTTTGAGGTTGCTCAGCATTTAGGAGATAATACGGTGAGATGTGTTTCCATGAGCTCAACCGACGGGTTGGTAAGAGGAATGGAGTGTACCGATACCGGCAATCCAATTACGGTACCTGTAGGCAGAGAAACGCTGGGAAGATTGTTTAATGTTTTGGGAGAAAATATAGACGGCAGGGAGCAGGTCAAAACTGAAACTGCTGCATCAATACACAGACCGGCACCTACATTCGTGGAGCAGGACACATCAAATGAAATTTTGGAAACAGGAATAAAGGTTGTAGATTTAATTGCTCCTTATGCAAAAGGCGGAAAAGTGGGTTTATTTGGAGGAGCAGGAGTCGGAAAAACAGTTCTTATTCAGGAGCTTATAAACAATATAGCGACTCAGCACGGAGGTCTGTCTGTTTTTGCAGGCGTGGGAGAAAGATCAAGAGAAGGAAATGATTTATATTATGAAATGATTGAATCCGGTGTTATCGATAAAACCTCGTTGGTTTTCGGACAAATGAATGAGCCGCCGGGAGCAAGAATGAGAGTTGCCCTGACAGGTCTTACTATGGCTGAATATTTCAGGGATAGAGAAGGTCAGGATGTTTTGCTGTTCATAGATAATATATTCAGGTTTACTCAGGCAGGCTCGGAGGTATCTGCTCTTTTGGGAAGAATGCCAAGTGCCGTAGGCTATCAGCCGACATTGGCCGCAGAAATGGGTCAGCTTCAGGAAAGGATTACTTCCACCAAGAAGGGCTCAATAACTTCGGTTCAGGCAGTATATGTTCCTGCCGATGATTTGACAGACCCGGCTCCGGCAACTACATTTGCCCATTTGGATGCTACTACCGTTTTGTCACGAAGTATATCGGAATTGGGAATTTATCCTGCGGTTGATCCTTTGGACTCAACCTCAAGAGTATTAGATCCGAATATTGTTGGAGAAGAACATTACCGGGTAGCGAGAGACGTTCAGGAAATACTCCAAAAATATAAGGATTTGCAGGATATTATATCCATTTTGGGAATGGATGAATTGTCTGCAGAAGACAAATTAACCGTTAATCGGGCGCGTAAGGTTCAGAGGTTCTTATCACAGCCATTTAATGTCGCGGAAGGATTTACAGGTATTGAGGGAAGATATGTACCGATAAGGGAAACCGTACGAGGATTTAAGGAAATACTTGAAGGAAGGCATGATGATATACCTGAAGCAGCCTTTTTTATGGCGGGCAGCATAGATGATGTTATTTCAAACAAAAAAGCTATGGAGGAATAGATGAGTAATTTTAATTTAACTATTGTAACTCCGGAAAGATGTTTTTTTACAGATGAAGTAGATATGGTCGTTGTGAATGCTGTAAAAGGAGAAATGGCTGTATTAAAAAACAGAGCTCCCATAATTACACCGTTAAAAACAGGGAAAATAAGAATTTTCAACAATGGTGAAGAAAGGGTGGCTGCCGTTGTGGACGGCTATATAAATGTGGGTCGATACAGCACAATAGTTGTAACCAATGCAGCGGAATGGCCTGAAGAAATTGATGTGGAAAGAGCTTTGGAAGCAAAAAGAAGGGCAGAGGAAACTTTAAAAAGAGATAAGGGCAAGGATGTCATACAGGCACAATTAGCGTTAAGACGTGCATTGAACCGTATTGAAATAGCTAAAATGAGTAAATATAATGATTGAAAAAAATGGAGCATACCTATGGGCGGTGGCTCCATTTTTGAATTTTAAAAATATAGCTTGACACATAATACTATGCAATGTATAATATGATTAATTAAGAAATATAAGGAGTTAAGATGGATATTCAATTAAAGAAAGGTCTTCTTGAAAACTGCGTATTGGCTGTACTAAATAAAGAGGATTCATATGGGTATCAGGTTGTTAAGGACATTTCGCCCCATATAAAAATTTCAGAATCCACATTGTATCCAATACTTAAGCGTCTTGAAGGAAATGAGCTGCTTTCGGTTTATTCTGTTGAGCACAACGGGCGGCTTAGAAAGTATTATAAAATAACCGATGAAGGAAAAAAGAAGCTAAAATCATTTCAAGAAGAGTGGATGGAAGTAATGGGCGTTTATAATTTTATTGTTTCAAAAATTTAAAATAATAAGGCGAGAAGGTGCAGGAGATGGGAAAAGAAAAAAATTTGACGGTGTTGAAGTAAATGAAAATATTGATTTAAAAAGTACAAATTCCAGTATAAAGGGAAGAATAATCGGCTTAATGACAGAATTTAACATAATCAGCAAGACAATCAATGGGAAAAACAATCTTCCAAGCTCGCTAAAATTAGGAGATAAAAATCTTACGGCAGTAACCTCCAATGGATCTATTAATATAGAATTCGGGGGACGGACCTTGAAATGACATGCAATCTTCAATTCGTCAATCAAAGGTTGCCCCGACAATTCAAGAATGTTATTGAAGCAGCAAGAATGAGTAAATATTATAATTGAAAAATAAGCATAATTTGTGCTTATTTTTTTACCTCAAAACACACATAAATTTTTATTAGGGGTTTGCAAAGGAACAATTTTATCATTACAATCGTCTGTTAATATGTTATACTTTGGCAAAGAGGATAGTTAAGATGAAGAGAAGAAAGAAAAAAGTAATTATTTATATATTTATTTCATTTTCTATTTGTTTAGTAGCTTACATATTTTATTTTAGATTCTTTCCGGAAAAATCGTATACTGCAGAGCAATTGGGGATAGCCGAAATAAAAAGCGAAAATGACAGAGACAATGACGGTATTGATGATTATTCGGATATTATGCTCGGCGCACTAAGTTATATAAAAACGAATCCGAAATATAAAAGTAAGTATTATGACGGAGGATACCCAAACGACGGTTATGGTGTTTGTACAGATGTAATCTGGAATGGTTTTATAGCAGCAGGATATGATTTAAAAGCTATGATTGATACCGATATAGAAAACAATTTAGAGGAATACCGGACAATAGAAACACCGGAACCGAATATAGATTTCAGGCGCGTGAAAAATTTAAGAATATTCTTTGAAAGAAATGCTGAAGTTTTGACAACCGAATTAGCTGTTCCTAAAAAATGGCAGCCGGGAGATATCGTTGTTTTTACAAATCATATAGCAATATGTTCCGACAAACGCAACAAGGAAGGATATCCGTTTATCATTCATCACGATGGAATGGGGGCAAGAGAAAAAAACGATATTGAAAAATATACAATAACAGGGCATTATCGCTGGAATTAAGAATCCCTGTGACGGACCTTAAAATGACATACAATCTGCGATCCTGTCACGCAAAGGTCCGTCCCCAAAATGCATCACGCAAAGGTCCGTCCCCAAAATGCACATGACAATATGAGTTAAGTGTGAATTATTGGGTATACATTAATATATTAATAAATTTAAATGGAGGTTATATGATAATTAGAAATATTAAAAAAATTGTTACCGGAAAAAGGGCTATAGATGGAGCAGGGGTAAGACTTGTCAGAGTAATAGGATATAATGATACTAAAGATTTTGATCCGTTTTTAATGCTGGATGCATTTGACTCATACGATTCAGAGGATTATATTAAAGGATTTCCGTGGCACCCGCACAGGGGCATTGAAACAATTACCTATTTAATTAAAGGTAATATCGAGCACAGTGACAGTTTAGGTAACAAAGGATTCATAACGGACGGGTGCTGCCAGTGGATGACAGCGGGAAGCGGTGTTATGCATCAAGAAATGCCTAAAGAATCAGATAGAATGTTAGGCACGCAACTATGGCTAAATATGCCGAAAGAAAACAAAATGGCAAGTCCGAATTATTGTGACATAAAAACGGACATGGTACCGATTATAGAAGAGGATGGCGTTGCAATACGTGTGGTATCGGGAGAATATAAAGGGAAATCAAGTTCGGTGTATGGGGATTTTGTTAAGATGCTTTATTTAGATGTTGACATGAAACCCGGGACAGACTGGATGTTAAAAACAAATGAGGATGAAACTTTGTTTATTTATATTGTTGAAGGAGAAGGATATTTTGGAGAAGATAACAACAATTTAACAGAAAGCAAAAGGGCTGTTCTCTTTGAATCAGGGGATATTTTTAAAGTTAAATCCGGCAAAAGCGGCATACGATTCTTTTTATATTCCGCAAAGCCACTTAGCGAAGAAATAGCATGGGGTGGACCTATTGTAATGAACACGAAGGAAGAATTAAATCAAGCATTTAGAGAGCTTGAAAACGGAACATTTATTAAGTAAAATCAAATTCTATATGAAAATATGGCAAAAAGGCTTGAATCATTTTTGAGCCTTTAATTTTTTAGATTAAATGAACTGACAGAACAGTATTTGCAATAACAATATGTTGTGCAGGGTGTGTAAAAATATAGAAATTTAATTGAATTTCTTTGAACCTTTTTGATGATTTCACGTCATATAATAATAGTAAAAGTATTAAACCGAAGGGGGATATAATGAAGAAAGCTATTATATTTATAATGATGACAATGCTATTAATAACATCATGTTCTGTTAAAACACATGATGATGTTGTAGAGGAGTTAATTGAAATAGACAGAACTGAGTATCTGACAGGTGAAATAATAATTGACGGCGACTATGAAATATCGTCAAGCGGAATCGGCGGATTTTCTTTTGTTCCCGATAAAGAAAGCAGGGAAATAATCGAAGATAAATACGGCACATATGACCTGTATTTTTTAGATAATGAAAGCTATTTTTTATATTATGACAATATATCTGTGACAGAAAATTTGCCTGATGAATTAGGGATTTATAAGGTAAGGGTAAAATTCGATTTAAAGGAAATTTACGGTCATGATAGGTTCAGCTTAATTGATATTGAATTAACCGAAAATATAGGCACGATTCTATATGAAGGAAAAAGCTATGAAACAAACAACTTAGATTTAAATGTTAAGGTTAAAGACAGAGTTTGCGGGCTTATAGTTGATTCAGCGGACAAGTTTGGGGATGAAGGAGGAAGGGTAACGTTCTGCGGAGAAATAGAAACGGAGGGCTATTATAATATATTTTACAGCGAACTGCATGAAAGAAATTTGGGACTCATATATTATGATGAAGAATACGAGGATAACATTCCTGTTATGGAAGGAGAGAGCACTATAAAGGGAGCATTCTACTTCGTTAGTAAGGAAAACTTATTCAATGAATTAGAGAACTATTCATCATTTGGCAGAGGCAAATTTAAAATTTCAAATTTTCATATAGTTTATAACTATGGCATGGGAAGAGAGCCATCGGAAATATTGGCGGAAATTGTATCATTGGATGAAGGATATAAAAATATGTTTGAAATAAAGGATAAATCCGAAACGAGTCTGAAGGACTATAATGATGATTTTGCAATAGTTTCAAATATAGCTGAATATGATGAAAATAACAATGCCAAATCCTTTGATTATTATTATATTAATAAAAATAACCCTAAAAAAGAGTATTTACTAACCTCTGAAGACTATTATGCTTTAGATGACGTTATCAGTGATACAGAATTTTCATTAATAACAGAAGGATATAATGAAACAACCGGTTCTTACGGTGTGCTAAATATAATTAAATGCAAAATTACAGAAAAAGGTGTGGAAATATATTATCCCTGCGAAATCAATTAGCTCAGACTAATTTGTAGAGATCGTAATCCTCTTCTCCGGAAGGGGATTTTTTTGCCATAATCCCGTTTAATGAGGCCTTTTTAAGAAAAATAAAAAAATCTTGACTTTCTCGTTCTACAAATGTAGAATAGAGTAAAAACTGAAGGATAATTCAATTTGAAAAGTTACAAATATTAGTTGATATTCCTGAGAATGCAGGGAATATTATATATTATGTTCATTTTATCAGCAAATATTATTGTTTATAGGTGCATATATGAAAAAAATAGTTATAATACCGGCATACAATGAGCAAAATAACATTATTAATGTTATCAGGGACCTTCAGGCAAATGCATCAGGCTTTGACTATGTAATTATTAATGACGGTTCAACAGATGACACAATTTCTTTATGCATCGAAAATGGTTTAAATGTGGTTAATCTGCCTGTTAACTTAGGAATAGGCGCATGCGTTCAGACCGGATATAAATATGCATTGGAAAACGGATATACAGTTGCGGTGCAATTTGACGGTGACGGACAGCATGAAGCAAAATATCTGGAAAAGATGTATGATGCAATGATAAAAACAGGCAGTGACATGGTTATCGGCTCAAGATATTTGGATAAGAACGGATTTCAATCAACTGCACTGAGAAGAGTCGGTATAAGGATGTTATCCAAGTTGATTAAATTATTGCATAAACAGGAAATTAAGGATGTTACTTCGGGGCTGCGGATGGTAAATAGTAGATTGATGGCAGCCTTCAGCGAATATTATCCTTATGATTACCCTGAGCCCGAAACTATCGCTTTCTGCATGCGGAAAAACTTCAAAATTACGGAAGTGCCGGTTACGATGAGGCCAAGGATGGAAGGAGATTCTTCTATTGACAGGATACAATCAATATATTATATGCTTAAGGTAAGCTTTTCCATTATTATTGACTATTTTAAGCGTTTATAGCTAAGGAAGAGAGGTGTTTTCATGGATTTACTGACAAAGATTTGGATTATTGCTTTATCCGTGGGCATTATAATTTATCTTTTTGAAAAGATACGCAAACAAAAATATATAGTGAAATTTTCAATGCCTTGGTTTCTGACGTTTTTGATTATAATAATATTAGCGATTTTCCCAAGCATGATTGACAAAATAGCTTTTATTTTGGGAATTAAGGAGCCGACAAATGCAATATTTTTTATTGCCATATGCATACTTGTTAACAATATCATTAATTTGTCGTTTTCAATGTCAGAATCTAAAAAGCAATCAATCATAATGGCTCAGGAAATTGCTTTGTTAAGAAAAAATATTTTTGAAATGAATGGTACAATTTCTGATGAAATAAAATTATCTCAAGAAGTTGCACTCATAGAAAACAATACAAGCAGGCAGGAAAGATGAATACAAAAAATAAGATTCTTGGATATATTATTTGGATTGTATATTCAAATATATTGATTTATACTTCGTTTTACTACAATTGGAAAGTGGGCTTAATCCAAAGAGACTATTTAATTTGGATATTGATTTTAATAATTGCTTTTATAACAATTGCTTGGATGAAAATAAATAAAATATACTTTTATACATCAAAATTAAGGCTCTTCAGTGGAGGTGCCGTTTTAATAGCGGGATTATCGGTAAGTTTTTTTTATTTCGGAAAATCATTTTTATACGAAGAAACAGGTTATTGGATGGTTTCGGATAACATTAAGTATTTTTTATTGCTGAGTGTGTTTGTTTTTATATATGTGATTTTCTCCATGAGAATTTTTGATTTGGTAAAGGGAGATATAACAACAAGAGCCGATAAAAAAACAATGAGTTATAATTATCATTACATCATATTGTTTATTATTCAGACATCAATATTGGGTATTTATTTTTATGCTTTAAACCCCGGCAACATGTCATACGATACATACAATCAGGTCAGTCAGCTTAAGGGTATCATTCCCTACAATACCTGGCATCCCATAGGACATACGCTGTTTGTTGGATTACTGTTAAAGATTTGGAACAACTATGCGGTCATTACAATTTTTCAAATAGTATTTTTTGCCGCTGTTACATCGGCATTCTATACATTTTTATTAAAACATAATATGAAATGGCAGATAATATATTTTTCCGCAATAATTATGTCAGCCCTTCCTTCCACCGGAATAAATGTTGTAACGCAGTGGAAGGATATACCCTTTACGGTGGGACTGCTATGGGGGACATTAATACTTTTGAAAATGAGCATTGAAGAAGACTATTTCCGCAAGATTACCAATGCCGTTGAGTTTAACCTATGTATGCTCACTATTTCATTATTTCGTTTTAACGGAATTTTGGCATTTATAGCCATGCTTATATATGGATTTGTGTATGTACGATTAGGCAGCGGCATACAAAAAAGAAACTATTGGGCAGCTACGTCATGCATACTGATTATATTCCTTTTGATAAATACAGTAATACCAAAAAAATTAAATGCGGTGCCCAATCCTCCCGGCATGAAGCTGAGACCGGTATATCAAGGCTACTGTGCAGTGTATATTTCCGGAGGAAAGGAAGATTTAGATAATAAAAGCAGAGAATTGATTGAAACTGTCTGTACCGCCGAGCAGATGAAAGAGTTTTACAATCCTTATTTCGCTGATACAATTTCAACGAACACGCCTAAATTTTTAAATAATCTTTCGAAAATAAGTACGACAGATGCATTAAAAATGTATATTGAAGCTTTTATGGCTTATCCCGGTGTAATATTAGGCGACAAATTTAATCTTTCCGTTACCATGTGGTCGGTAACCCATGACAGATTCAGCTACAACAATGCCTATACAACGGTTATACAAAAAGAAATGATTGAAGAATTCGGAGTCCGAAGAGCAGAAAATAAATTTACCGATATAGTAAAGAAATTTGCAGAATATACTCTTATTAAAAATTATTTGCTGAATACATTGGTTTGGCGCACAGGCTTTTATCTTTCGTTGGAACTTATACTGTTTCTATACTTAATGTTTAAAAAGGATAAACGGCTAAGCATATTCATACCTTTATTATGCAATGCACTGATAGTATTTTTGACTATGCCGGCTCAGGATTACAGATATTTGTGGTTTATATTTTTGCTTTTCCCGTTTTTAGCATTAGCCTGCTCGGTTGAGATGAATGAAAATTAATAGTTGAAAGGAGAAAAAGTTGAAAAATTTTGTTGCGTACATATTTTTTACGGTATTTGGGCTATTTTTGATGAAGCTGTCGGGACAGCCTATTAAGCTTGGAATTAACGAAGGCTCTTTTTTCCTTAATATCAGCATTAAAATGTTTTTGGCTCTTTTATTTTATGGTATCAGCTTCATATTGTGGACAGGAATAGTGGTGAAAAATGATTTAAGCTTTATTGTTCCGTTTTCATCCGCAATCGTCAATATTCTCTCGGTGGCTTTGGGTGTGTTTATTTTCCGTGAATACCTTAATGCATATAAAATAATCGGCATAGCAATGGCAATAATCGGAGTTGTTCTCATGAATTACAAAGGATAGCGGGCAGTTCGTCATTGCTGAGGAATAATGACTGCTTGACATTATAGTCTATATGTTGTAAACTAAAGATGGCCTATTAAATATAGACGGGAGGAGATTGTTATGAGAGAGTATAAACTTACCGAATCCGAAATGAAATTAGCAGACATTATTTGGGCTAATGAGCCGGTTGCATCACCTGAATTAGTAAAACTATGTGCATCTGAATTAAATTGGAAAAAGTCCACTACGTATACTATGCTGAAAAAGCTTGAAATTAAAGAGATTTTTATTAATACTAAGGGAGCGGTTACCTCCTTGCTTAAAAAGGATGAATTTTACACAGAGCAGAGCAAACAAATCGTTAATGAAGGCTTCGGCGGTTCGTTTCCTAAGTTTATAGCAGCCTTTACAAGACATGAAAAGTTAAGCAATAAGGAAATTCATGAGCTTCAAAGGCTTATTGAGCAGCATAAGGAGGATTAGTCATGGATAGATTATTTTTACAAATAAATAACATGAGTATTACCGCCGGCTATGTAATTATGAGAGGTAGGCAATGCTGATTTATTTAAATTTAATTGATACGGAAGAAGAAAAAAGTAAATTTGAGCAAATATATAAATGCTACAGGCATACGATGTTTTACGCTGCAAAAAATATTTTAAAGGATGATTCTCTTTCCGAAGATGCAGTCCATGATGCATTTATCAACATAGCCAAAAGTATTGACAATATATCGGAAGTTAACAGCCCTCGGACAAAGGGCTATGTTGTTATTATAGTCAGAAATATTTCGCTTAATATGCTTAAAAAGCAAAATAAGATTGTAGATATTGATAATTTTGAAGAAAATGCAGCAGATGATTTAAGTTTAGAGGATGAGGTGCTGTCTAAGTTATCTTTTGATTTTATTGTTGATGAAATTACTAATTTACCGGTGATATACAAGGATGTTTTGTATTTGTCATATGTGGAGAGCTTAAAAGCACAGGAAATATCGGGATTGATTAATGTTTCAAACGATGCGGTCAAAAAAAGACTTCAAAGAGGAAGAAAATTACTGATTGAAAATATTCGGAAAGCTTTATGATTACACTTAAGAAAGCAGGTTTTAATGAAACTAAAGTATTCAATTTTGTTTATATCAGCATTATTTGCGTTCTTTGCCTGGCAAAACAATGATATGGTAATAACTGAGCACAATTATACAAATGATAAGCTTCCAAATAAGTTCAACGGATTTAAAATACTCCAAATATCTGATTTGCACAATAAAAACTTTTGCGGAAAGCTGACAAATAAAATAAAAGAAATCAGTCCGGATATTATCGTTATAACCGGGGACTTAATAGACAGGCGAAGAACGAATTTAAATAATGCAATAGAACTCATTGAAGAAATTGTAAAGATTGCTCCTACCTACTATGTATCAGGCAACCATGAGCAATTGTCACAGCATTATGTTAAATTAAAAGAAGAGCTGAATAAATTAAATGTAATCAATATGGATGATTTTCATACAACAATAAACAAAGAGGGCAGTGAAATCGGCTTAATAGGTATAGCTGACCCAGCAATCAACGCAAGTGAAAAGACTTATCTTTCGGAAAGTAATGTCAAATATGTACGGAGCAGATTAAATCATTTAACCAAGAATTTAAAAACAGATTTTAATATACTTTTATCTCACAGACCGGAGCTTTTAAATGTTTATAAGGAATTTAACATAGATTTAGTTTTCAGCGGTCATGCTCACGGAGGTCAAATCAGAATTCCTTTGTTGGGAGGAATTCTTTCGCCGAATCAAGGATTTTTCCCGAAATATTCAGAGGGAATGCATTGGGAAGGGTCAACATGCATGGCTGTAAGCAGAGGCTTGGGGAACAGCCTTTTTCCGTTTCGGGTATTTAATCGCCCTGAGTTAGTTGTTGTAATATTAAATCCCATGAGTTAGAATAATATTGCAGATATATTTGGGGAGGTAAGTAAAATGCTTATATTATTATGGCGAGTTATAGTTATAGTGCAGGAGTTTTTAGCCTTTGGAACAGCGTATAGACTTACAAAACGCGGCGGTGACAATGGTGTGGCACTTTGGGGATGGTTTTTTGTTTTGAGTTTAGCTTCTATAGTTCCCGGTTTAGGTATTTATCTATGGTATAAAAATAAGGACGAATATTAAAGACGAATATAATATTATCATATGAATAAAACTAAGGTATTGACACCAAAGGTTTATTGTAGTAAACTATAATAAAGTTTATCGCAATAAACCTTTTTTCAATGAGGGGGGGGGGAGAAATTATGGAAGATTTAAAATTGTTTGATGCCGAATATAAGTTTTTGGATATTATTTGGGAATTGGAGCCAATAAATTCCACGGAGCTGACAAAAGTATGCCTGAATAAATTAGGATGGAAAAAACCTACCACATATACAATGATAAGGAAATTAGCTGAGAAGGGTCTTTTGAAAAATGAAAATGCCACAGTGACATCTCTTGTAAAACGGGAGCAGGTGCAGAAATATGAAAGCGAAGCACTGATGGAAAAATCCTTTGATAATTCGTTGCCTGCTTTTATAGCAGCATTTCTTCAGGACAAGAAGCTTTCGGAAAATGAAGCGGAAGCAATAATGAGAATGATTGAGGAGAAAACAAAATGAAAGAATTATTTACTGCTGTTCTCAATATGAGCTTTACTGCGACCATAGCGGTAATATGCGTTATAATTATCAGAGCAATGCTAAGAAAGGCTCCGAAGATTTTTTCATATGCACTTTGGTCCTTAGTATTGTTTCGTTTGCTGGTTCCTTTTTCCTTTGAAACGTCTGTCAGTCTCATGCCCGAAAATTCGGAATCCATAGCAGAAGGCTTAGTATATCTGCAAAATTATAATATAACGGAAACCGAATTTTCAAATAATTCCGATATAATTCATAGTGCAGAAAATAAAGGCAGCACCGATATCAATTCCGGCAATAATTTAAAAAATATTTCAGAAGTTGAAGCTCCGATAATTAATTCAGAAAAAGCAAGAGAAGAATCAATGAATACCCTTGCTGGAATTGGCTCGGTTATCTGGATTTCAGGCATACTCGCATTAATTTCCTACAGTGTAATAACATATGCTAAGCTTAGTTCAAACCTTGAAGCAGCAACATTGGTCAGGGATAATATTTTTGAATCGGACAGAATCACTACTCCCTTTGTAATCGGATTAGTAAAGCCTAAAATAATTATTCCTATAAATTTAAAAGAAACCGAGCTTAAATATATTTTAGCCCATGAAAGCATTCACATCGGCCGGGGAGACAATATTATCAAGCCATTGGCTTTTTTTGCGCTTATCATACACTGGTTTAATCCTTTTATATGGCTGTCCTATTATCTTATGGTCAAGGACATGGAAATGTCCTGCGATGAAAGTGTAATGAATAAAGCAAACGAAGATATAAGAGAAAACTATTCCTATTCGCTTTTGTCACTTTCCGTAAAACAAAGAGCGCTGTTAACTCCGTTGGCATTTGGAGAAAGCAATGTAAAATCAAGAATTAAAAATATACTAAATTATAAAAAGCCGTCTTTTTGGGTGATGGCAGTGCTTGTGATACTATTAATTGTTGTTGCGGTATCTGTCGGTACAAATCCAAAAAAGAACAATTACGAATTCAGCGGTATGACATGGGTGCAGGACAGTGATAAATATCTTTATGTGGAAGACACGCCGGATAGTATTCAGGAGGAATTAGTATATTTAGATTTTTTATATAGCGTTGAAAAAGACTATGATAAGAAATATGATATCATTTCCGACAGACACCGGATAAGCATTGATAATGAAAGGAAAACAGACCCGGATGTTTACTCAAGCTACGTAATTCACAGCATTACAACCGTTGATAAAAATTTGCGGGATTATGAATATTTTGTAAAAAAGAATAATCTTACCGAATTTGAGGTAATAAATGTTATATACACTAAAAAAGACAGTTTGAATCTGACTGTTATGGGACCTCAATGGGGGGACGGAACATATTCCCGTGGTTATATTATTGGGAAAACAGCAGAAGATACAGATTATAAAATTCATGATTTCATGCTGCCGCTCGAGCCGGACTACAGTGAAGTAAATTCTGAAATTTTATCAAGCTCCGTACAATTATATGCCTACGAAAATAATGAATTGTTTTCTGAAAGAGAAATAACAGACACTGTCTCAAAAACAAATATCAATATGCTTTTGAGAAATGTTGACGAGGTCAGCAGAATATCCGACGGAGATGCTGCACCAAAGACAGGTAATTATATAAAGGCTGTAATAAATGATAAGGCATATTATATTTATGAGATAAATTCAAAATATTACATTGAAGAACCAAACAAAAATATAAGCAGCATAACATTTAATGAATACAGAGCTATTTCCGATTACAACATATTGGGTGTATTGCCCGAGCCGGTATTTATAAGCACGGTCATATCAGGCGTGACATTGGAAGATTATAAAGAAACCGGCAATGATAACACAGAAAATCCAAACTTAAATGACTTTAGAAAAATTCAGTTTAAATTATATATAGAATATCCGAATAATATAAAGAACAGAAAGGTTGAAATACCTAATTTGCAGATGCTAAAAAAAGGTGACGAGGAAAACAGGCTTCGAGGGGGCAGTACATTTGAGAGAGACAATGAAGCCGAGAAATTCGCTGTTTACGAGCATGAATTTATATTTGACGTAAACGGATTAAATGACGACGATATAAAAAATATACTTAATTCAAAGGAAGCATCGGTTTCATGGATTGATGGTAATAACTATACATTTGAATATAATTATAATATCGGGGAAATAGCCGAATTTGCCAATAATTAAGGGAATTGCGGCGACAACTCAAAACTATGGCAGTCTCCTTTTGAGAGTATCTTAAAGGGAGACATTTTTGTTTAAGACAGTTATAAATTTACTAATAATACTAAATGTGCTATAATAAAAAAGATTAACAATTGGATAATCGGAGAAAAAACATGAGTAATTATAAAATTTTAATTATAGAAGATGACAGGATAATAGCAGAATCCATTAAGAAGCATTTAGAAAAGTGGGAATACAGGATTTATTGCGTCACAGATTTTAGGGAAGTTATAAGTGAGGTTATGGGCTTTAAGCCGGAGCTTATACTTTTGGATATAACACTGCCGTTTTATAACGGTTTTTATTGGTGCAATGAAATCCGTAAATTTACAAAAATCCCCATTATATTTATTTCTTCCGCAGACGATAAAATGAATATTGTAACGGCAATGGATATGGGGGGAGACGATTTTATATCCAAGCCCTTTGACTTAGCGGTTCTTACGGCGAAAATTAATGCACTTCTAAGACGAAGCTACTCTTTTAAAGCAAATGTCAATGTTATAGAGCATAAGGGAATTATACTTAATCTGTCCAATACGGAAATTTCCAACGGAGATAAAAGTATAGAGCTTACGAAAAATGAATTTAAAATTATGCAGCTACTGATGGAAAATGCGGGTGAAATGGTTTCAAGAGATGCAATTATGATACATCTTTGGGACAGTGAGAGCTTTATAGACGATAACACACTGACGGTTAATTTAACGCGTATTCGCAGAAAGCTGTCTCAAATAGGAGTAAATGACTATATTATTACTAAAAAGGGTATGGGATATTTGGTATAGAAGGATGGTCATGGATAAGTTAAATGCTTTAAATATAGTCTCACTGTTAAAATCATATTTAAAAGAGCGAAAAACCGACATAATTATATATTTTGTGTTTGTTTTTATTTTCGCATTGATTTTTAAGCTGTACAAGGTAGATGTAAAAATTGCCCTATATCCTGCAATAATATGTATGATATTATGGGCTATATATGCCGCTTTTAAATTTTACTGGTATTGCAGGAATCACCGCCGCAGGGCAGAGCTCTCCAACCACATAGAAATAACACTGAAAAATCTCCCAAGACCGGAATCACTGTTAGAAAAGGATTATCAAAATTTGCTGAATGTGCTTATGACATACAATAGATTGCAATTATCAGAGAATAATCAAAAATACAGTGACATGAGCGAATATATAACATTGTGGGCTCATCAGATGAAAACTCCGGTTACGGCTATTAATCTGCTTCTTAATGAATTTGATAATAATGAAAAATACATAATAAAAGAACAGTTATATGAAATAGAAGGATATGTGGATACTGCTCTGCAATTTATGAGACTTGACACAATGAACTCTGATTTGCTTTTAAAAGAATATCCGTTGATGCAAATTGTAAAACAAGGCATTAAATATTATTCTAAAGTTTTTATAAGCAAAGGAATTTCGCTTAAGCTTAGTGAATTTGACACGGCTGTCGTTACAGACGAGAAATGGCTTCTGTTTGTAATAAAGCAGATTCTTTCGAATGCTTTAAAATATACCGATGAGGGAAGTATCTCCATATATGTTGTTCCTGACAAGACATTAGTTATTGAGGACACGGGAATAGGCATTTCGGAAGAAGACATCCATAGGATTTTTGAAAAAGGGTTTACGGGATATAACGGACGGTTGGATAAAAAGGCTACAGGTATAGGCCTCTATCTTTCAAAGCAAATTTTAGACAAATTGAATCATAATATTAAAATTTATTCACAACCCGGAGCCGGAACAAGGGTGGAAATAAACCTGACTTCTTCCTTGCCAAGGAAGTGAACTGATGCCCGTTGATCGGAGCGGCGGAAGAAATATCTCCAATCTTACGAAAATGTAAGGTTTATTATCGTATTGTAAGGCAGGTCTATGGCACTGTGTTTCTTTTTTAGTTAAACTAAGCAAGAAAGAAAGGAACAGGAGGAAAATTGATGCCATTATTGAAGGTTAATAATTTAAAGAAGGTTTATACAACAAGATTTGGAGGAAACAAGGTAACAGCACTAAAAAATATAAGCTTTTCTGTTGAACAGGGAGAATATGCGGCCATTATGGGAGAGTCAGGCTCAGGGAAGACTACATTGCTAAATATTTTAGCTTCCATGGACCGCCCCACATCGGGAGAGGTTTTTTTAAATGGAGAAAACACCGTATCCATTAATGAAAATGCTCTTGCGAGGTTTAGAAGAGAGCATTTAGGTTTTGTATTTCAGGATTTCAATCTTTTAGATACATTTTCAATTGAGGATAACATATATCTTCCCCTTGTATTGGCGGGTAAAGAATATAAGGAAATGAATGAAAAATTAGAGCCTGTTGCAGCAAAATTGGGGATTGACCATATTTTGAAAAAATATCCCTACGAGGTTTCGGGAGGTCAGAAGCAAAGAACTGCCATTGCAAGAGCAATTATAACAAATCCCGATATACTTTTGGCTGATGAGCCTACAGGTGCTTTGGATTCCAAGTCTGCAGGTGAACTTTTAGATACTTTTTCTAATATACACGAGGAAGGGCAGACTATTCTTATGGTTACCCACAGCGTACGTGCAGCAAGTCATGCGGGCAGGGTTCTGTTTATTAAGGATGGAGAAATATATCACCAAATATACAGAGGCAACATGACGAATGATGAAATGTATCTGAAAATTTCCAATACGCTTACAGTCTTGCTTGCAGGCGGTGATTTGCATGAATAAATATATCTATTTAAAATTAGCAATTAACAATATTAAGAAAAACAAGACTACATTTTTCCCATTTGGATTATCCTGCGGTACGATGATAGCACTTTTCTACATGCTGTTGTCGGTTAACGAACAGACTTTAAGAACAGATTTTTATGGCGGGACTACCATGAGTGAAATATTGGGGTTAGGTCTATGGGTATGCGGGATCTTTTCGGTGCTGGTAATATTCTATACAAATGGATTTCTGCTGAAGCGAAGAAACAAGGAGCTTGGATTATACAGTGTATTGGGAATGGAAAAGAGGCATATTGGCAGGATTTTGTTTTGGGAAATTATATTCACGGGCGGTATAAGCCTGTTAGTCGGATTGCTCGGCGGGATGCTGTTTTCGAGACTGATGTTTTTAATTTTGTTAAATTTACTGAGTCTGAGTACGTCATTTAAATTTGAAATTTCTGTCAGCGGAATAATTTTTACATTACTGATATTTTCATCGATTTTCTTGGTAATTATTTTATATAATAATTTTAAGCTTAAGAAATTAAACCCTATAGAATTGCTGCAGGGAAGCAGCGTAGGTGAAAGGGAGCCTAATACAAAGCTGATATATGCAATATTGGGTGTAATATGTCTGTCCGCGGGATATTTTCTTGCAGTAACAACAGATAATCCCGTTTACGCAATACCGATATTCTTTGTGGCTGTACTCCTTGTAATTGCAGGAACCTATTTGCTTTTTATGAGCGGAAGCATTGCCCTGCTTAAGCTCTTGAAAAAGAACAAGAAATATTATTACCACAAAACTCATTTTATGTACCGCAGGAACCATACTAATTTTCGCTTTTATTTACGGCATTGTATACAGGCTTACCGCTAAATCCTATTATAAAATTGTGAATGCGGCAGGTTAGTGCATTCCGACGATACATTCCGGGGACGGACCTTGAAATTCTAAAATTCAATTAAATGGAATTCAAAGGTCCGTCCCTAAAATTCCACAAAATTCTTTTAATAATTTTGTCCCCAAAACGAGTTTTAAATTGTTTATATAGTATAAAAGCAAATTTTAGTGCAGAAAGAAAACAGAGCTTTTTGCTAAATATATTAGGTAGGGGGCAACAAATATGGAATTGTTTTTCAAAAAGGTATACACAGTTGCTTTCAGGCTGACCGGTGAAGAAAAAACAGCCGTGGAAATAGCTGCGTTAGCAATAACTCATACCATCAAGGAATATAGCGAGGATTACGAGGTTACACCAAATATGCTTCAATTGACGATTTTGGAATTAATGAAAATATTTCTTAAGATGCCAAGATCATGCTGCAATGATAATATCAAAGGTATTCAGAAAGAGTTATTAAAGCTTCAGCCTATTAACAGGGCTGTTGTAGTTTGGAAGGATGTTTTAGGATATAAAGTAGCGGATAATATACCTGTAGCTGATTATTCTTCCGATGAGCTGCTTAGGGAGCTTGTTTGCGGCAGAAGGGAGCTAAAAGGATATATAAGTCCTGAGGATGGTAAAGACTGTGGAAATGCATGAAGATGCTGATTAAAACATTAGAAAGGTGATTTGATATGGCTGACGAAGTATTAAAAGAGGCATTAAAATTTTCTATGGAAAAAGAACTTGAAGCTGTTCCTCCAAATGCAATCTTAAGGGAATATCACAATTTTTCCGCTGAATTTGAACGAAAGATGAAGCGCTTAATAAAGAAAGCAAATATAAAATATATAAATATAAATAAATTCAGAATCAGAAGAAGTATTGCGACAGCATCATTGGTAATAATTGTTGCGGCAGCATCCATGCATGTTGAAGCCATAAGATTTCCGGTAATAAAGCTTACGGAAAAAATTTATGCTGAGTTTTCAGAAATTTTATTTAATAACGAAGAAAATATAAATGTGCCGGAAACAATTGAAGCAGTCTACGCACCTGCGTATATTCCAGAAGGATATACACTGAAAGAAGAAGAAAGTATGACGCTTATGCATTTTTTTGTTTACTCTAATGAAAAGGATCAGGAGCTTTATGTTGAGCAGTTTACATTAGGTGTAAGCATGGCGGTAGATACAGAGGGTATAACTACTGAAGAGATAACCATCAACGGAATGAATGGAATAATTTACAGCAAAAGAGGGCTGACGACAATAATAGTAAATGACAACAGCTATGTGCACTTAATCAGTGGTTATGTAGATAGGGAAGAAATAATAAAAATAGCAGAATCCCTATATATAAGAAAATGATAAATATTTGAAAACAAGACATCAAAATGAAAGGAAATCATTTGAAATATCTTTTTTTTAATCCGGTGGAAGCACCTTAAGGATGAGCGTAAAATATATTTGGTTTGGAGAACTTATGAGAATAGATGAAATAATCGGAATATTAAAAGAAAATATATTTTTAGCCGTTGTGGGGTTGCTTGCAATGGCTGTGTTAATGGGAACGGGATACTTTGTTGTTTATAAAAAAGTTTTACGCGGCAGGAAAAGATTAGCTGTTAAAGATATGGTTATGCTTTCTCTTATTGCCGGATATATAATGTTAGTAATAGGGATAACATTTTTACAAAGAAATTCATTTTATGGACAAGTAAATTTACATTTTTTAAGCTCGTATAAAACAGCATGGAACAGCTTTGAGGTCAGAAGCTGGCAGTTCCTTATTTTTAATATAATTATGTTTGTACCATTGGGAATATTGCTGCCTATTGCACATAAGGGTTTCCGGAAAATATCTCATGCATTGGCAGCCGGTCTTGCACTGACTTGTTTGATCGAAGTTGCGCAGCTTATCACAGCTTTTGGAATTTTTGAATTGGATGATATATTCAACAATCTGTTAGGAACATTGGTTGGATATAGTATTGTTATGACTGTCATTAATCTGAAAAAAGACCAAAGTCATAGATATAGAAAGGCATTTGCTTATTTTTCTCCATTTTTAATTACTACGGCATTGTTTGCAGGAATGTTTACATATTATAATTTAAAGGAATTTGGTAATTTATCGGAAAACTATGATTATAAATTAAATATGAAAAATGTAAATATAACCTCTGACATGGTTTTCGGCTCGGAAGGAAAGACAGTTCCAGTATATAAAGCTCCCACATTAAACAAGGACTCTGCGCTGATGTTTGTAGTTAGTTTTTTTGAGAATATTAACGTTGATACTTCAAATATAGAAGTAATGGATTATTATGAGGAAGCCGTATATTGGTCGCGAGGAGACAATAAAAGCAGCAGCTATAGTATATGGATTAATAATTTGGACGGAAGCTACAAATATACGGATTTTTCTTTTTTTGATGATGACATAGCTAATAAAAGTGCATCAGAAAAAATTATATCAGAAAAATTAAAGCTTTTTGGCATAGACATACCGGAGGAAGCTACATTAATATCCCGTGAAGAAGGAAGTTATGAATTTACCATTGATAAAAATGTTGTAGGGAATACTATGACGCATGGCTCTTTATACTGTGCTTACTATAGTGATGATACAATAAAGAATATAAGAAATAATTTTGTTGTTTATGAAAAAGCAAGGGATGCTGCTGTCATAAGTGAAAAGGAAGCATATGAAAAAGTAGCAGAAGGAAAGTTCCGCTATGGAATGTATGCCGATAAAATAGATACTGTTGAAATAAAAGATATATCCTTGGATTACAGATTGGATTCCAAGGGGTACCTGCAGCCTGTCTACATATTTAATTCTATTATAAATGATGAGCCTTATCCGATCATTATACCTGCATTATCTTAATTGAAAAAAGTAAATTCAGCATTAATTAAGCATATTAAGAGTGCATTTGTTTTTTCTGAAGTGCCTTTTAAGTCATTTCCGATTAATATAAGTTGACACCTAAAACCATTTTTCACAATTTGACCCGCAATACGGGGGCGCCGATTGGAAAAGCTTAAGATTGGTATTTGAAGAATACAACAGTGTATGGTATTTGGTTGGAGTTATACACGGACAGTGGACGATATAATAATCGGAGGGAAAAGTTATAAAAATTGGGATAATACGCAAGAAACAAAGATGCTTAAAGAGTATGCAAAGAGATAAAGTTTAAATATGTAAAAATATGTAACTAAGTCATTGTTTAAAACTTCATTCCCGGGGTATTTATAAATTAAAGTAAAAAAAGGAGATTATAAACATGATAAAAGAAATTATATACAAATCATTAAATGAACAAGTTAACAAAGAAATTTTTTCAGCTTATCTATACTTAGATATTTCTAATTATTATATAGATAACGGTTTGGACGGATTTGCAAATTGGTTTAAAATACAAGCACAAGAAGAAATGGACCATGCAAAATTGTTTATTCAGTACATGCAAAATAATGGTTTATCGGTGAAACTACTGGAAATTGCAAAGCCGGATATGAATTATGTATCCTATGACACGCCGCTTTATGAAGCATTAAAACATGAACAATTTATAACCGCATCCATCCATGATATTTATGATGAAGCATTGCAGGCAAAAGATTATAGGACAAAACAATTTTTGGATTGGTTTATAAAAGAACAAGGCGAGGAAGAAAAAAATTCGGAGGATTTAATTCTTAAATATAAAAACTTCGGCAGTGATGCAAAAGGTTTATATATGCTTAACCAAGAATTAGCAGCAAGGGTTTATTCACCTCCGTCATTGGTTTTGGATTAAAGCGACTAATATTAAGGACTGTTTTTAAAACTTTAAGAACAGTCCTTTTTTATTGAAAATATAAAGAAATATTTTGGATAAATTTTATTTTCTCTTCCAATTTAATATGTTATAATTCTTTAAATAGACTTAGAAAGGCAAATATTATGATTTTAACACTTGAAAACATCTCTAAAAGATATGGAGAAAAGAATTTATTAGATAATATAAATTTATATATAAATGACAATGATAAGATTGGCGTTGTGGGTGTTAACGGAACGGGCAAGTCAACACTTCTTAAAATTGCGATTAGGGAAGATGAGCCGGATAGCGGAAATATTATTATAAGCAATGGTGTGAGGATTGGGTATCTTCCTCAGGTTCCTGAGTTTGAAGATAATGTAACTGTTTTAGAGCAGGTATTCTTAAATTCAAGCACTGAAACGAAAATGTTTATGGAATATGAAGCAAGAAGCATACTTAATAAATTAGGAATAATTGAGCATGAAAAAAGTGTTAATCTTCTTTCTGCAGGTCAAAGAAAAAGGGTTGCTATAGCCGGTGCATTGGTGAACCCCTGCGAGCTTTTAATATTGGATGAACCTACAAATCACTTGGATAATGAGATGATACTATGGTTAGAAAACTATCTTATAAAATATAAGGGTGCCATATTGATGGTTACTCATGACAGATATTTTCTTGACAGAGTATCTAACAGGATTGTCGAGCTGAACAATGGTAGTTTATACAACTATGAAGGAAATTACTCAAAGTTTTTAGAGCTTAAAGCAGTAAGAGAAGATAGTGTGATAAGCACTGAAAGAAAAAAACAGGCTTTATATAAGCAGGAGCTTGCTTGGATACAGAGAGGAGCAAGGGCAAGAGGGACAAAGGCAAAGGGAAGAATTCAAGAGTTTGAAAAGCTGAAGGAGCAACTTGGTAATGAAGCGGAAGAAAAGTTGGAATTAAGTTCCGTATCATCAAGACTTGGAAGAAAGACTATAGAAATAAAACATATTTCAAAAAGCTTTGGAGATAAAATTATTTTTAGTAATTTTGAATACATAGTTTTAAGGGATGCAAGAATCGGAATTGTTGGCAGCAATGGAGCAGGAAAATCAACACTTTTAAACGTATTGGCAGGGCGAATTCAACCGGACGGCGGCTATGTGGATATAGGAAGCACTGTTAAGTTAGGTTATTTTTTACAAGAAGCCGGTGATATTGATACTTCTCAAAGGGTTATTGATTATATAAAAGATATAGCTGAAATTGTCGTAACCAAAGACGGAAAAATAACAGCTGCACAAATGCTTGAAAGATTTTTATTTACGCCTGATGTGCAGTACAACACAATTGCAAGGCTTTCCGGGGGAGAAAGAAGAAGGCTGTTTCTTTTAAGCATATTGATGAAGGCACCTAATATATTATTGTTGGATGAGCCGACAAATGACTTGGATATTGAGACTTTGACAATATTGGAGGATTATCTTGAAAGTTTTGACGGCGCGGTAATAACAGTATCTCATGACAGATATTTTTTGGATAAGGTTGTTAACACAATATTGGAGCTGTCCGGTGACAATACGGGAATTATCAGGGAATACAACGGGGGATATTCTGATTATATTATAGTCAGAACAACAGAAGATAAAAGCAGCGAAGAGGCTAAGAAATATGTAAAAAAGGAATTAAATGAAATAAGGGAAAAACCGAAAAAGCTTAAATTTTCATTTAAAGAAGAAAAGGAATATGAAACTATCGATGAGGATATAGCAAAACTTGAAGAAAGACTGACCAATTTAGAATCACAACTTGAAATTCATGCAACCGATTATGTCAAGCTGCAGGAATTAATGGATAAAAAGCATGAAATTGAACAAAAGTTGGAGGAAAAGATTAATCGATGGATTTATTTAAATGATTTGGCGGTGCAAATAGGCAATCAAAATAATAATGTATAACATTATTCTAATTTTGGAGATAAAATAACAGTCTGAGTTCCGGTAATGCCATCAAAAACTTGAATATTAAATAAATCTGTTGTTCAGCAGTTTGTATTTATTTACATAATATAAGTAACTATAACTAAGCTTAAACTTTGCTTACGATAATGGTTGATTTCCTTCTAAAATTATCGACTAATTGTACAATCGTAGATTCTTGCTGAACTGAATATAATAATTGCATTAATTTATATTTTCCGTGATAAAACATTACATATCCTCCTTGCGGGTTATGCTATGATATTATATGCGGAAGTATGTTGAAAAATTACTGAAGCAGGGCTTTTTAAACTGTCGGTTATATCAGACATAAAATATCCCCCCATTTTATAGGGGGGATTAGAAACTATATAGCAAGTAAGGTTAAATATCATTTAGTTTACTATAAACAGCCGATTGCCGTCATAATCTACCACAAGGTTTGTACCGGGATTTAAATCCTTGGAAATTATCATCTTTCCAATCAATGTTTCCACCTTGCTTTGAACGAAACGTTTCAAAGGTCTTGCACCATATACGGGATCATATCCTGCTTCGGCGATATAATTTTTTGCTTTTGAAGTTGCAGATATGATCAATTGCTTATCGCTGAGCCTTTTGTTAAGGTCGTTAAACAATAAATCCAATATTTGCGATATTTCGGATTTATTCAAAGGCTTATAGAATACAATTTCATCCAATCTGTTTAAAAATTCAGGCCGGAACTGATATTTTAAAAGGCTGTTTACGGAATCTTTTGCTTCTTCCTTGATTTCACCTTCTGAATTTATTCCCTCCAATATGTAATTTGAGCCTATATTTGAGGTTAAAATTATTATCGTATTTTTAAAATCAACAGTTCTTCCCTGTGAATCGGTAATTCTTCCGTCATCAAGCACCTGCAGCAAAATATTAAACACATCCTGGTGGGCTTTTTCTATTTCATCAAATAAAACAACGGAATAGGGTTTTCTCCTTACCGCTTCGGTCAGCTGACCTCCTTCTTCATAACCCACATATCCCGGAGGAGCTCCTATAAGTCTTGAAACGGAGAACTTTTCCATATATTCACTCATATCAATTCGAATTATGTTTTTTTCATCATCAAACAAAGCTTGCGCCAATGCTTTTGCGAGTTCTGTTTTTCCCACTCCCGTAGGTCCTAAGAACAAAAATGAACCTATTGGCCTGTTTGGATCCTGGATACCTGCTCTTGACCTGATAATTGCTTCGGTGACTTTTTCGACGGCTTCGTTTTGACCGATTACTCTTTCGTGAAGAATATCATCAAGTCTTAGAAGTTTCTCTCTTTCTCCCTCCACTAATTTAGAAACGGGTATGCCGGTCCACCTTGCTACAATACGCGCTATTTCTTCTTCGGTTACCTTATCTCTTAACAAGTTATTCCTTCCATGTGCCTGTTCAGCCGTTTCCTCCTCTTTCTGAAGTGATTTATTCAATTCGGGAAGTTTTCCGTATTTTAATTCCGCAGCTTTATTTAAATCATAATTCCTCTGGGCTATTTCTATTTCGCCGTTTACTCTTTCTATTTCTTCGCGAAGTTTTTGAACTTTTGAAATAGAGCCTTTTTCATTTTCCCATTTGGCTTTCATTTCCTTAAATTTCTCTCTCATTTCAGCCAATTCTTTTTGGATTTCTTTAAGATGTTCTTCCGAAAGTTTATCGTGTTCTTTTTTCAGGGCAGCTTCTTCAATTTCATGCTGCATGATCTTCCTTGAAATTTCATCTAATTCCGCAGGCATTGAATCCATTTCGGTTCGTATCATGGCACATGCTTCATCTATTAAATCAATTGCCTTATCAGGCAGAAAACGGTCTGATATATATCTGTTGGATAATGTGGCTGCAGCTATTAATGCAGGGTCTTGAATTTTTACTCCGTGAAACACTTCGTACCTTTCCTTTAATCCTCTCAGTATAGATATGGTGTCTTCAACCGTAGGCTCATCCACCAATACAGGTTGGAATCTCCTTTCAAGGGCGGCGTCCTTTTCTATATACTGCCTGTATTCATTTAATGTGGTGGCTCCTATACAGTGGAGTTCGCCTCTTGCAAGCATGGGCTTTAGCATATTGCCCGCATCCATAGAACCTTCCGTTTTGCCGGCACCCACAATTGTGTGCAATTCATCTATGAAAAGAATTATTTTACCTTCACTGTTTTTTACTTCTTCTAAAACAGCCTTAAGCCTTTCCTCAAATTCACCTCTGAATTTTGCTCCTGCAACCAATGAACTCATATCCAATGAAAATATTTTTCTATCAGTTAAATTAGCAGGCACATCTCCCCTTACTATACGAAGGGCTAATCCTTCGGCTATGGCTGTTTTACCGACACCCGGCTCTCCGATTAAAACAGGATTGTTTTTGGTTTTGCGGGATAATATACGAATAACATTTCTGATTTCCGAATCACGTCCTATAACAGGGTCTAACTTGTTGTTTTTTGCTAACTCCACTAAGTCTGCCCCGTACTTAGACAAAACATCATATGTAGATTCCGGCGTATCGCTGGTAATCCTTGTATTTCCTCTGACAGTAAATAAGGAATTCAAAAAGATATCCTTGTTTAGCCCGAATTCTTTAAATAAATTCTTCAAACTGTCCTTTGGAATATTCAATAAAGACAGCATTATATGCTCTACGGAAACATATTCATCTTTCATTCTGTCCGCCTGATTCTCTGCATCAGCCAATACTCTGTCCACATCCTGCGAAACATAAATTTTTCCCGATTCCCTTCCCGGACCTGATACACGCGGTATTCTATCTATTATATTTTTTAATTTAGATTTAAATTGATTACCGTTAATATTCATTTTTGTCAATAGTTGACCGATTAAACCGTCTTCTTGATTTACCAGAGCATACAACAAATGCTCCTGCTCTATCTGCATATTTTCGTGCTCTATCGCAATACTTTGAGCTTGTTGAATTGCTTCCAATGATTTTTGTGTAAATTTTTGTGCATTCATTATAAACCTCCCATTTAAGTAAAATTAACTTTTGATAATATTATGATACCGCGTAATTATTAATTTAAACCAAATTTTATATAAATGGCATTGAAATTATATGTAGCTCCGGTCGGAGTATTATAAAGTAAATTTAGCATGAATTAAGCATATTAATAATGCAATTCCGCAGTAACCTACCGCCGGATACAAATACTTCACTAAATTAGAAAAACCAAACTGACTCGCCAATAATGCCGCTATTGTAATTTCCACGGTAACAATTCTGCTTTTGACCGTATGACGGCGAATATCGGATATTCGTGAAACAAATCCGTAAAGGGAGGCTACTGCCGTTGTGTAAACTTCCGCAACCAAGACGGCGGCATAAGTTGTCTGCGCGGCTCGGCTTATGCCGCCGGCAATGTAAATCATCGGTACTTCTAAATCAGTGATTTCCGATATGCTGCCGGATAATGCAAGGTAAACCATAACAGCACCCAAACCTAAACCAAGTCCTCCCAAGACGGCCCCGTTCCTGACAGCTTTGATGTCCCGTGCTTCGGAGCCTAAAGGTGCTAACACTGCGGAGGAAATAATGATATTGTAGGATACATACAAGACTGCTGACACAAGCCAGTTTGTCATGAGGCTGCTTTCTCCCATGACTGCGGCAGCAATGTCTATGTCGGGCGTGCGGCTTATAATTGAAAACAAACCTGTTCCAATAACCGCCGCTAAAAGAAATGGTACCACAAAGCTTATGGAGTTGATTACTCCGTTTATTCCGGCGAATACGGTAACAGCGGAAAGAACAGCCATTAATATATTTCCCGTCAATGGGTGCAGGTTGAACTGTTGTGAAAACAACGCCCCCGTTCCCGCTATCATTGCAGTAAAGGAGCCAAATAAGAATACTGTTATTACTAAATCCATTAATGCCCCTAATTTTTTACCCCCCGAGTATTTAATAATTTCGAGGTGTGAGCGGGAGTTAAGCTTCCTACCCAAAACCATGATAAAATATCCGAATACTATGAACATTATCGTTGCTGTTAATATTCCTGCTAATCCTAAGGCACCGAATCTGTTGAAAAATTGAAGTATCTCCTGACCGGTCGCAAAACCGGCTCCGACAACGGTTCCTATATATGCGGCTGCGACCTTTACGGAGGACACACCTTTTTTGCGCATACTGTCACATCCTTTCAATCTATACAATATTGTATAGATTGAAAGGATTTTTATGTATTAAGATTTTTATCTTACTATTTATACTTTTTAAAATCTTGAAATTTTTCGGTGAGAATAACGCTCATTAAATTTTAAAATTCTTGAAAGTGCAAATGTTTCCATATATAATAAACGCGAAAGATTTATGCCGAAATAAATTTGGGATGTGTATATGGCTTAATAATAATTTATGAAGTTACTGAAGTCAAGCAAATTCACAATTACTATATTTATGTGATTACCGGAGACTTTGCTTCGGATGAAGAATTGAAACACATTGTACCCTTGATAATAATAGTCGCAGTAATGTATATGTTATTTGGGTTAAAAGCATAATATCAGGGATAGGTATTGATGCATTAAATTAAAATATAAAGGAGAAAATTCATCGGGTAAAATACTATGAAGAAAAATGACAATATCCAAAACATTTTGATATATAAAAAGCTTAATGACTGCACGAGTGCATATGACATCTTAATGAATGAATTTAATGCAATACTTGATTCCTCGGATGACGGTATACATATTACCGATGGCAAAGGCATCACATTAAGATTCAATAAATCCTGCGAGAGGATTGACGGTGTTAAAGCGGAGCATATTATCGGAAGAAACATGGGGGAGTTAGTAAGAGAAGGTATTTATTCGGAATCTGTTGCATTGGCTGTCATAAGAGACAAAAAACAGGTATCCATGCTGCAAAAAGTAAACGGCAAAGAGATTATGGCAACAGGTACACCGATTTTCAAGGACGGTGAAGTATACAGAGTTGTTATAAATTCAAGAGATATAACGGAATTAAATACCTTAAAACAAAATTTAAAGGAAGCAAGACTAATAAACAAGGAATATCAAAATGAACTTCAGCTGTTAAGCTCCAAGGAAAAGGCAGCAAGCTGCAATATAATTTATAATAGTGTAGCAATGGATAATGTGATAGATTTATCTCTTAGAGTTGCAAAGGTTGATTCTACGGTGCTTATTGAAGGGGAATCCGGAGCCGGAAAGGGTGTTATAAGTTATTTCATACATAGAAACAGTATGAGGTTCAATAAACCATTCATTAAGATAAATTGCGGTGCCATCCCTGAAAATCTTTTGGAATCAGAGCTTTTCGGCTATGAAAGAGGCTCGTTTACAGGTGCTAACAAAGAAGGGAAAGTCGGATTAATACAATTGGCTGACGAAGGAACTCTTTTTCTTGATGAAATCGGTGAGCTGCCGTTAAAGCTTCAGGTTAAGCTTTTAAATACCATTCAGGATAAAGTAATTACAAGGGTTGGCGGAGGCAGTACAATACCTGTTAATATAAGAATAATTGCGGCGACGAACCGCAATCTGTTTGATATGGTAAAAAAACGCGAGTTCAGAGAAGACCTTTATTACAGACTTAATGTTATACCCATAACAATACCGCCGCTTCGAAGCAGAAAAGAAGATTTGCCTTTATTGATAAACCATTTTTTGAATGAATTTAATGACAGATATAATTTAAATAAAACAATAAGTCCTGATGCAATTAAGCTTTTGTTAAACTATGATTGGCCAGGAAATGTAAGAGAAGTTGAGAACCTTTTGGAAAGGCTTTTAGTTACATCAAAAAAAGATTTAATTGAAAAATATGATTTAATACAGCTGCCCATGTTTAATATTATTGATGCAATAGATATTAATGTTTACAGTAATAAGAATTATAAAACAATAATCGATGAATTCGACAAAAAACTTCTTGTTGAGATTATGAGAAACTGTAAGAGCACAGCTGAAATGTCGGAAATTCTTAATTTGGATGTCAGCACAATAAGAAAAAAATTCAAGCGGCTTAATATAAGATTGGAATTTGATGAGGAATAATTTCCCCGAGGGGAATTTGTTCCTCTTGTCGATTTTGTATAAAAGCACTTAAAATTACAGATATTATGTAAAAACGTAATATGAGGAGGAAATTATTCCTCCTTATTGATTTTGCAAGTTCTACGAAAACTATTGATTTTACTTGTTATTTTTTTGGCATAAAAAATGCAGTACTTATGTTAAAAATAATTAATTAACAGGAGGCTACAATGTCAGAAGAAAGAGTAATTAAACAACCGGCAACAGCTTTTGCTTCACCAAGATTTTGCAACTCAGGAAACTTTATGAGGATGGAGCGTGTGAACAGTGCAGAAGGTTTGGATTTCGCTATTTATGGTATTCCGTTCGATACGGCTTCTTCATATCGGGGAGGTGCACGTTTCGGCCCTCAGGGAATAAGAAATATTTCAGTTATGATGAAAGCAAATAACCCCATACACGAAGTAAATATTTTAAATTACCTTAAAGGTGCCGATATGGGAGATGTTAACATTGTACCGGGATATATACATCCGACTTATAAGGCTATTGAAGAATTTACGGCAAAAATACTTGAAGCAGATGCTCTTCCGATTGCACTTGGCGGGGACCATTCCATAACATTGGGAGAATTAAGGGCAATTGCAAAGAAGCATGGACCTGTAAGCTTAATTCATTTTGATTCCCATGCAGATATAAATGATGAAGTATTCGGCGAAAAATATAACCATGGTACACCATTCAGAAGGGCAATTGAAGAGGGATTGGTAGACCCTTACAAATCCATTCAAATAGGTATGAGAGGTTCCCTTTATGACGCCGGAGAATTTAAGTTGGCTGCAAGCCTCGGACTAAGAACCATCCCGAGCCATGAAGTGAGACAAATGGGAATCCCTGCGGTTATTGAAGAAATAAAGAAAAGAGTCGGAGATAACAAGGCATTTTTAACCTTTGACATTGATTTTTTTGACCCGGCATATGCACCGGCAACAGGCACACCTGAAGTCGGAGGATATACTTCATTGGAGGGGTTAACATTCATTCGCTCATTGCAGGATATTAATTTCGTGGGATTTGACATAGTTGAAGTTGCACCTGCCTATGATTGTGCTGAAATAACATCACTCTTAGCTGCAAATGTAGTATTTGAGTTTTTATCCGTACTTGCACTTCAAAAGAAAAACCAGCAAAAATAGAAAGGGTGAGTGCAGATGACTAACAAGGATAAGTTGATATTAAACCCGGTTGAAATAAAACAAAAAAATTTGGATTTAAATGACTTAACTGTACTCGATTCCTTTGAATTATCAAAGGAAAACCATTCAAAGGGTATTTTGAAATCAATAATTTTCTCACTCATTGCCGTACTTATTTTCTTTGTTCCCGTTACATTCAACGGCAAGACTGATATGGTTTTCGGAATTATGTATGGAACAATGATGAAGCTTACGGGTAATTTCGGATTATGGGCTGTAACATTTATTGTAACGGCTACCGGTATTTTAAGCATTTATGGGAAATATATTGCTAAAAGCGGAAAAATCCATAATTACTTTGATGGGGATTCCATGATTCATCCTGTTTTGTATCTATTGGGAGCATTCTTTGTAATATGTTATACATTAAGTGCCACAATGGAAATACCCTTACCGGGTATAATTGTAGGCTCGGCAACGGGAGGTACAATTGTACCTTCCATAGTGGTTGCGGTTTTTTGGATAATTATTGTAAGTTCAGTAACAATGCCATTTTTATTAAACTACGGTATTGTGGATTTTGCAGGCTCATTGCTGGAAAAATGGATGAGACCCATATGGCAGGTTCCCGGAAGAGCTGCAATAAATGCCATAGCATCATTTGTGAGCTCATCATCCGTAGGAGTGCTGATTACAAGCAAATTATACAAGCAGGGTGTTTATACGGAAAAGGAAGCCGTACTTGTTGTAACGGGTTTCAGTGCGGTAAGTGTGGGGTTTGCCTACATGGTAATTGATACTGCAGGACTTGCGGACAGATTTTTATTCGTATATTTTTCATCCCTTTTATTAACCATGATTGTCAGTGCGTTTATGGGGAGAATACCGCCGTTTAATAAGAAGAAGCACGTATATATCAACGGAAGAGTTCAAACAAAGGAAGATATAAAAAATACAAGCCCGGCTTCGGGAAATGTGCTGAGTACCGGTGCTGCAAGGGCAGCTAAAAAAGCTATAACAGCACCAAACTTGTTCAAAGAAATGCTTGTAAGCTTAAAAGATGGATTTGAAGTAATACCGAAGGTTTTGTCCTTATTGGTGGCAGTGGGTGTATCTGCATTAATTTTGGCTGAAACTACGCCATTGTTTAATATAATGGGAAAAATGTTTGAACCCTTATTAAATCTATTAAGAGTGCCGAACGCAGCAATGATTGCACCAAGCTTTCCGGTTGGTATTGCTGAAATGTTTCTGCCGGTATTGTTAATTAAAAATAATATTGCACTGATTGATGCTGGAGCAAGATATCTTGTAACGGCAGTATCAATAGTTCAAATTATATTTTTCTCGGAAACCGTGGTCGTTATGATGTCATCAAAGCTTCCTTTAAAGCTTTGGGAATTGGTGGTTGCTTTCTTCGAAAGAACATTTTTAGCCATAATATTCGGCTCTATGTTCATGCATTTGTTCTATTAATAATAAAATAGTTCCTGTACGAACTGCCTGTTTTACAGCAGCCAGGTATGTAGACAAAGCCGTAAGACTTAATATCATACGGCTTTTCTCATTTTTCGTATGAGTGTTACATAGGGTTTGTTCAATGAGGGATGAAGGCTTGTTTGAGCCGCAATAATTTTCATATTGACAAAATATGCTAATTCAACTATAATGTATTTAAATTCATATTTGGCAAAGCAGGCGAAAGCCTGTGACGCAAAGCTATAGGGCCTATAAAATGGCAGCCAGTTGCACGTTGTGTATTGCTAATGTTGAATTAGCAATTTTTTTATGCCCTAACCCCATATGTTCGAGCGATAGCGAAGAACAGATGGATGGTAGGTCAAACGCAACGAGCACCAAATTTATGCGACTGAAAGGAGCAAATAAATTTGTATGCGGAGACTGCGATATGCCCTAACCCCATATGTTCGAGCGATAGCGAAGAACAGATGGTTGGTAGGTCAAACGCAACGAGCACCAAATTTATGCGACTGTTGAAAGAGCAAATAAATTTGTGTGCGGAGACTACTGCGATATTATAATGATTATGGGAGTACAATATGAGAAGAATATACAGGATAACTTGTTTAGTTATATTGGCAATACTATGCAGCATCACCATTGCGTATGCGGATAGCTCATACAGTAATGAAAATATCAACGGAATAAAAATAAATTACATAACAATAAATATGGACAATCAAAATATTAAGCCGGTTATTCTTAATGCAAACAATCAGATGAATTCTTCCGAATCTCTTGAAGTAATGGCAAAGAATGAAGGAGCCTTTGCTGCCGTAAACGGAACATATTTTGAAGCATATGGAGGAACACCCGTTTCATGGGGTAGTATAATCAAGGACGGAAAAATTCTTCACATCAGCAACGGAGGCTCCGTATTTGGAATTACCGATGACGGCAAGTTTTTGGTGGACAGACTTTCATTTGATTTTGAAGGATATGTTAACGGAGTATACAGAGCAATACCATGGAGAATTAATCATCCAAGCATTGAAGAAGATGCTATAACAATTTTTACTCCGGAATATGGTGTGCCGGTAGGCGTGAGTATGGGCGCAAAGGCAGTAGTTGTTTCCAATGGTCGCGTGGATAATATTTCAACATCGGATTTCAATGTGCCGGCGGATGGGTTTGCAATAGTATATAATTCTTCGGCAGCATACCTTGTGGATGAAAGGTACAAGGTAGGAGATGAAGTATATTACAAGGTTAACATAAGAACAACCTTTACAAATCCGAGCGATTGGGAAAATGTTGTGTGCGGCTTAGGAGCAGGACCAAGCCTTATTATTAACGGCACTGTAACTGCGGACGGATATGCCGAAGGATTTACGGAAGCAAAGATTAATACAAACAGTGCGGGAAGATCCTTCATCGGTGCTAAGGAAGACGGAAGCATAGTATTCGGCAATTTGGACTCGGCAACAGTGGCAGACGCAGCAGAAGCATGTAAGCAAATGGGATTGATAAATGCAATGTGTCTTGACGGGGGCGGCTCGGTAGCACTCTATTATCCTTCATCCAACATTTCAATGTGCGGAAGAAAAATAAATAACGGATTAGCATTTATAGAAGAAAAAACAATAGAAAAGACGGCAAAACCGGAAATATTATCAATGCTTGTAAATGGCAATAAGATTGAGCTGAATGCTTACAAAATAGAGAATAGCAATTATTTCAATATCCGCGATTTAGCAAGGGTGCTTAATAACAGCAGTAAAGAGTTTGATATTGTGTGGGATAATGAAAGAAATGCAATCAATATTGTTACTGAAAGAGAATATTCTTCTTTAGAAGAAGATGAAACCTTGTCAAAAGGTGAGAATACTAAAAGTGCCTATTTATCAAAATCTGCAATTTATTTAGACGGAAATAAAATTGAAATTACAGCCTACAATATTGATAACAATAATTATTTCAAGCTTCGCGATATAGCAGAGCAAATGAATTTTAATGTATTATTGGACAGTACAAACGGTTCAATTATTATTGAAACAAATTAACTTATGTATATTATTATAGTTTCAAAGCTATGATTTCCAACAAAAACTGCTTATTATAAGACAGGTTTTTTGAACCGATTGTTTTTTTAAGTAAAACCAGCAACAGCTATTATTGTAAATGATGAAGTGAAGAGCCGTATGCCATAATAGAAAAAAAATACTACCCGAAAAGGGTAGTTTACACAAAAATACCCCCACTTTTTCGGGTAGGGGATTTATGTTAATGCTTTACTTTTTTAAGAATACTAATTTTTCGTCACCAGGTACAATATAAGTAATTTCTATTTTTCCATCGTTTGTATTGCCTGCCAAAGAAAAATCCAAATGTGTATCGCTTTCTTCATGGTAAAGTTTTAACTGTGTAGCAGCGTCATATCTGCATTCACCGAAATCATACCATGTAAACACATAATGATATTTTGTATTGTTTGGGGGATAATTCAATGCCACCATATATTTTTCATCAAATTCAAAAAATACAGTTTTCTCGTTCCCATAGAAAGTAAATATTGCATTTTTACTAATAAAAACACCATTATGGGGTTCCGGTTCAGGACCTTCTCTATCAGGAGGCATGTCATTGCTCTTCTGACAGCCGACTACAAATAAAAGTAAAAAAACAATCGCAACCGTAATTATAATGCGGGAAGATGAGAAGTTGTAAATTTTTAATCTCATAATATCCTATTTTAATCTCCTTCAGGTATAATAGGTCCTGTAAACCCGCCTACAGGATTCCCTCCGCCTGTGGGTGCCGGAGTTTCGACAGTGGCTGAAGGTCTTCCAACAGGGGTTCCTTTCAAAGCTGAAGTTCTTTCCGCTTCATATTCGTATATATATAAGGAACCGGGTCTTGAGGATATGGTTTGGGTATAGGCAGCCTTTACTCTTGGTTTATTATAAACTTCATAGATTACGGCTGTAAAACTAAGCTCCATCCATTGATCACCGGATTCTCTCCTGACTTTTCCTTCATATTGATTTGTTGCATCATTGAAAACACATTGAACAAAATAATCAGGATCATAGTCTCCGTTTTCCAAGCAAGGTCCTATGAGTATTCCTTCTTTGTTGGATTCAATTCTAATCGCTTTAAAGTATAGGTCCATTTCTTCTCCGGTAATATAATTGCCTCCAATGGCTTTACCGGTATAAATGCCGTTTACATCTTCCATTCTTTTATCAATGGAGATAACAGTTGGATTTGAAAGAGTAAATTCTTTAGAAATTATTAGTTCATGAATGCCTGTTTCCGTATTCTTGTCATAAAATTCAATATTTATAGGACATCCGGCTTTAATATAAGCATAAATATTACAGCTGAAAACCGAATTGCTTTTTTCTCTTCTTTCGTTGCATATCCATTCGCCGGGTATTGCTTTATCACTTAGTTTCGATAATTGTATTGTCATGTCCGACAATGGAGATGATGGAAAAAATTCTCCCGCTTTTATGTCTTCATCCACAATTTGAAAATCAATATTCATATTTACAAAATCCCAAAGCTCTGCTACCTTTTTCAACGTAAGCTCATTTAATTCCAACATTGATTTTTGAGCCATGGCCTTCATGACCGGTCTTAGATATTCTTTCATTTTTTGCCTGTAATTTGCTTTATACTGTTGAATTTCATTTTCTGCCGGCCATTGCCATTCATCATATAATTTTGATTTGAAAATAATACCTGTTTCTTCACTATTAAGATAATCTGAAATAGCACCCCAGTCATAATAATACCAGAAAACATCTAAATAAGACTCTAATAGCCTTTCTAATGCTTTTGTCATTTCTATGGGATTTTCTTTATATTTTTTCTGTATGGCATTAAAAGCTTCTGCCCACCCGTATTCTCCATAAAGCTTAATGCTGTTGCTTGCATTCAAATCTTTATTGTAATTTGAGTAAGACTTATCCTGTATTTCTCTCCAATAAACGCAAATTTCTTCATTAGGCAAATAATAGATGGAGCCGTTTTCACTTAAAAAACGATAAGTGGAATATACTGGTTCATTCTCCGACAAATATTCATAAGCTGTCGTTCCTACATCATAAGTCAAGCCTGATAACCAGACGCCGGCTGCAATCACAGTCAATTCAGGTGCTGCGAAAAGTGTTCCCGCTGAAGCTATGGCAATTTCGCTGAGGTCAAAAATATTGTCTAATATAATATCTGGTGTAGCTGCCCCATTGTACCATTGATATGCAATTTTTGAGAAAACAAAAAGTTTTCCTGCTATGCTGAAACCATCAATACCTGTCTTATAAAGCTCCGGAGATGCAGCATATAAAAAATACTCCCCCGATGATGATCCATGATTCATTACATTTAAAAAACTTGATGCAAAATCATTTGCCGGTACTGTTTTATAATCAATATACGTTTGAAAAATTTTCTCATCAACAAATTGGTAATATCTTTCGATTATTGCTCCCGTTGTATATACAGGTGTCGTAGGTCCCTTATATTTCCCTAAATATTGAAATAAATGGGCAATTTTTTTAGCATCTTCAAAATTATCATCCTGAAATATGCCAAAGGTGGAAAAATGATTTGTAAGAATTGCTACAGTATTGGTTTCAGCATTTATCCAACTAGGTATCATCTCCCATTTACTTTCGTTTTTATTGTAATACTGCACAAATATGGTGTTTTCTTCATATAAGTTGTCTTCAATTATTGGATAGTATGGCATTTCAATATAGACCGGTACGTTAAATTCAGAAATACCTTCTATTGAAAAATCATATGCTTGAATTATAAAACCTTTTTTGTCATCACTCTTTTGATTTAACTTCTTAACGCTTACCTCCTTTGTTCCTTCCAAGTTATAAGAAGTAAAGTTAATATGCAAGTTTTCGATATTTATTTCCGATTCATCAGGACCTACAAAGACTGATTGAGGTGGAGTATTCAAATCATCATCTGTTATTTTTATATCACTTATAACATATTCGCTTACATTTCTGTTTTCACCTACTGTATTGTTATTTGAATTACTACCTGTTTTATACGGCTTATCAAGTATTAAGTTTATAATATTGACTGATATGACAACAAGCAAAAGTAAAGCTACGGCTTTTACAAATATTCCTTTTTTCTTTTTTTTCACAGTTTTTATTCCATCATCTTTAGAATATTTCTGATTATCTCTTATATTGGGATCGAAATTTTTAAAATAGGAGGAATCTGACTGATTATTCTGTATAGTACCGCAATATCTGCAAAATTTCGCTTCGCATCTAATTTGTTTATTACAATTTTGGCAATTTTTCATATTCCACAACGTAATACCTCCTTATACATGCTTGGTTATTTAGTTATTTTTCAACAATTTTTATTTTTTTTGGACAATTCTCTAAAATGAATTGTTTCACAAACTGAAAATCTTCTTTTGTTGCATAAATCTGATTTTTTATAAGGGATTCATTTAAATAAATTGTATTTCTTTTATTATAAATCTTAATGTATTTAACCTTCTTAAAATTGGTGTATAAGTTTTTTCTGGATGCTCCCAAAAGGCCTGCTCCTGCTGCAGAAATATTGCCTGAGGAAACACCGATTAAAGCTGTTAGGAACCCTAATGCTTGTGCTTTTTTGTATTGTTTGTCAAGTTGTATATGGTTTACTCCCTTATCATCCATTTTAAACAATACATAGTATTTACCGCCGTAAGAAAACCCTAAAACAACATATGCTATTGCAAGAAGCACCGTTAACGCAGCAACAACAATGCCCAAAACTGAAAGCAAAACCTGAAAAGAATTTATAATCCCGTCCTCCAAAGCAAGAAAAAACATTAACAGTGCCGGAAAAAGCGACGATATAAGCAGTACCTTGTATGAAGTTATCAATATTGCAGGATTTTTCCATAAAGAAAATTCATACATCCAGTTGTAGCTTCCTGCTGCGCTCTTTGTTATATTTTTTGAAATCATAATTTCTTCTTCCATAACCATTTCTTCAACCTTAACATCGCTTAATTCTGCTGCTTTTGAATAAATTTCACTCTCCGTTATAACCTTACTTCCACAATACTCACAAAACCTGCTTTCATCAGGTATATTTTTACCGCAGGATTCACAATACATTTCTTACCCCCTATTTCCATGGTCGAATTTTTATAAAACTTATTATACCCTTAGGCATCCTAATCAGACTTTTGTTCCACAACTTTTGCAAAATTTAGAGCCGCTGCTCAATTTATCTCCGCAATTCCTGCAAAACTTCGGTGTTACAGATTTTTTCTGCTCTTCATTTATAACTTCTACATCGGCATCAGCAACGGTTTCAACAGCGGCTTTTAGTTCAACTTCCGCAAAAACTTCAGGCATAGGGGGTATTTCTCCCGGTGAAATCATTGTTCCTATCATTCCCTTTATCTCTTCATAACTTAAGGACATAATGCATGCATTGTCTGTAACATCTAAAAACCACAGATAATTTTCTGTTCTCATTAATGCCATTGCCAAGTAATTTATTACGCCTTTATGATAGAAAACACTTCTTAAGCCTAATATTGTTTTTCTTTTTAGAAGCTCATCAAAGAAAATTTCACCGTTTTCAGATACTTCAACTTTGCCGCCTTCATACAGGATAATCCCTGATTTAGAAAGCTCCTTGAGTGCCCTCTTGAAATCAACGGGCTTTGATTTCCATCTAAGCTCTGTTAAAAATGCAGAGAGCCATCTTAAATTTCTTGATTCTAAATTATATTGAAATTCATTTTGCAAAATTTCTTCTGTGATATTAAACTCTATTTTTGAAGGATTGAGGATGTTTTCAAGCTTCGCCCGCTTGATGCTGTCTGCTATGGACAGCATGCAGATTAAGGCATCCATCGATAATTCCTGCTTTATCCTCTGTGTAACATCTGTCTCTTCTAAATATGATGCTAAAAGCTCAATAATCTCCATCTGTGACATTGGCATTATTTTTAAATTTCCATCCTCTTCACCACAAAATACCGCATCTTCTTCACCTGTAACAATGTTGGTAAAAAGAAGGCTGTCATCCTGAAACAGTACAATAACTCCTGAAAAATTGCGGGGGTTCAGGATAATCGGCAAAATTTTCTCCCACTCTTCTTCAGGTTTCTTGCTTTCAGTGCTTTTTGCAAATCCTAAATATCCTGCAAGTCGATTTGCTTTTATTCCAAGGTAATTTCCTGCAGACGATACAACATCTTTTGGTATACTGTATGCTATATTGTTAATTTCTTGCCTCCTGCTATAAATCTGTTGATAATTTCAACTTCCTCTGCGCAAAGTTTCATAATGTCTTCTGTGCTTGTGCCCATTTCACTAAGTATGGCTTCTGCTTCAGCAGGGCTGATTTTTCCTTCACCGTAACCTATCTGTTTCAAAACCTCCATGCCTTCGGACAGTTTATCCGGAATAACTAATTTTGTTTTACCTGCCTCGGCATTTATTGCCTTTACCTGATAGACAAGCTGGCTGTCAAACTGCTTTGTGGATTGCCTTATACCTTCTGCAATGTCCGCTTCAGCACCTATAATATTTCCTTCCATCGTTTTTTTGCCGCCTCTTTCAAGCCATTCATCTGATTTATATGAAATTGTCTTGCTTACGACCTCAGGGTCAGAATATTTTCTTACTGTACCGTCATTTTTCAGAGCTTGCTGCAAATCTCCTACAGTACCGTAAGCATCAGCGCTTCTCGCATCAACCACCGTATAATCCATGTCATCGGCAAACTTTTTAACCGCATCATGATCTATGGAGCCGTCAGGCTTTAAGGGCAGCTGTCCCTCGTTCCAAGCTTTGTATACTTCTTCATTCTGAATCCTCCGAATTTTATCGGCAGGTATATCTTTGGAAATAACAGTGCCGTCTTTCAATTCTATTTCCATTCTATATGTTTGATCAAGGTCTATGCTTATTTTCTCTCCGCCTTTCTTTTCCAAAGAGTTAAAGTCAATATCGCTTTCAGTAAATTTTCTCGGCTCCACACCTTTGGCAGTACCAAAATCGTCCTTGCCGGCAACTCCGGAAATATCCCCAACACCTTTTGTATCCATGGAATTTGTAGCCTGCACATTACTTACATTTTTAGGGTCAAGTCCTAATTCCAATGCGACTCTTTCGCTCGTATTCAATGATATAACTGCATCTTTTTTAATTTTAAAGTCATTGAATCCCTGGCGTGTGTCATTGCCTGTCAATTTTTTTTCATTCATTATTTTTTGGGCATGTTTGTTGATTTGAACATCTCTTACAGCATTTTCAAATTCTTTTTTGAGTTCCGAAGAATCGGGGTTGCTGCTTAATGCCTTTCTTGCATCCTCAAGCTTTTCAACCTTGTCAATCCCTATTTTGCCGCCTTCTTCGTGGGCTTTATTCCTGACTGCTAACTCAGGATTTTTATTTGCATTGTTTTTATATTTCTCAATTTTTTTAGCTGCTGCGGCTTTGGAGCGGTTTAAACCGTCATCCACCTGCTTGGATGCTTTCTTGTATGCCTCCGTATCCTTTGCATTTTTCGGAAGAGAAGCTTTTTTTGCTGCATCATCAGTACTTTGTGCGACCTTTTTCGCTGCATCTGTTTTAAGTTTTGCTGCCATTGAGGCTGCTTTTTTAGCTGCTGCAGCTGATTCGCTTGCCTCCTTGCTGATTTGCTTTATAACCTTTGGCACATCTCCTACATTGGCATTCATCACTCTTGAAGTCTTATCTAAGGCGTCGGAAATACCATCCACAACATATTTTCCTGCTTTGTTTTTTGACAAAACCTGACCTGTCTTTGAAGCTGCCAGACCAACACCTCTTATTCCTAAACCTACAGACCTTCCTATTCCTTCTCCCACCAATGTCTTTGTAATTGCCAGCTTAGATGCTTCCGTCCAGTCATCTCCACCCTTATCCACATAATAAACAGAGCAGCAGTGCCGGCTACAACTCTTTTTATGCCCATAAGCAATATAGACGCTGCCGCTATAATTACGGCTCCGGCCATATAACAAAGAACACCTTTGAACTTAAGAGATGACAATACCCCTAAAAGAAATCCGAAAATCATTCCTTTAATTACTTTTTTAGCTCTGCCTCGGGTCATTCGACCTTTGGTGAAAGAGCATATGAATCCCACCAAAAAACCGTCTTTCTTTTTCAAAGTGCGGGCGCAGGCTGCAATAGCTGTTATTCCTATTACGCTGTTTTCAAGAGATGCATTTCCCGTCAAAAAATTATATGCAATAAGGGCAATGCCGATACCTGCCATTAAAAGGGCAAATCCTCCCCTTAACTTTGTTTCCTTAAGTTCGTTTTTATTCTTCTTATTTTTAAATGATGGGAAAAACAATGTATTAATGAACCATGCATATATCCCTTTCCCGATAATACCGCCTACAGCTCCAATAAGACCTGCATACATCCCCCCTTGAGCAAAAGTAAAAAAACTTGCATATGTAACAGCAACTGAAAACGGCATGAAAATTTTCAGGTATGATAAAACTGCCTGAAGTACCGATATGAAAATAGTTGTGATTAGAATTTTAGGTTTTTTAATTATAGACCCTATTCCGGAAATTGCAGCCTTAAAACTGGCTGCGGTAAATCCTATCGGTCCCATCACCGGGTCGGGAAAATTAATTTTATTTTTTATTGCTTGAGTCATATTTTACCAGCTCCTTCCTCCGCCGCCGCCTGAGCCTCCTCCTGAACTTCCGCCGCCAATACTGCCGTCGCTCGATACATGTCTTGAGGCTATATCAAATGAAAATATTTTCATATCATTATTTAAATCCGTTGCAAACCTGAATGCACTGAA
>ENA-UOOE01000306-UOOE01000306.1-fermentation-metagenome-genome-assembly--contig:-NODE-306-length-50897-cov-13.619665_pt1 | contig 50897 bp, 47 predicted proteins | sample MGYA00245776_ERZ724021 | MGnify/ENA primary metagenome ERZ724021 (study PRJEB28704, sample SAMN03018321) | fermentation metagenome | biome: anthropogenic terrestrial biome; feature: soil; material... | reverse complement strand
CCCTGCCGCAGGCGTCGGAGCAGGGAGGTTTCAGGCCGCCCGGCGCCATCGACCATCGCTTTCGCGTTCTTCGCGGCTTCGCGCGAGATGACGGCCTTTCACAACCGTAGATCGACAAAAGAGGGTGAAAAAACGTCCACAGAGGGCCGGACGAACGAACAGCACCTGCGGCTCATGCCGCGCGGGGGCCGGCACGCCTGCGGTCATCTCATTTTGGCGAAGAACAGGGTTCTTCCGGAAAAATTGCGGGTTCACCCCTGCCGAAAACGCACCGAACCCCTCGACATGTAGAGGTTTGTCACAGAAAACATTAATAAGAGGATGCCAATGTCTGCAGTATAGCGCCGCACCACCGGCACAGCGGGTGTGAAATGATAAAAACAGAGAATCTCACGAAGGTATACAACGGGAAGACGGCCGTCGACGGCCTGAACCTCGAGGTCGGGGAAGGCGAGATCTTCGGCTTCCTCGGCCCGAACGGAGCGGGGAAGAGCACGACGATCCTGATGCTCACCGGCATGATCGAGCCCACCGGCGGGCGGTGCCTCGTCGACGGGATCGAGGTCGCCAAAGACCCGCTCCAGGTAAAGAAGATCATCGGTTACCTCCCCGAAGACGTCGGGTTCTACGGGAACATGACCGGCGAACAGAACCTGGACTACTTCGCCCGGTTCTACGGGATGAACGCGAAAGAGCGCAAAGACCGGATCGCGGAACTGCTCGACCTGGTCCACCTCGGCGGCGTCACCCAGAAGGCCGGGGAATACTCGCGGGGGATGAAGCAGCGGCTCGGGCTCGCCCAGGCGCTGATCAACGACCCCAACGTGCTCTTCCTCGACGAACCGACGGCGAACCTCGACCCCGAGGGCGTCCGGGAATACCGGGACCTCGTCGAACACCTCGCCGCCGAAGGAAAGACGGTCTTCGTCTCCTCCCATATCCTCTCCGAGGTCCGGGAGGTCTGCCGGACCGTCGGCCTGCTTGCCAAGGGAAAACTCGTCGCGCAGGGGACCCTCGATGAAGTCGCCCGGACGCTCGCACCCGCGGACGGCGACGCCGTCCGGATCGTGGTCGAGACCCGGGAGCACCTGCCGGATATCGCGGACCCCGAGATCGTCGCGGTCGAGCGGAACGGGAACCGGGCGGTCTTCCGGGCGAAGACCGACATCCGGGACCGGCTTGCCGCAACCCTCCTCGACCAGGGGCTTCACGTCCGGGAGATGCGCATCGAAGAGCCGGATATCGAGGACGTCTTCATGGCGGCCTATCAGAGGTGATGTATGACGCTCGACCGGTTGTTCAACGTAGCGCGAAAGGAGTTCTCCGACCACATCACCAGCAGGCGGTTCATCATCATCCTGGCACTCTTCCTGGTGATATCCGCCATCAGCATCCACGAAGGCATCGAACAGTACAACGACAATCTGGAGTCGTATAACGAGCAACTCCAGTACATGGCAGAGGAGAAGGTCGATGGCCCCTATGCCGGCTGGATGCCCGAGAAACCCTCGGTCATGTATATCTTCATGTCCATGATGAGTTACATGACGGGCCTCGGGGGCATCCTCGCCATCGCCATCGGGTTCGATCTGGTCTCGAAGGAGAAGGAATCCCGGTCGTTAAAGACCCTCCTCTCCCACCCGATCTACCGGGACGAGATCATCAACGGCAAGGTGCTCGGGGGCGTCGGCGCCCTGGGGTTCGCCATGGTGCTCGCGCTTGCCCTCTCCATCGCCATGCTCCTCGTCTTCTCGGTCGTCCCGACGCTGGACGAGTTCGCCGCCATCCTGATCTTCGGCGTGGTCTCGCTCGGGTTCCTGATCGCCTACTTCGCCGTCGCCATCACGATGTCGACGGTGGCGAAAGAAAGCGGAAACGCGCTGATCTACACCCTCGTCATCTTCTTCGTCGTCTCCTCGCTCCTCCCCGTCTTCGGGACGATTGCCGCAGACACCCTCGCAGGCGACCCCCCCGAGCCGCCGGAGATGGGCCCGATGCCGACGCCGCGAGGAGAGGTTGTACGGGCCTCGAGCGGCGGCGGTTACTTTGTCAGCAGCTCCTCGCAGAGTGTGGTATACGGCGGAACCGACGACCCGGCGTGGAGAGATTACGAAGAGGCGAGAAAGGCCTACACCGAGAAACGGCGGTTCATCAACGACGTCTCCAACATCCTCTCGCCGCAGACGAACTACTACCGGGTCGCGATGGCGGTGACGAACCCCCGGCTCGCCACGATGATGTATACGGTCTACGGTCCGGAGATGCAGGAGACGCCCGGCGGGCTTGCCGACGCCCTCGGTCAGGTCTGGATGAACATTGCCGCGCTCATCGTCTTCCCGTCGGTCTTCTTCGCCGCGACCTACGTAAAGTTCATGAGGATGGATATCAGGTGACCGTGAGACGGGTACATGCCTCCTCAGGACCAATCGTCCGCACGGCAGATCCGTCAAGCGCTCATGCAGGCGCGTCTCCTTCCGTCCGGCGGCATCCCGGGGTCATTGCGATCCTCCCCGGGAGCAATAACCGTCGGGCAATCAGGATACGGGGCCCGACAAAAGACCGGAGGTCGGGAAGTCTACCGCATCGACGACATTTATATACGCAAACCGCCATTTACCACTGATGACAGGCGAGGGCTCAAATCCACCGAAGGTATGCCTGGGATTCGATGTTCATTACCCCTGCTATCTCAATCCCGGGTTCCAGCCAGACATGGTAACGGGAAAGAGAAACGCAAACGAGAGTTATTTTAACCCGAACGCCAAAAAAGACCTCGGGCGAGTCATCGATCGCTGCTTTCGGCCGACGACCGAACTCCTCCTCGATCTTCTTGACAACGGGTTTACGTGCTCCTTCAGCATCTCCGGAACGGTGGTGGAACGCCTGGAAGCGTGGTACCCGGAGATGCTCGAACTCCTCTCCCGGGCGGCGACTCACCGGAACGCCGAACTCCTCGCCCAGACCTACTACCACAGCGTCGCCGGACAGTTTACCGACATCACTGAGTTCACCGACGAAGTCCTCATGCACCGGGCCCTGATGAAGGAGCACTTCGCCGTCGTGCCGACCACGTTCGCGCATACCGACTACCCCATCGCCCCCGCCACCGCAGAGGCGCTTATCGGGGCCGGAATTCAGGCGGCCATCATCGAGGGGAGCGAAGAACACGTTCCGGAGAAGGACCCGAATTATCCCTATACCTACCGGGGCCTCCCGGTCCTCGTCACCAACTGCGACCTCTCCGACGACATCGCCGTCCGGTTCTCCTGGCGGGAGTGGGACAAATGGCCGCTCATGGCCGACCGATATGCCGGGTGGCTCTCCGTATCCCCCGGCGACTGCATCACGCTCTTCCTCGACTACCGCACCTTCGGGGACTTCATCGGCCCCGAGACGGGCATCTTCGAGTTCCTGCGGGCGCTCCCGGCCGCTCTCGCAGAAAAAGGGATCGAGACCGTCCGCACGCGAGAGGCCGCCCGGCTTCCGCCGCACGGAACGATCGGCGAGACGACAGGCCCGCAGAGCCGGCAGCGAACCATCCTGCAGCAGTCCGCCCTCGAAGCGCTCGAAGAGGCCGGAGGCCTGGTCGCCGACCCGGCAGTCTGGCGGTGCCTCCTCGATACCGAGCACACCCGCCGGATGGCCATGCGCTCGCTCTCGTGCGGAAAGCCGCTCCACGCCGTCAGCCACCAGGCGACCTACGATTACTTCGCCTCGTTCATGCGGGTCCTCTCACACGCAGAGGAGCGATCTGCAGCAAACGCCCCATCTCCCAGGTCCGCTCTCACGCTCCGGTGCGTCCCTCCCGACAAAGCGTTCAACTTCTCGTCATGCGACAGACCGGCCGGCTACGCCGCCCACAGCCTCCAGGAGTTCGCCCATATGCTCGAATTTGTTCCGGACGACGTCATCCGCTACCACGTCGAGCGAAACGACTTCTACCGGTGGATCGACCAGGTCATCGGCGATAAAAGACTGGCGAAGACGATCCGGGGCGTCTCCGACCGCACCAGACTCCATTCAACGATTCAGAAGAGGATCACCCAATTATGGAAACGTTTAAGTTAGCATTCTTCTGCTGGGAGTCGCTTCACTCCACGTTCAAGGTGGGCGGCCTTGCACCGGCAGCGACCCACCTCGCCGAGCACCTCGCCCAAAAGGGGCACGAAGTCCACTTCTTCACGCGGGGAGAGAACGGCGATGCAGTGATCGAGGGCGTCCACTACCACTACTGCCTGCCGTTCGGCGACAACATCGTCGAGTACTGCCGGACCATGAGCAACATGCTCGTGGACGCCTTCCGCGCCTGCGACACCCCCCCGTTCGACATTCTCCACTTCCACGACTGGCACCTCGTCGAGGCGATGCACCTCCTCCGCGACCGAAACACCGTCCTCTCCTACCACTCCACCGAATACGGGAGGCACGGGGGAAACTTCGGCGGCTGGTGGGAGTTCCAGGAGATTTCGGGTAAAGAGTGGTACGGGGGCTACATCGCAAAGGCGGTCACGACCGTCTCGAATTCGACGAAGACCGAGGTGATGTGGCTCTACAACGTCCCGGGGTGGAAGGTCACCGTCATCCCGAACGGCATCGATCCCTCCGCCTACCGTATCCCGGTCGACCCGGGTGAGGTGAAGAAGCACTACGGCATCCATCCTCTGGCACCCGTCGTCCTCTTCGTCGGGCGCCTCACCTACCAGAAGGGGCCCGACCTCCTGATGCAGGCTATCCCCCAGATCCTCGCCAAGCGCTGGGACGTGCAGTTCCTCTTTGCCGGTAACGGAGATATGCGCGGGTACCTGGAGAGCACGGCGCACGGTCTTCCCGTGCAGTTCCTCGGCTACGTCTCCGACGCGGAGCACATCCGGCTCCTGAACGCCTGCGACCTCGTCGTCATACCGAGCAGGAACGAGCCGTTCGGGCTTGTCCTCACGGAGGCGTGGAGCGCGGAGCGCTGCGTCGTCGCGACCGACGTCGGGGGGCTCTCCGAGAACATCGATAACTACAAGAACGGCATCAAGGTCCCCGTCCGACCGGACTCTATCGCCTGGGGAGTCTCCCACCTCATCGACGACCCGGCCTACATGCAGAGGCTCGGAAAGGCCGGGCATAGAAAGGTGATGGAGAAGTTCCGGTGGGATGCCGTCACGGAGAGGATGCTTGAAGTCTATGGACGGGTTCTCTCCGGCAATCCCGGGGGAGGCTGAGGCCCGTGCAGGAGATCACGAAGACCGGGAGCCTCATCACCGACTACGACGTCTACCTCTTTCGGCAGGGGACCCACTCCCGCCTCTATGACAGGCTGGGGTCGCACCCGGTCGTCGCCGGAGACGCGCAGGGGACGTTCTTTGCGGTCTGGGCGCCGAATGCCGCGGAAGTCTCGGTCATCGGGGACTTCAACGGCTGGAAAGCGGGCCGCGACCCGCTCTGCGCGCGGAGCGACAACTCCGGCATCTGGGAAGGGTTCATCCCGGATATCGGCCACGGGGCGCTCTACAAGTATCACATCCTAAGCAGGTACGGCGGCTACCGTGTGGAGAAGGGCGACCCGTTTGCGTACTTCTGGGAGGTCCCGCCGAAGACCGCGTCCATCGTCTGGGACCTCGCGTATACCTGGCGGGACCGGGCGTGGCTACGTTGCCGGGAGAGGAACAATTCCATAGATGCCCCGATATCCGTCTACGAGGTGCACCCCGGTTCGTGGCGGAAGGTGCCGGAGGAGAAGAACCGGTCCCTGAGTTACCGGGAACTGGCGGCCGAACTCGCCGACTACGTGCTCGATGCCGGGTTTACCCACGTCGAGTTCCTCCCCGTCATGGAGCACCCGCTCTACGCCTCCTGGGGCTACCAGACGCTCGGCTACTTCGCGCCCACCAGCCGGTACGGCACCCCGGAGGACTTCATGCACCTCGTCGACACGCTCCACCAGCGCGGGATCGGGGTATTCCTCGACTGGGTGCCGTCCCACTTCCCCGCCGACGGCTACGGGCTCTCCTACTTCGACGGCACCTACCTCTACGAGCACGCCCTCCCCCGACAGCGCTGCCACCCGGAGTGGAAGAGTTACCTCTTCAACCTCGGAAGAAACGAGGTCCGGTCGTTCCTTACGAGCAGCGCCGTCTTCTGGCTCGAACGCTACCATGCGGACGGGCTCCGGGTGGATGCGGTCTCCTCGATGCTCTACCTCGACTATGCACGGAGCGCCGGGGAGTGGACGCCGAACGTCTACGGCGGGCGGGAGAACCTCGAGGCTATCGGGTTCCTCCGGAAAGTGAACGACACGGTCCACGCAAACTTCCCGGACGCGCTCGTCATCGCCGAGGAGGCGACCTCCTGGCCGGGGGTGACCGCACCGACCGCGACCGGGGGGCTCGGGTTCGACCTGAAGTGGAACATGGGCTGGATGCACGATACCCTGGACTACTTCGCTCTCGACCCGGTCTTCCGGAAGTACCGGCCCGACCTCCTCACGTTCAGCATATGGTACGCGTTTTCCGAGCGCTATATCCTCCCCCTCTCGCACGACGAGGTCGTCCACGAGAAGAGTTCGCTCGTGGGGAAGATGCCCGGCGACGAGTGGCGGAAACGGGCGAACCTCCGCCTCCTCTACGGGTATATGTTCACGCACCCCGGAAAGAAACTCCTCTTCATGGGCGGAGAGTTCGGGCAGTGGTCGGAGTGGAGCCACGATGCCGGGCTTGCGTGGGACCTCCTGCAGTATCCTCCCCACCGGGGGACCCTCCAGTGGGTCGCCGACCTGAACCGCCTCTATCGGCGGGAACCCGCCCTCCACGAACGGGACGCCGATCCGGGCGGGTTCGAGTGGGTCGACTTCTCGGACGTGGAGAAGAGCGTCGTCAGTTACCTCCGGCGGGGGTTATCGGCCGACGCCGTCGTCCTCGTCGTCTGCAACTGCACCCCGGTGCCGCGTTACGGCTACCGGGTCGGCGTCCCGTTCGGCGGGTTCTGGGAGGAGGTGCTCAACAGCGACGCGGTCGAGTACGGCGGAAGCGGCGTCGGCAACCTCGGAGGGGTGGAGGCGGAGCAGGTCCCGGCGCACGGCCGGCCGTGGTCCCTCCCGCTCACCCTGCCCCCGCTCGCCGCGGTCGTCTTCGCTCCCGAGGGGGCGTGACGATGGACCGCGCCGTCTGCATCCACGGGCACTTCTACCAGCCTTCACGGGAGAACCCCTGGCTCGGGGACGTCGAGGTCCAGCGCTCCGCCGCCCCGTACCACGACTGGAACGAACGGGTGACCGCGGAGTGCTACGGGCCGAACACCGCCGCACGTATCCTTGATGCCGACGGCAGGATCGCACAGGTCGCGAACACCTACGAAAGGATCAGCTTCACGGCCGCACCCACGCTTCTTGCCTGGCTTGAAACGCACCGCCCGGTGGTCTACGGTGCGATCGTCGAGGCCGACCGGGCGAGCAGAGAGCACTACGCCGGGCACGGGTCCGCGATAGCCGCCTGCTACAACCACATCATCATGCCGCTTGCGACCCGGCGGGACAAAAGGGCTCAGGTCGTCTGGGGAGTCCGCGATTTCGAAGCCCGATTCGGCCGGAAGCCCGAGGGGATGTGGCTCCCGGAGACGGCGGTCGATCTCGAGTCCCTGGACCTGATGGCGGAAGCGGGAGTCCGGTTCACGGTCCTCGCCGCCCACCAGGCGGAGAGGGTCCGCCCGGTCGGGGCGGAGGCCTGGACGGACGTCTCCGGCTGCCGGGTCGATACAACCATGCCCTACCTCTGCCGCCTCCCCTCCGGGAGAAGCATCGCCGTCTTCTTCTACGACGGAGGAATAGCCCACGACGTCGCGTTCGGCGACCTGCTCTCCGACGGGCGGCGGTTTGCCGCCCGTCTGCTCGGCGCGTTCTCCCGGGAAAGAGACCGGCCGGAACTCGTGCATATCGCGACCGATGGGGAGACCTACGGCCATCACCGCACGTTCGGGGAGATGGCGCTCGCCTACTGCCTCAAAACCGTCGAGGCGCGTCGCGACGTCCGGCTCACGGTCTACGGAGAGTACCTCGCCGCCCACCCGCCGACGCATGAGGTCGTCGTCCGCGAGATGACGTCGTGGAGCTGCATCCACGGCGTCGAACGCTGGCAACGAGGGTGCGGGTGCAACAGCGGGGCGCACCCCGGATGGTCGCAGGAATGGCGCGGATCGCTCCGGGAGGCGGTCGTCATGGTCCGGGACGCCGTCGCTCCCCGGGTCGATGAGGCGCTCGCGGCCCTCGTCCGCGACCCCGAGAAGGCCCGGGACGACGCCGTCGCCCTCGTCATCGCCCGGTGGTCCGACGAGGCCGTGGCCGCGTTCTTCTCGCGCCACGCCCTCCGCGACCTCTCCTCCGGCGAGCGCCGCCGGGTACTCATGCTCCTTGAGATTGAGCGGCAGGCGATGCTGATGCAGACGAGTTGCGGCTGGTTCTTCGACGACATCGCGGAGCCGGGGAGCGTCCAGGTGATGCGGCACGCGAAGCGGGCGATGGACCTTGCCCGACAGGCTCTCGGGCTCGACCTTGAGGCGGCGTTCGTCGCTCTCCTCCGCCGGACCCGGACGAACGACCCGGACTACGCGACCGGTGCTGCGGTCTACGAGGCCCTGGTCCGGCCGGCGGCGCAGGACCTGCTCCGGATCGGGGCGGGGGCCGCTCTCTATGAGACCTTCGGCCTCGACTCCCCCGCGGCCGGGATGTATGCCTGCGAGGGAGACTGGCGTTACCGGTCGGACGCCGGAGGCCGGCGCCGCATCCTCGGGACCGTCCGGGTGCGGTCGCGTGCGACGGGCGAAGAGACGCTCCTCGACGCGGCCGCGTTCTTTGCCGGGATCGACCGGGTCGCTTTCGGCGTGCGCGAGCCCGGCGGCGACGAAGGGCTCCGGAAGACGTGGGAGGAGACAGCGGGACCCGACCCGCCCGGCGCCGTAGCCGGAGGTTTCGCCCGTGCCTACACCGCGTCCGACCTCTCCGACGAGGAACTGTGGACGATTGCAGGGAGGATTGCCCCCGGGATCGGGTCGGCCGTCTGCACGGTCTACCGCGATGCCGGGGCGCTGCTCTCGGTGCTTGCGGACCTCGGGCTCCCCGCACCGGGAGCCGCCGCCCATCTTCTGGCGCACGCCGGCGCCGCGCGGCTGCTCGCGATCTTCGACCGCGGGTGTCCCGACCCGGACCGATTTGCGGCGCTCGCGGGGGAGGTGAGGTCCTGCGACCTTGCGCCCTACCGTGCGGACCTCGGGGCGGCGGCGAGCAGGCGGATCACCCTCGCCGCCCGGAAAGCGGCGGCCCGGCCGGACGATCCGGACCCGCTCGAAGAGATCGTCCGCATCACCGGGTGCGCGAAGATGGTCGGGCTGGCGCTCACCCTATGGGAGAGTCAGAACCTCATCATCGGGATGCGTCGGCGCTACGCGGAGAGGAGACAGGACGACGGGAGATGGGCGGAGGCGTTCAGGAGGGCGGCGGCATGCCTCAACGTGAGGGTGACGTGAGGAGGCGCGGGACATGAACCGGCGGAGCAGCGGGGTTCTCCTCCACATCACGTCCCTGCCGTCGGCCTACGGCATCGGCGACCTCGGACCCGCGGCGCACCGGTTCGTGGACCTCCTCGCCGGTGCCGGACAGCGCTACTGGCAGATCCTTCCCCTCAACCCGACATCTCCGGCGTTCGCCAACTCGCCCTACCAGAGCCCCTCGGCGTTTGCCGGGAACGCCTGGCTCATCAGCCCCGAACAGATGGTCGCGGACGGTCTCCTCGCCCCGGAGGACATCGGGGACCCTCCTGTTTTTCCCGGGGACCGGGTGGATTACCCGGCGGTCATGGACTACAAGAACCGCCTCTTCGACCTGGCGTTTTCACGGTTCAAAGAACGCGGCGCGGATTTCCGCTACAAGGATTTCGCGGCCGAAAACGTCGCGTGGCTCAACGACTACGCGATCTTCGCCGCCCTCAAGGAGCAGTTCCCCGGGAAGACCTGGGGCGACTGGCCGGCCGGGGTCCGGGACCGCCGCGATGAGGCGCTCCGGAAGTACGGCACCGAACTCGCAGACCGGATACTCCGGGAGAAGTTCCTCCAGTACGTCTTCGAGCACCAGTGGAGGACGCTCAAGAACCACTGCCGCAAGCGCCACATCCAGATCATCGGGGACCTCCCGTTCTACCCGACCTACGACAGCGTCGACCTCTGGGCGAACCCGGGGCTCTTCAAACTCAACGAACAGAAGAAGCCGGCGGCTGTTGCAGGGGTCCCCCCGGACATCTTCAGCAAGACCGGGCAACTGTGGGGAAATCCGGTCTACAACTGGGATGCACACCGGGCGCAGGGGTTCGCGTGGTGGGAGAGCCGGGTCGACCGCACCCTCGTCCTCGTCGACCGGCTGCGCCTCGACCACTTCCGGGGCTTTCTGCAGTTCTGGGAGGTCCCGGCGGGCGATGCGACCGCGGAGAACGGGCGCTGGGTCGATGCATCCGGCCGGGACTTCTTCACCCTGCTGCACGCAAGCAGGCCGTGCCTTCCCATCATCGCCGAGGACCTCGGCCACATCACCGCCGACGTCCACGAGACGATGGCTCATTTCGGGTTCCCGGGGATGAAGGTCCTGATTTTCGGCTTCTCCGGCGGCGACGTCGCAAAGAACCCCCACGCGCCCCATAACATCACGGAGCACGCCGTCGCCTACACGGGGACGCACGACAACAACACGGTCCGGGGATGGTTCGAGCACGAGGTCGCCGGCGACCGGAAAGACGTCCTCTTCCGCTACATCGGGGGCCCGGTGAGTGCCGACCAGGTCCCCCGGATCTTCATACGCCTCGCGATGCTCTCCCCCGCCGATACCGTCATCATCCCGATGCAGGACATCCTCGGCCTCGGGGAGGAGGCGCGGATGAACCGACCGGGCACGACGGAGGGAAACTGGGAGTGGCGGCTCCGGCCGGAGCAGATGGGGGAGGAGGGTCTGCGGGAGTTTGCTGGAGTTACGGAGATCTACGGGAGAGGGTGAACCCCGGAAGCCCGCACCCAGAGGCTCCCGGGGCTCGGAGAAGCCGGATACTGCTCAATTTTTTCCATTCTCTCAGGCATTCACTAAAATCCGTAAACATAGAATAATAAATACAGACGGTAAATCCTTCAGAAGAAGGCAGAACGCATGGGAACTCCCGCACATGACCTCATTGATCGTATCCCGGAGAGGATCTCCGGGCTCGTCGACCTCGCATACAACCTCTGGTGGAGCTGGAACCCGGAGGCACGACTGCTCTTCAAGCAACTGAACCGGCAGGCATGGAGAGAGAGCGTCCACAACCCGGTTCGGATGCTCCGCGAGATACCGGTTGAGTTCCTGGACCAGGCGGCGGAGAACCCCGCCTATCTCCACCGCTACGAGATCATCATGCACCGGTTCAGGAGGTACATGAACGCCACCGGGACCTGGTTCGCCGAGAACTACCCCGGGAATCCCCCGTTGACAATCGCCTACTTCTCGGCGGAATACGGGCTCCATCACTCGCTCCCCTTCTATGCGGGCGGACTCGGGTTCCTCGCCGGCGACCACTTAAAAGAAGCAAGCGACCTCGGCCTCCCGATGGTTGCCGTCGGGTTCATGTACTCGCAGGGCTACCTCCACCAGCACATCACCCCGGATGGCTGGCAGGAAGGCATTACCGAGCCGGTCGACCGCGATGCGGCGCCCATCACCCGGGTTCTTGACCCGGCAGGAGGAGACCTGGTGATCCGGGTCCCGCGTATCGACCCGCCCATCTACACCGCCGTCTGGAAGGTCCAGGTCGGCAGGGTCCCGCTTTACCTCCTCGATACGGACATCCCCTGCAACGACCCCAAAAACAGGGGCATATCGTCCCGGCTCTACATGGGAGACCCGGAACAGCGCCTCCGGCAGGAGATCGTGCTCGGCATCGGCGGCTGGCAGATGCTCCATACGCTCGGTATCGATTATGCGGCGGTGCACTTAAACGAAGGTCATCCGGCGTTTGCACTGCTTGAACGGGTCCGGGAGCGGGTCGAACGGGGGACGGACTTCGAGGAGGCGCTCGCAGAGGTGCAGGCAACGTCCGTCTTCACCACGCACACGCCTGTCCCTGCGGGCCACGATGTCTTTCCCGTCGACCTCATCGACCGCTACTTCAAGACCTACTATCCGGCGCTCGGCATCGACCGGACGCGGTTCCTGCAGCTTGGCGTCCACCCGCAGAACCCCGGCGCCGGGTTCAACATGACCGCGTTCGCCCTGCGTATGTCGGCGCACCGCAACGGCGTCTCACGTGTGAACGGGGCCGTCACCCGGCGGATGTGGCATTGCCTGTGGCCCGGGACGCCGGAGGAGAAGGTGCCCATCGACTCCATCACGAACGGCGTCCATGTACCGACCTGGCTGAACCCCCGGATGAAGGAACTCTACGACCGGCATATCGGGCCGACCTCTCCCGACTGGCTCTCGGAGCACGACGACCCGGCGGTCTGGGAACTCGTCGAGGAGATCCCGGATGACGAACTCTGGCATCTTCACACCTGGCTGAAGGCGAAACTCTTCAACCGCATCCGGGAACAGGAGCGGGTCAAATGGACGACACATAACGGCGGAGCGTCGAATCCGGCGGCTGAAGGAGCGTTCCTCAACCCTTCCGTCCTGACGATCGGGTTTGCCCGGCGGTTCTCGACCTATAAACGGGCATACCTCATCTTCGAGGACCCGGAGCGGCTAATGGGCATCCTGAACAACCCCTGGCATCCCGTCCAGATCATCTTTGCCGGCAAGGCCCACCCGGCCGACACCGGGGGAAAACAGGTGCTCCAGCAGATCTACCGCTACGCACAGCAGCCGGAGTTCGGCGGAAGGATCGCCTTCGTCGAAGATTACGGCGAACAGATGGCGCAGTACCTGGTGCACGGCGTCGACGTCTGGCTAAACAACCCGTTGCCCCCGATGGAGGCGAGCGGGACGAGCGGTATGAAGGCGTCGCTTTCGGGGGTCCTGAACCTCTCCATCCTTGACGGCTGGTGGGCCGAGGGCTACAACGGCAGAAACGGCTGGGCGTTCGGAGACGAGACGACAGCCTGCGACGGGAGAGACCGCAGCGACGCCGCGGCGATCTACGACCTCCTCGAAAAGAAGGTCGTCCCGCTCTACTACAACCGTTCCATCGACGACGTCCCGCACGGCTGGGTAAAGATGATGAAAGAGTCGATCAAGAGCAACGGCCCCCGATTTTCATCCCGCCGGATGGTGAAGGAGTACGTCACCCGGTACTACCCGGCTCTCCTTGCGGGGGCCGGAGTGGAGTATGCCCGGGAACCGGCAACGATGAAACCCCGGGAACCGGCCGGGGGAACGCGGGTGCACGGGAAGGTCGAGGAAGGGAGCAACTGATCTCTCCCTCACCTAACGAAGCGTTGAGGGGTCCTGACCGGCCGAAGACCGGCTGCCTTTGCGGGCGATGCGTTGCCGGGTCTTCTCCGGTGCCGCCCGGAGTCCCCGCTCCTCATGCGGGGACCTTCCGCCTGCCCGGGCGACGCGCTGCCGGGTCTCAGCACTTGCAGCCTGAAGGCCCCGCTCCTCGTGCGGAGCCCTGCCACCGGCGCTCGCGACGCGACGACGGGTTTCGGGGGAAGCAGCCTGAAGCCCCCGTTTATCGTGCGGCGCGGTTCCACCGGTCTGTGCAACCCGTTTTCGGGTCGCTTCGTCTGCCGATGCGAGGCCTCGCCTCTCCTTTTTCTTCTCGCCGGTCATACGACCCATCCTCCGGTTATCCTTGCCCGCCCGGACGCTGTCACGCCCGGGCCCGCAATCCATAATATATTAATTATATAAATATTACCATTATAATGACTATTTCGTCTTCCCCGGTAGAGCCCCCTTGTTGTGAGAAGAGCAGGCCCGGGCTATCCGGAATGTATCAACGCCGACCGGAGACACGGAAAGCCGTGTATCAAACACCGGCAGGCGGAAGAGCGCTGGAGTATAGGGCCGTTTTCATCCGGAGGTGTGATCCGCCGCCCCGCTCTGCAGGTCCCGGATCATCCGCCGTACCTGGCCGAGGTGCACCGCAGGCGTAGTAAAGATGCAGAGGAAGTTGTCGTCGCAGGGGGTTATGATGACGTTTCCGTCGCGATAGAAGATTGTCATCTGCACAAGCGCTCCGCAAGCCGGTGCGGCCGATTGCAGGCGGATCGACCACCGGAGCAGGTCTTCGGCAAAAGCGACGGCAGACTCGGTGTCGATATCGCCGACCGATGCGATGCAGAGGCCGTCGGAGAAGCAGGCCGCTGCAGTCACCCCGGGATTCTGGAGCACCGCCTTGAGCCGCTCCGGTTCCTCTCCCGGAGATGCGCCCTGGGAACTCTCTTCCCTCCCCTCCACGGTCCCGGCCACAGGGCCGGGTTCGCCATCCTCAGGCCGATCGGCCGGGAGGGCGCGGCCGGGCTGCAGGTGGGCCTCTGCCCCGGCGGAGAGGGTGAGGGCCGTCTGCATATCTTCGGGCTCGTACTTCCAGAGACTGAAATCGAGGATAGCCTGGCTGCTGAAGAATTTCAATGCCGGCGACCCGCTCAGGGACTTAAACGGGTGGCTGAAGTACGCAGCAAGAGGTTCGCCATTCTGCACCAGCAGGAACCCCTCTCCGTCCTGCATTGTGATCCGTACCGCCCCGAAAAAGCGGGACGTGTGCGAGAAGATCCACTGGAGCGGTGCCTGCATCTCTCCGATGGCCTTTCCCCGGGGTAATTTGTCTATCATTCAAATTCCTGCCAGATCGTTGTTCGCGCGAAAAAAAAGGAGGAAGTTCCTGCCGGGAAACCTCTCCTTACTCGCCGTCGTCCTTCGCAAGGGTATCGAGGATCTTATAGGAGTTGATCAGGCGGTTGAACGCAACTGCCAGTTCGCCGATCTCGTCGTTGCTCGTTACGGTGATCTCGGCGTTTTCAAGGTTGCCCTGGCTTACACTGGTTGCAACCTTTGAGAGCTGTTCGATGGGAGCCGTGATGCTCCTGGCAAGATAGAAACTCCACATCAGGATAACAGCGAGCGTGAGGAGGGTCAGGACAATGATGCTGTTCTGCAGACCGAGCACGGCAATGAGACTCCCGGTATCGCCCGCCGAGACGATCCCGAGCAGAAGGACCGGAATGACCGCAATGGTGAGCATGCTCGCCATAAGTTTGTAGAATATCGGGATCTGAAGGGCGGGTCCATCCTGCCAGATCCCGGATCCCTGCGAGGAGGTTTCAGTCATGAGAGAGTATTGTCTAATAGTATTACATAAATATATCTGTTTTCAATGAACGATCTCCGGGAAAGATATTAAAATTTATAAGATATAAATCATTATAATCGATTTAAACCGATGCTACGAAAGTTAAAAATAATTCCTTCTGTGAAATATACTGATTCATCATGGCATGCAGTATATAACCATATCCTAACGAATATTTACTCATCCCCCGGTAAAGCACGAATATTCTTTACTCCCGGGAGCTGCCCGGACCGCGGCGAGTTCTTCCCGACCGCTGTATGAGCAGGCATCGTCCGGCGGCGGAGAGAGGCAAGCGAAGGGTGAATACAAGCCCCGGCCCGGGGCTGGAGGTCTCCTGGTCGGGAAGCAGAGCGCCATGGCGGCGGGGACCGGCCTTCGTATCCGGGACGCGAACTCCATTGCAGCGGGTCGTTACCCCGAAGTCCCGGGATTTTGCCCTGACCGAAACTACAGAAGCGCAAAGGTGTATTATTGGCTGAGGTAATTGTGCCTCTTGAGCCAGTCTACCTGAGGTCTGATGTAACGGTAGACGATATCGCACTTTTCATCCTGGAAACTCCAGGGAACGACAATCAAGAGATCGCCTTCGCGGATCCAGAGCCGCTTCTTGATCTTACCTTTGATCCGCCCGGTGCGCGTGACGCCGTCCTCACAGCGGACACGGATGTGGTTTGCCCCGAGCATCAGGTCGGCGCGGGCAAACAGTTCCCGATTTCGCTTCTTCGGTAACCGTACCCGTATGATCTCATCGCTTTCGTTATTTTGTGTTCCTCGTGTCTTTGTCAGTTCATCAACTCCAGGGGAGGCAGCAGTGCAACGACGGGCCTCGCACTTTTCCGCCAGGGGAGTGTACATCAATGATCCGGGTCATCATTAAGGTATCTATCCCGGGTCATTCCCGGCAAAAAGACCCGGGGCTGCCGGCTCCCCTTCCCCCTCACAGCGCTGGGATAGCGCACCTCAACCGCCGGGCGCTCGCCTGCATCGGGAGAGTGTCCCCGACCTGCTTCCCCAATGTCCCCTCCGAAGAGTAATTAAGGTTTGAACGTACATGGATAGAGAGGATCTTTGAATGGAAAGCAACAAGCTGTACGTCGGAAACCTCACCTACTCGGTAAATGCAGAGCAGTTGAAAGATCTGTTTAGCCAGTATGGGACGGTAAATGACGTCAGAGTCATTGAACGCAAAGGGTTCGGGTTTGTTGAGATGTCCAGCGCCGAAGAGGCCGAGGCAGCGAAAGAAGCCCTGAACAATACTGTATTTGAAGGCCGCACCTTAAAGATCGACGAAGCCCGGCCCCCGAGACCGAGAAGCGATTACAGCCGGTACTAAGGTCCTGGCCTGAAGAACAGTATTCCAAATACCCAATTTTTAGAGAATCGGGGTTCAAGAGAACCTCTTCTCTGATTGAGCGGTGCGTACGGCCCGGTTCCAGCGCCGCCGGAAACAGCGTCCTGCCGACTCCAGTCACATCTTCCGGACTTATTCGTGGGTGTAGAGAGAGCGCTGCACGGGTCCGGCCCCTGCCCCGCCCGGGTTCGGGCGGGGGATGAAGTGCCGGAGAGAGGGCTGGAACCCCCGGCTCCCAGTGTTCTCCGGCATCTCCGAATGCCCCGTTGGGTTGACGGTCGGCCTCTCTCTGCCGGCAACCACTCCCGGCTAAGACCAATCCCCCGCTAAATAGTCATTATTTCAGCGTAAAAACACAGCAACATTTTTATTCACCCAGGACTATGGGTCGGAGGTGTGTCCCGCCGTGCGGGACATGCAGGTTAGAAAGGTGGTGAGAAGCATGGCAGAAGAAAGACCTTCAGTGAGAGGCGGCGTGGCCTCCGCGGCACAGTCTGCCTCCGTCGAAGAACTGAGTGCATCCGCATTCCAGAAATATCTCGGGGGTATGGACTATCCTGCCGGGAAACAGGATCTGATCAGCCACGCACAGAAGAACAACGCGCCGGATGCGGTGATCCAGGTCCTCGAGATGTTCGGGGACAAGACCTTCCAGTCCGCAGCGGAAGTGAGCCAGGAATTCGGCCGGATCAAATAACCCTATCTCTTTTTTTCGACCGGCGAAGGTACACCCGGTCAATTCCGGAACCATTGCAAAAGGAGAGATGCGAGAGGCCGGATTCGAACCGGCGAACTCCTTCGAGATCAGGCCCTGAACCTGACGCCTTTGACCTGGCTTGGCAACTCTCGCACGGAATCTACGGCCGACCATCCCCGTCGGCCGGGTTCTGCGATTCTTAACGCCTAATACCGTAGTCTCTTCAACAAAATAAAGGTAATCACTCCCCATCCTCCCCGGAGGGGTGGGAGTTGTGGGAGTTATTGTCGGTAAACCGTTTCATCTCCCGCTCACGGAGTTCGTAGCGTTTGATCTTGCCGGAGATGGTCTTTGGAAGCGACTCCACGAACTCGACCGCGCGGGGGTACTTGTAAGGCGCCGTCACCCGCTTGACATAGTTCTGGATATCCTTGACGAGCGACTCCGAGGGCCGGTACCCGGGCTTCAACACAACGAACGCCTTGACGATAAGCCCCCGGATCACGTCGGGCGACCCGACGACCGCCGCCTCCTGGACGGCGGGATGCTCCATGAGCGCGTTCTCCACCTCGAACGGCCCGATCCGGTATCCGGAGGACTTGATCACGTCGTCGTCCCGCCCGATGAACCAGAAGTAGCCGTCTTCGTCCATCCGCGCCTTATCGCCGGTATAGTAAAACCCGCTCTGGAAGACTTTCCGGGTCTCCTCTTCGTTGTTTAAGTAGCCGCGGAAGAGCCCGACCGGCCGCGGATTCACCTTGATGGCGATGCGCCCCTCCTCCCCGACGCCGACCGGTTTTCCGCAGTCGTCGTGGAGTTCGATATGCCAGCCCGGCGACGGCCTCCCCATGGAGCCCGGTTTGCACTTCATGCCGGGGAACGTTCCGATGCAGAGCACCGTCTCGGTCTGGCCGTAGCCTTCGTAGATCGTCTTTCCGGTTCCTTCTTCCCATGCCCGGATCACCTCGGGGTTAAGGGCTTCGCCGGCGCTGCAGCAGTGGCGCAGGTCGGAGAGATCGAACGTGTCGAGGTCGGCCAAGATCAGCATCCGGTAGATGGTCGGGGGGCAGCAGAACGTCGTGATCCCGTATTTCTCCATCAGCGGCAGGATTTCGGTGGCATGGAACCTGCCCCGGATATCGTAGACAAAGATGCACGCGCCGACGATCCACTGGCCGAAGAGTTTCCCCCACGCGCTCTTCCCCCAGCCGGTATCGGAGATCGTCAGGTGAAGGTCGTTCGGGTGCAGGTCGTGCCACAGCCGCCCGGTGACGATGTGCCCGAGGGGGTAGGAGTTGTCGTGCAGCACCATCTTCGGCTCGCCGGTGGTCCCCGAGGTGAAGAAGATCAGCATCGGGTCCGTTGCTCTGGTCCGGTGCATGCCGGGGAGGTTCACCAGTTTGTGCGAGCAGGGTGCAGGGTAGTCGAGCTCGACGGGGTAACTGACCCATCCGTCCCGAACGCCGTCGATCATGAGCCGGACCGCGAGCGTGGGGCACTCTTCCCGGATCTCCTCGACCTTACCCGCATGTTCGGCCATGGTGATGATCATCTTGATATCGGCCGCCTGAATGCGGTACTGCAGGTCCTTTGGGGTCAGCATCGTCGTTGCGGGACAGTACACGGCGCCGAGTTTGATGAGGGCGATGACGAAGATCCACCACTCGGGTGTCCGGGGGAGCATCAACATGACCCGGTCGCCCTTCTTGATGCCGTATTTCAGGCAGATGTTGACCGCCTGATTTGAGAGGCGCATGAGGTCGAAGAAGGTGTACTTTTTCTCGTCTCCCTTCTGGTTCACCCAGATCATCGCCAGTTTGTTCCGATCCTTCTTTGCCCACGCGTCGATCACGTCGAAGCCGAAGTTATAGTATTCAGGGACGTCGATCTTGAAATTCGCGCAGAGGTCTTCGTAGGAGACCGGTTTTTGCTCATCTTCCGCCATAACGTGATCAATAAAAGATTGCGCGTTTATGGTTTAAAGTATTCACGAAGATAAAGGACGCTCAATCCAACGAATACCATAAAGATTACCCATTAGTATTATGGTTCAAAAAATGATACTCATATCGATGGATGAGAAGGGATACGAGTCACTGAAAATCGAGAACATCGTTGCCTCCGGAGGGGTTGCAGACTCGATCGACCTCGAAAACCTATCTGATAAAATAAAAAACTGTGAGTTGAATACGAAGAGGTTCCCCGGAGCGGTCTACCGCATCGAGAAGCCCAAGATGGCATCCCTGATATTCTCTTCAGGAAAGGTGGTGCTCACCGGCATCAGAAAGAAAGAGGATCTCCACGAAGGCCTCACGATCATCATGGACTCGCTCCGGCGTGCCGGTGTCGCGACCTTCCCCGAGCCGCAGGTCGCGATCACGAACATCGTCTGTTCGTACGACCTCGGCAAGTACATCAACCTGAACAAGGTCGTCATCACGCTCAACCTCGAGCACATCGAGTACGAGCCCGAACAGTTCCCGGGGCTTGTCTACCGGATCGAGGACCCGAAGATTGTCGCCCTTCTCTTCAGTTCCGGTAAGATCATCCTGACCGGGGGAAAGAACATCGAGGATATCAAGAGAGGCGTTGATTTCCTGGAGCAAAGGCTCGAAACGATTGTGTGAACCGGTTTTTTCCCATTACGTTCGTTCTGATGGGAAGGAGGCTTTTTGAGCCCCGGTCTCTCTTTCCGCCAAGATTGAAACTTACTAACTCCATCTTCCGGCACGGATTCCCGGTGGATATCGCCACGGTCCAGTGCATCGGGTTTGCCTTAGCCTACGGTTTAAACGCTGTCTTCCCCCGGAAAGGGGGCTCCCCGGGGCCGACGGGTGCGTGAAGGCGCACCTTGGATCTCATCCTTTTTACCAGAATCTATGCGTCTTGACGTAGTTCCGCTCGGCCTTGAGGACCTCCCGGTAGAAGGCATCCCCTTCGGTCAGGGTGGCGAGGATCCGGGATGCCGCCTCCGGCCCGACGCCCTTTGCGGCGAGGGCGGTCACCGCCTTCTTTCCGCTGGAGAGAACGATGTTTGCGTTCCGGAGAAACCGGACCTCGATCGCCCGTTCCTCCTCGGACTTGTTCTTCTTCTTCACCGCCGGGATGAGTTGTTCGTCCCAGGGTTTCAGCGCCGCGATGAGGCGGGCGTTGCAGAGCGGGCACTGCGGCCGGTCGGGGACCCGCTCCACGACGGTCCGGCTCTTCCACTTCCGGCAGTTCATGCAGAAGAGGACGACGTCCTCTTTCTCAAGGCGCCGCATGAGCGTCCCGATAACCGCCTGGTCGACCATCGGCGGCGGGATCATGTCCCGCGAGGAGGAGAGCCCTTCGCTCCCGAGCGGGCTCAACCGCCCGACGGTTATGGCAATCCGGCCGTCGCGGACCGCCGCAAGGATCTCCTGCGCCGCTTCCACATCCATTGAGTCGCTGAAGAGTTCCCGGTAGGCTTCGCCCGCGATGACGGTCTCGTCGAAGAGGTCGATGAGCCGGTGGATGCTGAACCGCTCGTAGTCGGCGTCCGCGTCGATGGCGCCGAACTTCTTTGCAACCTGGACGAGTTTCCACTTGAAAAGCGCCGTTCGTTTCAGGGCGAGTTTCAGGACCCCCGGGAGGTGGTCAGGTTCGAGCGCGGCAAGGGTCTCCTGCACCTCAAGCGCCCGGACGTTTGCGGGCAGGCGCAGGAGGAACCGGTAGGCGCCGACCTCGATCCCGACGGTCGTCCCGTAACGGGCCGACAGGAGGACCGAGAGCGCCCGGGCCAGCGCTTCGTTCGCCTTGTGCCCGCCGCAAACGTTGCAGACCACGCCGTCGTCGGCGTTTTCGAGGGTGACGAGACGGTCCGAGGGGACCGGATAGTTCCCTTCGTCCATCCGGGCGATGAACCCCTCCGCATACCGGATCACCGCCGGAATATCGGAATAACGGCCGAACGCCCGGGTCCTCCGGAGCGCCCCGACCTCCTGCGCGACGGCGAACGGCACCGGGATCTGCTCGCCCTCCCACGACGGGACCTCGCCCCGCGCCCGTGCGGCCGGCTCGACCGTGATCCTGCCGCCCTCGATCTCGAGCACCCGCCAGAGTTGACCCTTCGTGATGAAGACCGCCCCGGTATGCAGCCACCCGAGGACGAACGACTCGTCCAGGGTCCCGACCGTCCGGCGCGAGACGATATCGAAGATCTCCATCTTCCGCTCGTCGTTGATCATCGAGAGATTCTCGATGAGGTAACGCCGCGCCCGCCCCGTCCGGATAATCCGGGACCCGTCGAGCCGGATAAGGCGGTGCTCCGCCATCTGCTTGCAGACGGCGTCGAGGAGCGGCTGCGAGCCGGCAAAGACGTTCGACTGCTCGACCATCTCCCGGACGCGGGATACTTCGATCTCCCCGTACTCGACCGCCATCGCCGCCACCTGGTTTGCGAGCACGTCGGCGGCGCCGGCAGGGGGAACGATCCGCTCGCACTCGTTCGCCTTCGCCCGGCGTGCGATCACGAGCGACTCTAAGAGGTCGTCGAACCCCGTGGCGAGGACGGTGCCGTGCGAGACGGCATCGAGGCGGTGACCGGCCCGGCCGACCCGCTGCACCAGACGCGAGACCTGCCGGGGGGAGCCAAACTGGACGACGTGCTCGATATGCCCGATATCGATCCCGAGTTCCATCGACGACGTCGCGATGAGCGTCCCGACCTCGCCCTTCCGGAACCGCTCCTCGGCCTCAACCCTGACGTCACGCGAGAGCGAGCCGTGGTGGACCTCGACGTCCCCACGGGAGTAGAGTTCGTGCCCGAGAGCCTCGGCGGTCACCCGGGTGTTGACGAAGACGAGGGTGGAGCCGGGCAGATCAAGGCACTTCCCGACGGCCCGCGTCTGAGCGGCGAAGTCCTCCCCGGCAAACCGGACGTTGATATCGAGACTGCTTGCGACCGGCACTTCGACAAGCGAGAACGGCCGGGCCCCGCAGAGGAACCGGCCGATCTCGTCCGGGTTTCCGACGGTCGCCGAGAGGCCGATCCGCTGGAACTCCCCCGCGTAGGCGGCCAGACGCTCGAGCGCCACCGCGAGCTGGGCGCCCCGCTTGCTGTCGGCAAGCTCGTGGATCTCATCGACGACGACGTACCGGACGTTCTTCAGATGCTCCCGAAGGCGCCTGCCCATGAAGAGCGCCTGCAGGGACTCCGGGGTGGTGATAAGGAGGTCGGGCGGGGAGAGCGCCTGCTTCCGCCGCTCGTTCTGCGGCGTATCCCCGTGCCGGACGCCGACCGAGAGCCCGAGCTCCCGGCACCACCACACCATCCTCGAGAGGATATCCCGGTTTAAAGACCGGAGCGGGGTTACGTAGAGCGCCTTAAACCCCGCTCCGACGCTCTCAAGGAGCCGGTCGAAGACCGGGAGCATCGCACTCTCGGTCTTTCCCGTGCCGGTCGGCGCTACCAGGACCAGGTTTTCCCCCGCAAGAAGCCGCGGGATGGCCTGCTCCTGGGCCTCGGAGAGGCCGGCAAACCCGCGCTTCCGGACGACCTCCCGCACCCGCGGGTCGAGGAGGTCAGACGCCGCCTTCGGGGCAGAGCGTGGCCGGGGAGCCGACGTATGTGCCATCCGCTAAAAACACCTCCGCGTTCTTTTCGTCGATGCACCGGGAGAGCGGCCCGAGCCCGCTCGTCTTCAGCCGCCCGACGTCGATCCCGCCGGCGAACTCGTTGAAGGCCGGGACGAAGAGGAGACGGGTGCGGCCCCCGGGCGGCGTCTCCTCCTCACAGGAGCCGGTCGCTCCGGAGTAGAGGTAGGCCGGCCTGGCGCGTGCGGCGCAGCCGACGGCGTCCATGAGCGAGACGACCGGGTGGTGGTGGCCGAGGACGATGAGGTGGCCGGGGAGTTCGGGGGCCGGGCGGGTATGGCCGTGGAGGTAGCCAACACCGTCGATGAGCGCGCCTTCGGGAGGCAGGAGCTCTCCGGCGTCGAGGAACCGCCCGATACCTCCGTCGTGGTTCCCCGGGGCGACGGCAATCGGCACGCGTTCCCGGAACGCGGCAAGGACAGTGGGGAGTTCCCGGTACTCCTGCCTGCTCGTCACCGGGACGTTGTGCTTGACGTCCCCGAGGAGGAGGAGGAGGTCGGGCTTCGTCTCCTCAATACAGGCAACGACCCGGTCGACCCTTGAGGCGCTCCGGCTCGCGATGTGGACGCCGTGGCGTTCAAGGCCCGACTCGATGCCCATGTGCAGGTCGGCGACGACCAGCACGCGCCGGTCCTGCTCGACCAGGAGGGCCGGGCCGTTCTCGATAAAGTGCAGGTGCATATCGTGTCAGATGAGTTTGATCATGCCCGATGCGGGCTGGTAGCACTCTCCGGCGGTAATGAGGTCCGCGATACCTTGCTTTGCGTCCCTGGCCGAGAGGCCGGACCGCACCCCGGCGGCGACGGCGTCGTCGATGCCGATGCCCCGGGCGCCTCCCCCGTCATCGAGGGCGGCAAGGAGGAGATCGCGCCTGACAACGGGGACGATATCGCCGACGGCGATGTCCGGGCGGACGCTTTCAAGCGCCGTCCGCACCGTCCCGGCCAGGTCCCGGATATCTTCGTCCGTGGTCCCGTAGAGCCTGACGGCGGCTGCGGCACGCTCATCGCCGCTTTCCAGAAGCGTTTCGAGCCGGTCGAGCGTCGCGCCGGCGGTCGCGAGGACCCAGATGTCGCGGACGGTGCGGTTCACCTGAACAAGGGCCTCGGCGTCCACTGTTGCGTGCGCTCGCTCGCCGGAACCGGCGAGCGTCGCCCGGCCGGTGACGGCGACGAACGCCGGCGGTTCAATGTAGCCGAGCGTCTCGACTGCGTTCGGGCTCTGCCAGTCTGCCGTGACCTGGAACGCGCCGGTGGGGTCGGCGATCCGGGCCTGCATGACGTCGCTGCTCCCTTTGCGCTCGGTGAAGGCACCGACGATGAAGAGGCGGCGACAGGCGGCGCCGCCGGGGGTCACCACGCGTTCCCCGTCTCCAAAATCCACTGTATGCCGTGCGGCGGCGAAGTCCCGTGCAAATACCCGATCTACAGGTTCCATGATCTCGTCCATCTCAGGAGGGAGCGGGAATATACCGGCTTCCATGCGAACCCCCGGTATTTCCACAACAATTCGGTACTATCTGTTCGTCCTCAACCCTCTAAAAAGGATCACCGGAGGGGTGACGATGCTTTTACAATGCCCGAGCACCAACAGTTACGCAAATGGACGGCAACCACACCATCTGGATAGAGAAGTATCGGCCCCAAAGACTCGACGAGATGGTCGGACAGAAGGAGATCGTGGTGCGCCTCCAGTCCTACGTGAAGACCGGCAACCTTCCGCACCTGCTCTTCACGGGCAGCGCGGGGATAGGAAAGACAACCGCCGCCGTGGCGCTGGCGCGGGAGTTCTTCGGCGACTCCTGGCAGATGAACTTCCGGGAGATGAACGCCTCCGACGAACGCGGCATCGACGTCGTCAGGAGCCAGATCAAGGAGTTCGCCCGGACCTCGCCGCTCGCCGGGGCGACGTTCAAGATCCTCTTCCTCGATGAAGCGGACGCCCTCACCACGGACGCGCAGGCCGCCCTCAGAAGGACGATGGAAACCTACGCCCGAACGTGCCGGTTCATCCTCTCGTGCAACTACTCTTCGAAGATCATCGACCCCATCCAGAGCCGGTGCGCCATCTACCGGTTCAGGCCGCTTGATGCGGAGGCGGTGATCGAGGAAGTCCGGCGGATTGCCGCTGCCGAAGGTCTCACCGTCACGGAGGGTGCGCTCGACGCCATCGTCTACGTCGCCGCCGGGGATATGAGGAAGGCGATCAACGCCCTTCAGGGCGCGGCCATCCTCAGATCCGCAATCGACGAGGAGATGATCTATGCGATCACCGCGACGGCCCGCCCGGAAGAGGTCGACGAACTCCTCGACCTCTCGATAGCGGGAGAGTTCGACGAGGCCGAAAAGATACTCTCCGACCTGATCCGCGGCCGGGGCATCGCCCCGAACGAGTTGATCAACCAGTGCTACCGGACGCTGGTCCGGCGCGACATCGACCGGACGCTCAAAGTGAGACTGATTGACGCCCTCGGCGAGACCGATTTCCGCCTCTCGGAAGGGGCAAGCAGCGAGATCCAGATGGAGGCGCTGCTCGCCCGGTTCGTCCTCGCTTCCGGGCGACACCCGTGAGGACCTCAGCCGTGACCGAAGAGGTAACCGTCGAAGTCACCGATGTCGTCGGCGAGTGGACGAAGTTTTTAAAGAAGCAGTATAAGCGGGAACTTGCCGAACTCTCCCGCGAGTACCCGCACAACCGGTCGCTCATCATCGACTACCGGAAGATCCTGAACAACAGACTGGCGTTTGAACTCCTGCGGAGCCCGGGCAAGGTCATCGGGGATATCCGGGACGCTATCGTCCAGAATAAACTCCTCAAACTCAAAGACGGTCAGGACCCGGACCAGCTCAACCTCCGGTTCACGAACCTCCCGCAGAAGACCGAGGTCCGGGACATCCGGGCCGAGCAGATCAACACCTTCATCGCCGTCGAGGGGATTCTCAGAAAGACGACCGAGGTGCGCCCCCGGATCGTCAGTGCGGTCTTCCGGTGCCGTTCCTGCGGGAAACTCACCGACCCGGTCCCTCAGGGCTACGGGCGGTTCGATGAACCCGATTTCTGCCCGAACTGCGAGCGCAAGACCCGGCTTGACCTGGTCATGAACCGGTGCCGGTTCGTCGACGCCCAGAAACTCCGGATTCAGGAGTCTCCCGAAGGACTCCGGGGGGGCGAACAGCCCCAGACGCTCGATATCGACGTTACCGACGACCTCACCGGCATCGTCGCGCCGGGGGACCGGGTGGTGGTGAACGGCATCCTGCGGTCGGTGCAGAGGATCAACTACGGCCAGAAGAGCACGCTCTTCGACATCTACCTCGAGTGCAACTTCATCGAGGTCGCCGAGAAGGAGTTCGAGGAGGTCTCGATCACCGAGGAAGACGAGACGAAGATCCTGGCGCTCTCCCGCGACCCCCTGATCTACAAGAAGATCGCCCGGTCGATTGCGCCGACGATCTACGGGACCGACGATGTGAAGGAGGCGATCGCACTCCAGCTCTTCGGCGGCATCGCGAAAGAGATGCCGGACGGCTCCCGTCTCCGCGGCGACATCCATGTCCTCCTGGTCGGCGACCCGGGTATCGCAAAGAGTCAGATCCTCCGTTACGTGGTGAAACTCTCGCCGCGCGGGATCTACACGAGCGGCAAGTCATCGACATCCGCGGGGCTGACGGCGACGGCCGTCAAGGACGAGTTCGGCGACGGCCGCTGGACGCTCGAAGCAGGTGCGCTGGTCCTCGCGGATATGGGGATCGCCGCCGTCGACGAGATGGATAAGATGGCGAAAGAGGACCGGAGCGCACTTCACGAGGCGATGGAGCAGCAGTGCTACGACGACGAGACCGAGGTCCTCACGGAGAGCGGGTGGAAGCTCTTCCGCGACGTAACCACGGACGACCGCGTCGCGACCCTCTCTTCCGACGGCAGGCTCGAGTACGCATCTCCGTCCAATTTCGTGGCATCGGAGTATGACGGGGACCTGTACTACGTCAGATCCCGGCAGGTGGACCTCGCGGTCACGCCGAACCACCGGATGTATGTCAACCTGAACCGGCGTGCAGACGAGTGGGAGGGGTTCCGGCTCGTCCGCATGGACGAGGCCCCGATCCATAAGAGGATGCGGTTCAAGAAAAACGCTGTGTGGACGGGAGAGCAGGAGGAAACCTACGAGATCCCGCCCGTGGTTCTGTTCGCGAACCAGAACTCCGGAGGAAAACTTACCGAGCCCATCCGCATCGGAATGGACGACTGGCTTGAGTTCCTGGGCTACTTCCTCTCGGAAGGCTCCGTCCAGCGGCACTCCAGGACAGGGGTTCCCTACCGTGTGATCATATCGCAGAAGACTCCCGGGTCCGCCGGGAAGATCCGGCGGTGTCTCGAACGAATGCCGTTCCGCTTCTCCTACGACGGCAAAAATTTCTCGATCAATACAAAGCAGCTCGCCGAACACCTTGCCCCCTTCGGCAAATGCCACGAGAAGTACGTCCCCGACTACGCCAAGCAGCTTCCACCGGAGCAGATCGAGATCCTCCTCGACGCGCTTATGCTCGGGGACGGTTACGTCAACAGGACGACCGGGGTTTCGATATACACGACCTCCTCGAAGAAGCTTGCCGACGACGTCACCGAGCTCCTGCTGAAGAGGGGATGGTCCGGAAACGTCCACCTCATACGGGAGGCCGGGACCATCACTGCCAATCCGCGGGGTGGAACCTCCGCGGCGACCCACGACATCTACCAGGTGACCTTCATCCGCGACGGCCAGAACGAGCCGAACATCAACTCAAACGGGCAGCAGCAGATCGAGACGCGGCCGTACAAGGGCAGGATCTACTGTCTTGAGGTCCCGAACCACACCCTCTACGTCCGGCGAAACGGCATCCCGGTCTGGTGCGGCAACTCGATCTCGGTCGCAAAAGCCGGGATCACCGCGACTCTGAAGTCCCGGTGTGCGCTTCTCGGTGCGGCGAACCCGAAACTGGGGCGGTTCGACCAGTTCGTCCCGATCGGCGAGCAGATCGATATGCCGCCCTCCCTCCTCTCGCGGTTCGACCTCATCTTCGTGATGACCGACCAGCCCGAGGCCGAGCGGGACGCGGCGATCGCGCAGCACATCATCAAGACTCACAGCGTCGGCGAGTTGATCCAGCAGCACGGACATACGCCGCTGCCGGACGTCGACGATGCGTATATCGAGCGTGCGCTTGCGCCGGTCACCCCCGACGTCGACCCGACGCTCCTCCGGAAGTACATCGCTTACGCGAAACGGACCTGTTTCCCCATCTTAAGCGAGGGGGCGCAGGGGGCGCTGATCAACTACTACATGCGCCTGAGGAGCCATGCAAGCGGAGACAAGCCCGTTCCGGTCACTGCACGGCAGCTGGAGGCGCTGGTGCGGCTTGCGGAGGCGAGCGCCCGGATGCGCCTCTCAAACACCGTCGATACCGAGGATGCCGAACGGATCCTGAAGATCGTGGACGCCTGTCTCCGGCAGGTCGCCTACGACGCCGAGAGCGGGAGCTTCGATATCGATAAACTCGTGACCGGGGTCACGAAGTCGCAACGGGACATCATCCGGTCGGTCAAGGAGGCGATCCGGAACGTCTCCGGCGACTCCGGCGGCCAGGCAAAGGTCGAGGAGGTCGTCGATATCCTGGTGCAGCAAGGCTTCTCCCGCGACAAGGTCGAGCATACCCTCGAACAGCTGAAACGCGGCGGCGAGGTGCTCGAACCCCGGCACGGGCTGGTGAAGTTGATCGGGTAGGCGAAGCAGGCGGGCAGAAAGATTAAGCAATTTTTGACTCTGTTGAGATGAACGGGGCCCCACAGGACGGCGCGGTCATTACCTCACCTTTCCGCGGGAGAACGAGGCGAAGACACCCAGGATGCAGAGGGCAGCGAAGACGGTGAACGCCACCCGGAAACTCGTCATGAAAGGTCCCCGGACCTCCGGCCCGATCTGGGAGGTGCCGATGAAGACGGCAAACATGACGGTGGCGATCCCGAGCGAGAACATCATCCCGGTCGTCCGCATGGTGGCGAGCATACCGGAAGCGAGGCCGTAGAGGGACCGGTCGACCGAACTCATGACGGCGTTCGTGTTCGGGGGGGAGAAGAGGGCGAACCCGAATCCGAGGAGAGCGAGGACCGCAATGATGTAGGCCATCGGGGTTATAGGGGTCAGGAGCGCGAGGAGAGCGAGGCCGACGGCGACAAGCCCCATCCCTGCCGAAGCGATGTAGCGGGGCTCCACCCGGTCGGAGAGCCTCCCGGCCGGGGCGGCGAAGAGCGCCTGGACGACCGGCTGCGTGATCAGGACGAGTCCCGCGGCGCCGGGGTCGAGCCCCCGGACCACCTGGAGGTAGAGGGAGAGGAGGAACCCGATGGCAAACGTCGCACTGTAGTTGATCAGGGCGGCGAGGTTGGAGAAGGTGAACGCCCGGTTCGACGCGAGGAGCCGTATGTCGATGACCGGGTTTTCCACCCGCACCTCCCAGGTGTAAAAGACCGCAAAGAGCGCCGCGCCGATAACGATGGCTGCAATGCCGGCAGGCTCCGGAAGGCGCGAAAACCCGTACATCACGGAAAGAAGCATCGCGCCGTAGAAGACCGAACCGACGATGTCCAGCCGCTCTCCGCGGGCGTCGGCCCATTCCCCGGCAAGGTGCCGGCGGATGCTGTAGACGATGTAGATATCGAGCGGGATGTGGACGAGGAAGATGCTCCGCCAGGTGAGGAGTTCGGTGAGGAAGCCGCCGATCAACGGCCCGATGGAGAGGCCGACGTAGACGGCGGTGACGTTGATCCCGAGCGCCCTCCCGCGCTCCTCGAGCGGGAAGACCGAGGTGATCATGGCGACGCTGGTGCTGTAGATCATGGCGCTTCCAATACCCTCGAGGAACCGAAAGAGGATGAGGGCGAGCCCTGATGTCGCGAGCGCAGAGAGCAGGGCTGAGGAGGCGAAGACGATCACACCGAGGGAAAATACTCGTTTGCGCCCGTAGATGTCGGCCAACCGACCGAACGGGACGAGGAAGATCGCGGTCGCAAGGAGATAGGACGAGGCTACGAAACTGAGCGTGACAGCGTCCAGGGCGAACTCGGCGGCGATGGACGGGAGCGCGATGTTCACCGCCGAGCTCATGAACGGGGTGATGAACGTGGCGAGGGTGGCGATGATGAGGACGGTCCGGCGCTGGACGGTATCGGGGAGGGGCATGGGGGCTCTTTGCTGCGGCACGTACCGGAGTTAGAGACGGCCGGGGAGTAAAGAGTTGTGATATCGTGCTCTTCCGGTGTTCACGGGGGGAGGAGGGCCAGCGGCTAAGCAAAAGGCGACCTGACTATCGCCGTTCCGGCGCAACAGCGACATTTCTCCTAAAGGTTGTCCTAAAACGCTTATGAGGCCGTGCCGGCCACAGGATCGACTGACGAAAATGCTCTTCTCATCCGCCACCCGGGCCCGGTCCGGTGCCGCGGTCATGCCCGGCCGCACCGGCAGATTCGTCCGCATCGCCCCCTGCATGGGACACCAGCCCAGGTAGGCCCGTATCGTCTCCACGAGAGACATCACACGACCTCCCGGAGTTTCTGTCCGTCCGCTGTCATATCCGTCAAAGGGGGTTCGTTGTGGATTTCCACACCGGATCTGTCCCGAACGAGTGTGCAGAGCAGATCAATCGCTCCATGGACTATCATCGACCCGTTCCCTCCGGTGTGCGCCGCCGTTCCCAGATGTAGAGGCTGGGATGAGTAACAACGCCGATGAGTGCGATTCCCTGAAGGAGGGGGAGAACGGGATACCCCAGTGCCAGGTAGCGCAGAACAACGATCGCGGCTGCTCCGAGGTAGAAGACAACCGATCGCGCGAAGGTGATGCGGCGCTCGCCGCCGTCGGTGAAGACGATCCGCCCGAGCAGCGCGGCGATGATGAGAAGGACGGGGAGCCAGAGTACCTGGTTGATGGAGTATGCAAGGGACGCGTAGAGGTAGATCAGGAAGACCGTGACGAGAAGGGCGATATCGACCGCCTTATCGATGACAGCTCTTCCCTGCCGTTTTTCCCCTTCTCTGTGATCTCTTAACCGGAGGGCGTGACGGAGGATGCTTATGGGGTTGGGGTCGGTCAGCCGCTCCTTTCGTCTATACCACACCGTGACGCAGGCGACTACTGCAGCGATCATCAATGGCAGGGGTAAGAGCAAAAACGGTGGCAATGGGAGGTAGTCTGTTGTGATGATGAAAGCAGTGACGATAAGCGAGACTCCAAAGGTTGCAACTGAACGCCACAACTCTTCTTTGGCAATAGAATCAATCTTCATACCTACACCGCCGACGCGCCGTCGGCCGTTATGCGGGGGCTCCCCGCGCATGCCGGACCCCTGCTGCTGCATCTGCCGGTGCGCCTGCACTGGCTCCTCTGCGGGGCACCAGCCCAGGTAGGCTCGTATCGTCTCCACGAGAGACATCATACGATCTCCCGGAGTTTTGCAAAGAGTTCATCGGCCATACGGGTTGGGTCGTCGGTCTTTGTAAGCGCGATACCCAGTTCGTCCGCGTAGTCCCAGAGGAGTTCGATGCACCGGGCGTACCTGGGGCACGCGCCGCAGTCGCCCTCGTGTTCGTACCAGACCTGCACACCGCGGTCTGCCGATACGAAGACGATAGCGGCGGCATCGAAGGGGACGGAGCGCCCGAAGAGGACCCCCTTCTCCGCGTTCAGGCTCTCGACTTCGATCTGGTTTGCGTGCGCCATCTCTAGAAGCGTCTCCTCGACCTTCCTGTCCATAGCAAGCAGCGCCTTCGAGACCGCCTGGCGGGATATGCTGAAGCGGTTCGCGATACCGACATTGGGGAGGCCGGTGCGGCGGAGGCGCCAGAATGCAAACTGCCTGTCGTTCAGGGGGAGCGACATATGTCAACAATCATTGGTTGACATTATATACTTTGTGATCTGTTCTTTTCCGGGCTCCCCTTGTTTGCTCGTCTATCCAGCACTATACACAGGTATGGGCGGAAATGGGAGATACAGCGACGGCCGATGGTGCCGGGCGCGGCCCGGAAGCGCACCGGTGCGAGGCAAACCCCGCCATCTGCGGTGTCCCGCCTGTCCTCCCTCTATCGCCCGGGGGAGTGCAGCGGCAATCGTCGTGCTCTCATCTCCGGTGATCGCGGCAGGATACACGCCGCCCCCGGTACGTGGTGGTCCCCCGCGCCTCGACGCGGCCGATGAACTCTTGTTGGGGGCGGTCATTCGCGCGGGGCTTAACCGGAAGCGTCACATTCAAGGTGTGGCGGAGCGGTGAAAGGGAGAGAGCTGAGTCTCTTTTGCGGGGTTGCGTTCGATTGCTCATTCCGACCCATGAATATTCATGGGATTATAGCGATTTTGGGATCGAAAAGTATATGGTGAGGGACTTCTAAAGGGTAAACCGTCTGTAGCCCGTCGGACGACCTGCCCGGTAATGGTCAGGTCGTGGATTGCAGGCAAAATTGCGGAGGCTCGCCCAATCCGTCCAAGGCCGGGCGAGCCCCCCCACTACCCGAAGGCGAAAAGTAGCTTTGCATTCCATGTACTTAAAGTTACGCTTCTTTTGCCTCCGGGGATGTTACAGGAGGAAAGTAAATGAACGGAAATATTGGAATGCGGGCCCTCTCCGCGCTCTTCGCTGTACTGCTGGTGAGCGCGGGTGTTGTGCCGGTGATGGCGTGCAACCCCCTTGAACCGGGAAACTGCACCGGTTACTCGTTTACCGAGAGCAGTGGAGCTGTGGACGACTCCAATATTGTAGTGAGTGCAGATGAGCTCACTGGAGATACAAAAAACGCTGCAATTGCACAGGCCCTTTCGGATACTGCCGTTCAGCATCTGCGTGATGGATTGCTCGATGATGGGTTTATTCTCTCCACAGAGCAGATTCAGGCAATTAAAGGTGTTACAACGAACGAAAGTATGACCGTAACCACCACCCTTGTAACAATGCCCTTCATCAAGGAAGCATCCGATGAAAAAGCATTTCTGGTGTTTGCCAGCAACGAACTCGGGAGCGAGGCGCGAGCATTTGTTGCACACGATGGCATGATCTCATATCTCAGATATGACCCTGCTGTCGCGGGCCTGACAGAAGATGATGATGGCCTTGTCTGTGAGTTCTGTCTGTACGCATTTTCTAGAATATGCGGATTCATTGCAGATTCAGGATGTGTGGTTGGCTGTACTAATCTTTGTATCAAGCCCACGCATCCGCTGATCATTGTTGGTTGTGCTGGAGCTTGCGCGCTCGCATGTGATTTCTTCGTAGCTCACGGAGCCTGCAACTGGGGCGCACAGCAGGCATGTGAAGGAGCCGGGTTATGCTGAGATCACTCAAACTCTTTTTTACTTTTTTGGTCCTTTTTATAGCCGCTACGGTTATCCGGTTCGGCGCTCTGATCTGGTATCCGGGATACATCGATCCGGCACACCTGTTATCATCGATACTGCTTGGGCTGGCCGTAATCCCCCTGATTCTCCTGGTCACGCTCTCACGATACACCACCGCCAAATTTGCTGCTGCAAATCTCAGTCCTCGCGCTACACGTTTGTTCGCGATCATGGTCTCTGCTTTATTTGCTGTTATGGGGTTCTTGTGGAATTATTATGGACACCCGCCGCTGTTGTGATGGCGGAGGAGCCACTATGTTAAAAAAAAGGATTATTTTCTGTTTATTCCTCACTCTTCTCACCATCGTGCCAGGATGTGTTGAGACCTCCGGCGAGTTGACAGCCGATGAGATTGTCAATCGTAGTCTGGCCAGGTATGAGGCAATCGATGATATGACAGAGAGTGTAGCCATTACTACCGTTTTTTCTGGAGCCGAATATATCGAATATAAAGATTATGTCCTGAAAAAGCCGAATAAATTTAAGTTGACGGATTTTGAATCCAGGATTGAAACTATTTCGGACGGAAAGAACGTCTGGACTCTTGACTTAGCAGAAAACACGGTAGTAGAGCATTATAGTTCTGATTCGGCGAAGTTGCCGGACTGTGATTACGGTCAGATGCTGCAGGAAGTAATGCGATCGTACCGGCTGGAATTAACTGGCACTGAAACCCAATCTGATAGACTGTGTTATGTCATTGAAGCAGTCCCGGAAAACAGTAGCGTTTTACCAGAAAGAACGATCTGGATAGAACAAGAACGACTGATTCCAGTCAGGGTTAGTAACGACTATGGAGACTATCGATCGTTTATCCAGTACGAAAACATTTCATTCGATGTCGGAGTAGATGATAACGATTTCATCATATCTCTGCCATTTGTCGCAACGAACGGAAGTACCTTGCCTGAGATGTACGATCTCATTTCCATAGAGGAAGTGCAAGAAAAAGTAGATTTCCCAATTCCGTTACCATCATACACTTCTAATTATCTCTTCTCTGGCGCCTCTCTGACCCAAACCAACACTTCGGACAGTATTTCATTACTTTATACAAACGGAAGCCGCACTCTCATAATTACTCAAACACCGTCCGAGATGAAGCAGGTCTCTAATACGGATTCCACCGTTCAATCGTACGATGGTAAGGAGATTGTCAAGCACTTTGGCGGAAATATTCTCCTGAAGTTCAACTGCAATCAGATAGAGGTTGCGATAATCGGTCAACTGGATGAAAGAGAGATGATCAAGATCGCTGAATCAATGCGATGTGCCAAATGATCCTAAGAAGCGTTCACAATTGTTTAGGAGAGAAATTATAGAAGAAACGACTCTCGATTGATCTCGGACTGAACAGCATTTAGATAAAACAGAGATCCTCAGTGTCATGAAGGCCGTGCATATGAAAGCCCTATATGCAATCGCTATACTGGTGGTTGCTTGCGTCCTGTGCATTCCTGCAGCCGCGGCCTCAACGGTCTCCCTTGAATACTACCACATGGACCGGTGCCCGGACTGCGAGCTCACCGATCCGCTGATCGCGGACCTGGAAGGTGCCTACGACGGGGTCCTCGCGATCGAATGGATCGACGTCGAGACCGTGGACGGCTGGGAGCGATGGAACGCATACGCATTTCTCGAAGTCCCGGCCGTGGTCGTGGACGGCACCTTCAAGATCCCCAAGGAAGCGATCACCGAGGAGAACCTCAGGGAGGCGATTGAGCAGTCCCTTGCCGGCGCTGAGCCGCAGGAGAACTCCCCGCCGATAAACTGGGATATCCCGCTTGCGTACTCCCTGGGCCTCTTTTCCGGCTTCTCGCCCTGCCTGATGGCAATACTCGGATTCATACTGGTGTACGTCACCGGGTCGGGAAAGGGTTTGAGAAGCAGTCTCCTGAACTCGTTGATATTCGGCCTGGGGCTGGTCGCCGCATATATCGTCATGGGATGCTGTTTCCTGCTGGCGGGGATGTCCCTTGGTGGTTTCGGTCCGTACCTCGCCGTTGCGGCAGGGCTGATCACGATACTCGCCGGGGTGAACCTGCTCGGGTTGATCAGGCTCCCGGTCTCCACAGACAACTATGTCCGGTCATCCATACGGAAGCACGCGACCACCCTTGTCGGGTTGTTCGTTCTGGGCATGATATTTTCGATTGTCAAGGCCCCGTGCGCCGCACCGATGCTCCTCGTCCTGCTGAACAGAATCCTGATCGACGGCACCGTGCAGGATCTATCACTCCTGCTGGTCTTCGGGGCAGGGGTGCTCACGCCGTTTCTCGGCGTCGGGGTCCTCGGGGGATACGCCTCGTCAAGCAGGATACGAGAATACAGGGATATAATTCGAGCGGGAAGCGGGATTCTTTTGATAGGATTCGGGGTCTGGATGATCTTCTGGGGATAAATGAAGAATACCGGAGCCGGAGGTAGCCGCCCGGAGCGGATCGGCCGGCCCCGGTTCTGTATCTTGCACAGCCTGCCTCGCCGCAAGAACGGCCTCGCTCCTGTGCCCGCGCTCCCGAGGGCGGGTTCGATCACCTCACTTTTGCGAACAACCGGCGGATGTGTAGAGAGGTTTGACAGAAGAGATAAATAGACTGACGTCTACGTCCCTATGCGGATGCCGGAAATGGCGTTCGCAGAATGGCGGAGGTTCACCCTATCTGTCCAAGGCCGGATGAACCCCCTACAGCCCAGAAGGCAGAGGAGTAGTCTGCATTCAATGTACTTAAGGTTGTTGCCTCTTCTGCCTCCGGGGACGTTATAGGAGGCAAACAGATGAAAGAAACTATTGGAACGCGGGCACTTTCCATACTCCTCGCTGCATTGCTGGTGAGCGGAACGATGGTGCCGGTTGTGAGTGCGGAGAATGAATCAAGGGGCTGGTTCGATACGTTCGACCAGTGAGTTGAGCCGAGAGATATGTCGAAGTATACTCCGGTCATTGAAACCCCGCAGAGGGTTCCGATCACTGAGGAGATCGCACGGCAGCACCCAGGAGTAATCATTCTGGATCCGAAGAGGGTACCAGAATTCCAGGTGGTCGATGCAGACGTGGTTCCAACCTCTCCCGGTAAAGTATCATTGACGCTGCAAACCGAGAGCAGCGACCTCGGTACCAGGGATTTAATGCCGGACGTGAGAATGACCCAGGGAACTATCTCCTGGTACTGGACGCAGGACACGTTTGTCTACCACGAGATCACGATCCATAACTATGCTTCTTCTGCAGCGAGCGGGATGGTCATCCTCTGGTCGCTTAAGGATGGATATGGGTGTGGTGTGCCCTTTTCGGATCTTGCAGCGGGGGCGGACCTCACTGTGACAGTTCCATTCGAGGTTCTCCCACAGCATAGTTCCATCGGAATAAAACCGATGGCAGTCGAGATCAGAGTTGATCCGACCGGCCTTACGTCGTGGATGGCAAGAATGCCGATCGATGCCATAGAGAAGTATAACAACGATGCGTCGCATCTCTTCGATCCTGACGGCGGAGAAAACCTTGAGACAAGTGATCTATATCATTTCCCATTCAGTGAGGGATATAGAGTGCTACTTGAAGCAGCGCAGGCGGCTGATGATACGACAGAGCCGTATCAGTCCGCATATGCGATAACGCAGTATGTCAATGGGGCCATGAATTACACATACGAAGACCCGTATATTGAATACATATTCTCCGACCTGTATCTGATGGACCATCCGTCTCCCATAAACGGAAAGTATCTGGGGGTCTGCGATGAGTATGGAACCCTGTATACCGCCTTCGCCCGGGCGCTGGGTATCCCGACACGGTTCTTATCGTTCACCATGAGGCTGCCTTCCGGTAATATAACGGGGCATGCTATTGCAGAATCGTGGAACGGAAATGCCTGGATCCACTCGGATCCGACATTGAATGTATTTGACAATCCCCAGGTTTACAGGGCGGATGGAAACACTCACATCAGCATTACCATCTACGGTGACGCCGATGACTCCTATTATACACAGGATCCAAACGACCCAACCGGCGATGGCATTCTCAGGTACGAAGATTTCAGAACACAGATTCTCCTCGGAGAGGTTCCGAGGTACAACTAACCCATTTTTATTTCGAAAGGTATTGTCCTTCTGGTGCTCGGTCTCACCGTTGCGATGATCGTCTGCAACATCCCTGCAGGCGCAGTCGTGACGCCCCTCCCCGGACAGGGGAACCAGACGGGTATTCTGTTTCTGGTCCACCCGAACGCGAAGACCAACGAGACGATCACCACGTTCATAGCCGAACACGGGGAGATCTGGTGGCATGAGGGTATTTACAATCACACCCACAAATACGTGTATATCGTGCCGGCGAACGCCTGCGAAGAACAGCTCGTCTACTTAAACAAGATTGGTGCCGATGAACACGGCGGCGAACCGTCTATCGAGCGCGTCTGGATCATCGGCTGCGACGAGGCGCTGCCCCTGGCCGCGGAGCTCCGGTTTCCGGAAATCTTTGCGAAGTACCCGGCGCTCAGCAACGACGAAGAGCTGCGCTCTTACGTCGAAAATCAGTCCCCGAACCGCTATGAGGAGATTACGACCAGATCCTCGCGGACGCAGGTCTACTTCATCAACGATACCGGCGTGTTCACGGAGTACATCGTCGACCTATCGGGAGGAGAGATCGTCTCCACCACCTACGTCTCGGAGGAGAACCTCACGGTCGGGAGAGCCGAAGCGGAGGCGCAGGCCCTCTCCGGACAGTCCCTGGACGCCCGCGTCGAGAACGTCGTGCTGAAAGTCTACGGCAACGACCAGATCGTCTGGGAGATCACCGTTCGGGCCGGTCAGGAGACGAACGTCGCGCAGGTCCCCTCGGACCTGGCGCCCGGGCAGTCGCTCCGGACGACGACGCCGGGGTTTGGAGCGGTCTTTGCGGCTCTTGGCGTCGGGATGGGTTTCGCCCTGTACCGGAGGCGGCGATAGGGCCGGAGGGACGGGCAGACCTTCTGCAGGAGAACGCGTCTTCAGTTTTGAACTAAATATAACTATATACTAAAATCGATTAGTATATATTGTAGTCTTGCAAAGGGGTACACTGCCTGTAATTACCACGGAGGTTCGTCCAATCCGGGCCGTGCGAACCCCGTCACTGCCCGGAGGCAGGAGATAGGTTTGCGCTCCATGTCGGGTGAACCGCCGGAGATTCGAGGCCGTATGATGAAACTACCCCTCTGCAGCATATCGCTTGCGTGTACTTCAACCATCTTCTTTTTCCTCTGGGTCGCCCTGTTCACCGGGCTTACTGCAGCAACATTCGTATTGAGCGGAATCTCCCTTCTCGGTCTCCTCCTGTTCATCTCGGCAGCACGGGAGGAGACCGGACCACGGTATTTCGACCTGCTGCTCCCGGGCACCGTCTTCGCCCTCGGTATCGTGAGTCTCCTGCTCTATCCCGATGGGAACTCGTTCCTTTCGGACCCGGTGAGCGGGATCGAGGTCGTCTGGATCGGCCTGCTTGCCGCGCTGTCTCCGGCGTCCCTGGCCTTCGTTCATCTTCTCCCGGAACGCCTGAAGGCGAAGGCGCCCGTCCCTCTTCGGGCGATCGCGGGCGTTACGATCTTTGTCGCCGTCATCTTCGCCTGTATCGTAAAGGATACCGTTCTTTCGCCGTCACCCACTCTTCATCCCTGGAGCGGGCTCATCACCCTCTACTGGGCAGCCGGGTTGCCGCTGATCGGGTCGAACCTCCTCGCGGTTGCATTCCGGTGCAGAGGGGACGGTTGATCCGGTTCCCTGCTCTCCACGAATTGTTCGCAAATGTCAGGATGGGGAATGGGCCGACCCTGGCTCACCCCGGAAAAAGAGTTCACTCTTCCTTCAGCATCGCGTTGATCGCCGCCGCCGCGCGCTTTGCCGTGCCCATCGCCTCGATCACCGTCGCCGCGCCGGTGGCGATATCCCCGCCGGCGTAAACGTGGGGGATGGACGTTCGGCCGTTCTCGTCGACGACGACGTTGCCTCTCCGGCCGCGCTCGAGTCCCGGGATCAGGGAGACGAGGAGCGGGTTCGGGCTCGTCCCGATCGCCTGGACCACCATATCCACGTCGAGGGTGAACTCACTCCCCTCGATTAACTCCGGGGACCGGCGGCCGCTCGCATCGATGCCGCAGAGGGACATCCGCACGCACTCGATCCCGGTGACGCAGCACTGCTCGCCGAAGACCCGGGTCGGGTTCGTGCAGGTGAAAAACTCGATCCCTTCTTCCTTTGCGTGCTCGATCTCGGCCCTCCGCGCCGGCATCTCCTCCTCGCCCCTCCGGTAGATCAGGGAGACCTTCGCCCCCAGGCGGCGCGCCACCCGTGCGGAGTCCATCGCCACGTTGCCGCCGCCGATCACCGCGACGCGCCCCCCGTGCATGACCGGCGTGTCGAACTCCGGGAACGCATCGGCGTGCATCAGGTTCACCCTTGTCAGGAACTCGTTTGCCGAGTAGACGCCGTTTAAGTTCTCCCCGGGGATGCACATAAACGCGGGAAGCCCCGCCCCGGTCGCGAGGAAGACCGCGTCGTAGCCGAGGAGTTCGTCCACGCTGACGCTCCTCCCCACAAGGTGGTTCTTCTTCAGCCGGACGCCGAGGGCGAGCACCTGGTCGAGTTCCGCTTTAACGACGTCTTTCGGCAGCCGGAACGCGGGGATGCCGTAGGTCAGGACACCCCCGGCCTCGTGGAGCGACTCGAAGATCGTGACGGCGTGGCCGGCACGCGCGAGCTCGGCCGCGGCCGTCAGCCCGGCAGGCCCGGAGCCCACGACCGCCACCCGCTTCCCGGTCGACTTCGCCACCTCTGGGAGTTCTGGCCCGTTCTCCCGCTCCCAGTCGGCCACGAACCGCTCAAGCGCTCCGATCCGGATCGGGGTCTCCTTGTTGCCGAGGATGCAGGTCCCCTCGCACTGGCTCTCCTGCGGACAGACCCGTCCGCAGATGGCGGGGAGCATGTTCTGCTCCTTGAGCGCCCGCGCGGCGGCGGGGAAGTTGCCGTTCGCGACCTCGCGGACGAATGCGGGGATGTCGATGCAGACCGGGCAGCCCCTTACACAGAGCGGTTTCCTGCACTGCAGGCAGCGTTCCGCCTCGGTGATGGCCTCGGTGACGGAGAGGCCGGTATCCACCTCGCCGAAATCGTGGACCCGGACCTCGGCCGGCCGGTCACTCATGGCGGCCGCCTCCTTCGCCGCACCGGCACTGGTGTTCGGCAAACCGCTCAAGCGAGACCTTCTCCTGCTCGGTGTAGATCCGCTGCCGCTGCATCAATTCGACAAAGTCGACCTGGTGAGCGTCGAACTCGGGACCGTCGACGCAGGCGAACTTCGTCTCCCCGCCGACGGTCACCCGGCAGGAGCCGCACATCCCCGTCCCGTCGACCATGATCGGGTTGAGGCTCACGTAAGTCTTCACGCCGTAGGGCACCGTCACGCCGGAGGTGACCTTCATCATGATGGCGGGGCCGATGATCCAGACCCGGTCGATCGTTCTCTCTTCGAGCAGTTTCTTCAGGACGTCGCTTGCAAACCCGTGAACGCCCTTGCTCCCGTCGTCGGTCGTGATGTAGAGTTCGCCGCAGATCTCCCGCATCTCGTCCTCGAGGATGAGGAGATCGGCGCTCCGCGCCCCGATGATCCCGATGACGCGATTGCCCGCACTTTTTAGTTCCTTTGCGATGAGAGGCGTGCTCGCGATCCCGACACCGCCGCCGATGACGCAACAGGTGCCGTAGTTGGCGATCTCGCTCGGCTTTCCGAGCGGTCCCGCGACGTCCGTGATGCTGTCCCCGGCCCGGAGCGTCGCAAGTTCCTGGGTTGTCTTGCCGACGGCCATAAAGATCACCCGGACGGCGTCTCCCCTGACGGCCGAGATGGTAAGCGGTATCCGCTCGCCCGCTTCGTGCAGGCGCAGGATGAGGAACTGCCCCGCCCGCACGTGCCGGGCCACCTGCGGCGCGCGGATCCAGTATTCATATACCCGGTCGGCGAGTATGGTCGCTGATTCCACCTTATACAACTGCTTCACTCCTGATGGTGCTGGTCGATCGTAACATCGAGACACATCCGAACATTTCATACTTATTGTGCCTCCAGCCTCTTTACTGCATCTCCCCCGCGCCTGACCGCCGCCGATCGCTGCCGAACCGGACTCGATATTGAGAGGGCACATAGATATCCGGGGCGGAAACACGAACGATTATCATCACGTCCGTCGCACGGCTATGTATGCGGAGTCCGGTATGCTGGGGGATTGCACTGATCATCATCGGTGCGGTGCTCGCATTGATTGTCCCTATCTTCGGCATCCCGTTCATCGTGATCGGCCTTGCACTGATCATATGGCGGGGGCGCGAGGAGACCCTCGAAGCCATCAAGGAGTAAGCGAACATGATACTTACGACGACTGCAGAAGTCCCGGGCTACGCCATCGGGGAGATCCTCGGTGTGGTCTTCGGCAATACGGTACGGACGAAGAATATCGGAAAAGACGTTATGGCCGGCTTAAAGAGCGTCGTCGGCGGCGAACTTCAGGAGTACACCTCGATGCTCTCTGATGCCCGAACCGAGTCGTACAACCGGATGGTCAACGCCGCGCACGATCTCGGGGCCGACGCGGTGGTGAACATCCGGTTCACGACGTCCCAGACGATGTCGACCGCGGCGGAACTCCTCGCCTACGGGACGGCGGTGAAACTCGTCCCGAAGAAGTAAAGGCTCGGACAGTTGTGGCAGGAGAGCCTGCCCTTTTTTTTCTTGGTTGAGGTTTGCGTGGCGGGCGGGATAAGGTTGGTATTCACCTAGTTGCCCGGAATTGTAACTATGACAAGCCACAAGCCCGACATAGTGGACCCGTGGTGGCAATCGTCATTAGGGGAGGAGGGGCTGACGGGGAGGGGGAGCATCCCCCCTCGAAGAACTTTGTTCTTCTCGAACTCCGGGCGTTTCGCCCATCGCACTCCCCATTGTCCCTACCCCCCAAGCGCGATATCAGGTGAAAATCCGTGCTCAGGTTTATCTCGATAGAGGGAGAATGAAGCAGGAAGCCCCGCCCAAAAGGCGCGGGGTAGTTCACGCAACCAATGTGAACTTGAGTGTCATGGACGCCAAAGATGGCGTTTCGCAATGAGCCTGAGAGTGTGAACCCGGAGGAAGATCACCTATTCTCCTGCCTTCTTCACCTTCCGGACCTTCACCGCAACCCCGCGCTTTGACCGGCGCATCTCGTCCGCCCCCATCATCGCACGCCCGGTGGCGACCGCGAGCGGCCCTTCCACGAGCACCTCATCGCCCTCCCGTATCCCGGGGTCGCATCCCGTGACTCCCGGGGCAAGGATGTCGCCCTGCGGCACGAATGCATCTATCCGGACCCGGTAGCCCTCCGGTATCAGGTCCCACCCCTCGAACGTCGGACGGAAGAGCCCGGTCCCGGAATCGATGCTGAAGAGTTGCTGCTTTCCGCGGAGGACCGCCATCTGCATGCTCCTGCCCCGGACCTGGAGGCCCTTCGTGTTGATCTCGGTTCCGAACTGCCAGGATACCGTGCCCCGGACGGTATCGGTCTGAACCCGGCGTTCGCCCGCGAGAGCGTCATTAAGGGCCCGGAGGGAGCCCGGCGCCGTCGGGTGCCCCTGACAGGTCACCTCAAGGTCAATCCCCGAAGCCTCCGCCGCCATCTCCGCAACCGTGAGCGCCCCACCCTCAAGGTGGGCGATCACCCGGCGGTAGGGGTGCGCCGCGAAGTAGCGGGCGAGGATATCGGCGATGAAGGCGCACTCCTCGCGGTCCCAATAGCCGGTCACCGGCACGTCGTAGTGCCCCGCCGGGTAGACCCGCTCCAGTTCCCGGGGAACGAGGCCGAGCGGCGAGGTGACGATCAGTTCGTGCGCCCGCCGGTCCACCGTGTTCATAAAGAGCCGGTGGCTCCGTGAGAGCGAGTAGGGCTTCCGCGCCGAGCAGGGGAGGAGGACCGCGACGTCGGTCCGGGTCGGGACGAACCGCTCGATCACCCGGTCGGCGAACCGCCGGATCTCTGAGCGGTTCTGCGACTCGGCGGTGTTGGCACGCATCGGCACCCCCCGCGCCACCGGGAGGAAGCGCTCCATAAAAGCGTAGTTCCGGTCGAGGAACCGGAGGATGCCCACCTGTTCGGCGGCCGCCCGGCACCGCGATTCCACAAGCTCCCGGAGCCTTCCCGCCTCGATATAGTGCCGCACAAGGGCGATCTCGCGGTCGAGCGCGAGACGGTTGTGCCGCGCGAGGTCGCCGGCCCGGCACCCCTCGCACCCGCAGACTCCCGTCTTCATGATCGAGGCGGGAAACTCGCCTTCCGGAAGGCAGAACATTTTCCGTGCGGATGCAAGGTCGACGGCCCGGTAGTCGAAGAGGTCGAAGCCCGAGTAGACGAGGAGGCAGGCGGTCGAAGGGAGCGCCGCAGCCGGGGCGTACCACGCGGTGTCCGGCGGGACGCTCTCTTTGAGAGCCGCCAGCCACATCGCGTAATTCCGGGGGTTCTTCTGCGCCGTATGCCAGTTTGCGACCATGACACAGTCGCCCGACTCCGCCGAAGCGGCGAGCGGGTGGACGGTCACCGGCTGCCCCTCCCCGGGGGAAAAATAGTTCTCGACGAACGCCGGGTCTATCGCGAGCGGGACGTTTGAGAGGGGGCGCCTGTTGAGCGCCGGAAAGAGGCCGTCCACATCGAGGGCGGCGGGGAGGGAGACCCTCTCCTCTCCCTCTTCATAGGTCCCGATCCGTGCAAGGCCGTCGCGCCTCTCCGCCTCATACCGGCTCACGATACCACCTCCGCATCGGGGACCTCCTCGCTGACGAGGCGAGCCCACGCTTCGCCGCACAGGACGACGAACCGCTTCTCCGGGTGGGCCTTCATCAGGGCCCGGATGCCGGCGCACCCCGACCTGACCATGTCGTCGTCCCACTCCGGGACCTCGCTCTGTCCAATGGGGAAGGTCTCCGCAAGCTCGGCGGGGTACGGCCCGAAGGGCGGCTTGAAGTTCAGCACCGTATCGAACCCCGGAACCTCCCGCCCGTCGAACGAGACCAGCACACGGTCGCCGAGAGGGATGCGGGGGATGACCTCGCGGAACCGGAGCACCTCCGTCCTCCGGCAGGTCTCCGATCCCCGGTAGAAGAACCGGCGCTTGGAGACGGGGTCGTCGCGCGCGAGCGTTGATGCGTGGGCGAGGAGTTCCCGGTAGCCGTCGAGCAGGCGCGGGTGACTCCGGCACCGCTCGTCGACCAGTTCCCAGAGCGTCCCGTCCTGGATCGCCTGCCGGATGCGGGCGATCTCCGCGAGGGTGACGTAGAGGTTATGGAGGGCGAGCAGCCGCTCCCGGTCCCCGGACGTACGGAGCTCGTCGGCGGTCATCGAGCGGCAGACCCGGCAGGAGCAGGGCAGTTCCGCGAGTTCGTCGATCTTGAAACTCCCGTGCGGGGTGATGTAGCGCCCTTCCCGTGCAAAGAGGGCGTATGCGGCAGAATCGAAGAGGTCGCAGCCCATCGCGACGGCGAGGGCGAACATCGACGGGTGGCCTGCACCGAAGAGGTGGACGGCGGTCGCCGGGGAGAGACCGCGTTTTGCCGCGAGAACGACCTTTACCAGGTCCCGGTAACGGTAGTTCTCCATCAGCGGCACCACGGCCCCGATCGGAGCGAAGGTGAAGTTGAGGTCCCGGACGGCCCGTCCGGCCTCCTCGCGGAGATCGGTGAAGATGCCGCCCTGCACCGGCCCGGCGAGGTTTGCGTCGGGGAAGAGTTGTTGGGCCTCACGAATCCGGTCCATGGTGACCGCAAGTTCCCGTGCCGCCCTCTCCCGGCTCGCGTCCGACGGGGTTGGGATGTCCAGGGGAACGACGATGTCGCTCCCGATCGCCTGCTGGAACTCGAGCGTGTCCCGGTTGCTCACCTCGACCTCGCCGTAGACCGAGAGCTGGAACGAGCCGGAGTCGGTCATGACGACCCCGTCGAAGTCGAGAACCGAGTGAAGCCCCTCCGCCAGCGCCCGGTCGCGGTATTCCGCGCTCCGCCGGAAGATGTAGGCGTTTGTGATCAGGGCCTCGACGCCCATCTCCTGCATCTCGCGGGGGGTTACCAGGGGGAGGTGGGGGTTGACGACGGGGAGGAGCGCGGGTGTCCGAACGATTCTATCGTTCACCCTGAGTTTCCCGACCCTCCCGGCGATATCTTTGTGTACGACCTCAAAAGTAATTGCCATTCGGATTAAACCGCCTTCTCTTCAAATATCTGCCCCTCGAACGTCTGCACGGCAACATCGTCGCGCTTCCAGTACCCGGGCCGGAGTCCGGCCTTGATGCAGGTCTGGTCGAGGAACTCCCGGCTGTCCCAGCCGTACTCGGTCGCGACCTGCGGGAGGAGGAGGCCCCCTGTCCCGAGACCGCTGACGATCAGGCCGTGCTTCCCGACCTCGACACAGCCGGGGCGCTCCTCCGGCGGGCATTCGAGCGGCCGGGGCACGGTGAGCACCGTCACCTCAAGGTCGAGGTCGGCAAGTTCCGACCGCGACACCGGCAAAAACCGGGGGTCCTCAAGAGCGGCCGACACGGCCGCCTCGACGATCGCGTCGCCGAGCGGCCGTATCGGGTACGGGAGGCCGATACATCCGCGGAGGGACCCCTCCCGCTTGATCGTAACGAAGACGCCGCGCTTCTCCCCGAAGACCGGGGGAAGAGCAGGCAGCGTCGTCCGTTCGCCGTTGACGGCCTTCTCGACGGCACTGCGTGCCAGGCGAACAGCCGTCCTGCCTTCTTCCGGGGTCAGCATTTCCATCAAAATGGGTCGTATGATGTTGAATACTTTTAGTCTTTCTCAGGAGCGGGAAGAGCCCGTATCCACCGGCCCGGTGATCGAGCAGGGTCCGCCGCCCTCGGGACGCACCCAGACGGTCAGAGCCTCACCGGCAGAGACGGGGCGGTCGAGGCAAAGCCGGATCTCACAGTCCTCCCCGGCGAGAAGGAGGGTGTCGCCCCGGGGAGGTGTTGCCGTCCACGTCCCCGGTCCCGGAGAAGCGGCCCCGGACTGTGTAAGGATCTCAAGATAGGTACCTGCCATGACCGTCACGGTGGTCCGGGCAAGGTCGACGGGTCCGTTCCCCCCGCCGGTATGGACAACGCGGAAGGTGATGGTATCGATGGAGGTGCCGGAGGATTCGGGGACCGACGAAGAACCCGTGATTGCCCCGACCGGGGCAAGATGCGGGTCGTCTGCAGGCAGGACCGGGTATGCGCCGGGACCGGGAGCGGGTCCGCCCTCCATCGCGTTTGCCGCAAGCGAGACAAACGAGAAGAGTGCTGTTACGGCAACGAACGCCGTAACGATTGCCGCTAGTTCCAGATGTGCACGAGCCCTGCTTTCCCCCATGGTAACGCCAATGGTAAGACCCCGGATCAAGTATATAAACATATCCAGACCCCGGGGATACGCGCGGTCGATCCGGGAACCTCAACGGAGAAGGTACGCCGGTGCCGGCTGCTGGAGGAGGGTACCTGTACGGCTATATATTCTCACGGTCAACACTACTTAGGAGAGGGAGAGTGCGGCCGACGGTGGCACATTCCTGTGCCGCTGAGGAAAGTCCTCCCACCGGCCAGACACGCAGCCGCATGCAAGTGCGGGTGGCGAGAGTCACGGCAATGACACAGAAACGACACGACCCGTCGTCAGTGATGAAACGACCGAGCCCCCCAAAGGGGGCGAGAAACGCGGAAACCCCGCGCAAGCAACTCGTTGAACGTAGCGGCGGGAGACGATGAAACGGTGAATCCCTGCGGGTGCAAGCCAGAACAGGGCAGATGGATCGTCTGGTATCCGCCCGGGTATGGCGCGTAGCTGAATGCCGCACTGAACAGAAGGAGGCTTACTCCTCCCACTCCCTGCTATTGCACGTGGCCCGTTACGGCGGTTGAGAACCCTGCCTCGGTTTGAGTTCGATCTCGTCAAACGTCACGACGTGGGAATCGACGATATCGCCCCGGTCGTTCATGGAGATCTGGACGAAGATCTCGGCGGGTGCATTCTCCATGGATACGACGTCCCCGTGCTCCGCCCGGACATCGAAGCCAAGGGACTCAAGTTCGTCCCGGACGGCGTCCAGGGTGTGGTAGGTCGAGAGAACATCCCTGACCTTCATGAGAACGGCCTGTTGCTCGTCTTTGTTTACAGTCATATCATCCCATGCGACCTTTCGGTATATCAACCTGTCCGGGAAGGGACGATGAGCCGCAGAAGTGCCTTCCGTTGCCTGTCGTCAACACCTTCCCGATATGGACCCGAATAATGTATCAGCAAAGGTATATATTAAAAAATTACCTATAGTAATAAATATGGAAATCCCTACCCCGGCTGAATTACGCGAGAAACGACTCCGTATGGGCTTAAAACAGGCGGATGTTGCCCGCATGGCCGGGATCAGCCAGTCAATGGTCGCGCGGATCGAGGCGGGCAGTGTGGACCCGAGGGTGAGCACGCTCGCAAAGATCGTGGAGGTCCTGCAGGCAGCGGAGCACTCGATAATCACGGCCGCCGACGTGATGAACGCACCTGTGCTCTCCGTCGCCCCGAACGATCCCGTCAGCCGAGCCGTCGAGATCATGGGCCAGAACGGCATCTCCCAGCTGCCGGTGCTCGAGAACGGGGTGCCGGTCGGGTGCATATCCGAATCCGCCATCATGAACGCCGTGGAAGACGGAGGGCTTCACCAGACGCACCGAAAGGTGGTGCAAGACTATATCGAACCCGGATTCCCGACGGTCCCGCCCACGGCGCCCCTCGACACGATCGTCCATCTCCTCCATCATAACCACGCGATCGTCGTGCTCGAAAAGGGGAAGGTGCAGGGCGTCATCACCAAACACGACCTGATATCGCTGATAACGTGACACGTACTTCGCGATCTTTGCGTGAGAGTTTATCTTGCGGGGGTGAAGGGGGCGGAGCGGGAAGACCCCACCCAACAGGTGCGGGGATGACACGGAAACTTCCACAGGAAGTTTCCTGACAGGAAGATGCCGAGCATCTTTCGTGGAGCGGAGTCGCCCTTCGTCATGTTTCCCGAGGATTACCAAAAACAATATATTCCTGTAAGGTCAACAGATACCTGTATGCTCCAGGCCTACAAGTATCGGATGTACCCTAACTGTGAGCAGACCGCAATGCTCATGAAACACATCCATGCCTGTCGGTTTGTGTACAACCATTCTCTGGAGCAGAAGATCCGGGCATACGAACAGGAAGGCAAAAAACTCTCCTGCTATGACCTGAACAACCGTCTTCCTGTCCTCAAAGAAGAGCATCCATGGCTCAAAGAGGTCAACTCCCAATCGCTTCAGAACGCGAACAAGAACCTCGATAACGCTTTCACGCGGTTCTTCCGTGAGAAAAAGGGATTCCCTCGATTCAAGTCGAAGAAGAATCCGGTGCAGTCCTTTCAGGTGCCTCAGCATTATACCGTGGACTTTGGGCGGCGTCGGATTAAACTCCCGAAGATCGGTGAGATCAAAACCATCTTCCACCGGATGTTCACCGGGAAGATGAAGTACGCGATCGTCTCTGTAACCACAACCAGGAAGTGGTTTGTCAGCATCCTTGTCGACGATGGGCAGCCGGCACCGGACCCCTCGCCGTTTTGTCTGGACACTACCCTTGGTATCGATGTCGGGTTGACGGACTTCGCAACCCTTTCCACGGGAGAGAAGATCAAGAATCCCCGATACTTGAAGAACTCGTTGCAGCGCCTGAAGGTGTTACAGCAGCGAGTTTCGCGGAAGGTGAAAGAGTCGAAGAATCAGCAGAAAGCGATCCAGAGACTCGCCCGGTGTCATGAAATGATCGCCAATCAACGCAACGATTTCCTGCACAACCTTTCTAATCGAATCGTGAGCGAAAACCAAGCCATTGCAGTGGAATCGTTGAATGTTGCTGGTATGCAGAAGAATCATTGCCTTGCACAGAGTATCGGGGATGCATCGTGGAGTACGTTCTTCACGATGCTGGAATACAAGTGCCGAAAATACGGGAAGACCCTTCTCGCGATCGGGAGGTTTGATCCATCCTCGAAGATTTGCCATCAGTGTGGGCATCTCAAGCGGGATCTCACACTTTCAGACCGGGACTGGGTCTGTCCCGACTGCGGCACTCACCACGACCGTGACATCAACGCGGCAATCAATATCAAGAAATTTGCCCTGCAAGAGCAGAACCTTGTCGGGGTAGCAGGTGCGGAACGCGCCAGAGAGCCTGTGGACCCGGCCTTCAGTAGAGAGGAAGGATGATAGCCGGGAAGCCCCGTCCAAAAGGCGCGGGGTAGTTCACATCCTCAACGTATTGTTCACGCGAAGCCGCGAAAAGACGCGACATTGGATGAATGTTCCCCCTACATGCTCTTTATGGTCCCTGTGTCTTTTCTGTCCGGAAGGTATCCTGCACTCGAAAAACCCAAATTATGAAGGCCCGTCTAGATCAGAGAGACGAGATCACGGAGGACCGCTTCGGGGTCGTCGGCCTTGACGACGCTTGACGCAAGAAGGACGCCGGAAGTCCCGAGGTCGACGGCGATCTTTACGCACTCGCCCGACTGGATGCCCGCTCCGGTCAGGACTTTCGTCTCCGGGTTCACCGCCCTGACGGCGTTGACGGACCGCTCGATGATTCCCGGGTCGGCTTTCGAGACGGAGACCCCGCTCCCGATCAGTTCCGGGGGCTCTATCGCCACGTAGTCGGGGCGGAGGGCGGCGGCGGCGGCGCTTGTGGCGTCGTTGTTCGTGCAGACGACCGACTCCAGGTGAAGCCGTTGCGCGGCCCGGACGCAGGCGTCGATATCGGCCAGGGTGAGGCGGTGTTCGGAATGGTTGATCAGCGTGCCGCGTGCACCCGCTGCCCTGACGGCCTCGGGGAGAATATGGCCGGTATGAGCGCCGGGGGCGATCGCATCGATATGCTGGGCATAGACGGGTATCGCATAGTGGTGGCTCATCGGGTGGATCTCGGTGAAGACCGGCGCGATGCCGATGACGACGCCGCTCTCTCTCGCCACGGTCTCGGCCGCAGCGGCGATCCGGTGAGCGTTGCTGCCCATACCTTCCTGATAGGTCTTGAGATTGACCAGAATCAACGGTGAAACCATATCCATTACTCCCCAATAGGCGGGTACTTACCACGCATCGCTGCTGCCCGCCTTGAGTGGTGTGTTTGTTTATCACTGCGGTTATTAATATTGCTGTGATATATTGCATGCCATCTCTTCTTCTTTGCTGTGGTATTTTTGGTGCCGTTTTTTGCCTTTGGCTCAGGGCTTGAAGAATGCTTTTGAGGTTGTCCTCCCCCCGGTCATCTGAAGATATTCGGTCTTCTCATGTTCCGTTCCTGTGGAATGCCGCACGTCGCATGAGGCAATGCTACACGTGAAGTTTCAGGTGTAAAGTTCTACCGGAGAAAGCGGTGGTCGATGGCGCCGGGCGGCCTGAAACCTCCCTGCTCCGACGCCTGCGGCAGGG
>ENA-UOOE01000304-UOOE01000304.1-fermentation-metagenome-genome-assembly--contig:-NODE-304-length-51139-cov-7.664259_pt1 | contig 51139 bp, 78 predicted proteins | sample MGYA00245776_ERZ724021 | MGnify/ENA primary metagenome ERZ724021 (study PRJEB28704, sample SAMN03018321) | fermentation metagenome | biome: anthropogenic terrestrial biome; feature: soil; material... | reverse complement strand
TATTTTTTATAAAAAATAAAAGGACACTATTCATCCAAATAAATAATATCCTCCATCTTTATGCCTAATTTTAAGCTAATTCTATATAAAGTCTCTAGGGTTGGCTGTCCTTTATTGTTTTCATATTTATTATATTGAACGCGTCTTATACCCAAAAACTCTGCAAAATCTTTTTGCTTTTTATATCCTAGCTTTAATCTTATTTCTAATAATCTATTTTTAACCATATGTAAACCACCTCATATCATTAGCTTATGTAAATATTCTATAAGATGATTATATTTTCCTTTACATTAGTAGATTTTATTTGCTCAATATTATTTATTGTTAACACCCATTACCATATGTTATAATAAGCATGAAATATCTTTTGTAGGTGTTATACATCTAGGAAGTCCATCTAACCCATCAGGATGGGCTTTCTTTAATTTTTTGGCTCATAAAAAAGTATGATTATAGCATTTTGCTATTTTTAGTAACCTTATTTCTTTAGCTGACATACTATAAATAGGAAGAATATTTTCTCCCTGAAGTTGCTCTATTATGGCTTATTGGTTTTTATACAAACTTAATAATACATTTATAATATCTAAAATATTGTGGCAATCTCAGTCTCCTTTTAGATAGGGCAACCTCTTCTTTCACTAATAATAGAGAGTTTACATTTTTCCTTTACATAAAGTTTACTATTTAATTATTAAACGGTAATAAAAAATGGCAGCATTATTGAATAAATTTATCCTTTATGCTACTATATTTATATTGTTATCCATAACACTATATCTTAACAAATATAAATAAAACCTGTGCTCTAAATTAGGGCACAGGTTTTATTATTGCTATTCATTTATTTTAAATTTTGCTCATATGTCTGAACCATTTTCTTAACCATGTTTCCACCTATAGATCCAGCTTCTCTGGAAGTTAGGTCTCCATTATAACCATCTTTTAGGTTTACTCCAACTTCTTTAGCTGATTCCATTTTAAACTGATTTAGTGCTGCTCTAGCTTGTGGAACCACTGGTTTATTACTATATGACATAGTACTCACTCCTTTTTTATAGTAAACTTTACTGGTTATATTTAAAGTTTATACATTACTATAAAAATTACTCTAGGTAATTGGATGAATATTTGGAAAATGAATATAAAATATATAGAATTGAATATAATGATTAATATCTATAAGAATATTTGTTATCACTCAATAGGATTACAAAGCTTTTTTGCATTTTAAATTTAAGCCTACTTATTTATTAATTTCAATTGCTTTCTTGATTATGTATCCACGAAGCAACGATTTTATGTTCTGATACCAAATAATTTAAATATATGTGAATCTGCTTTTTTTCAATTTTTTTCATATATTTTTCCATGTACTCATAGTCTAGATTACCATTTTCATCTACTGGAAGAAGAATCTTTTCTTTCCTAATCCTATTATCGTTTATCTCTCTATTAAAACTATATTTTTTCGATAAACGAGCTAAGATAGTTGCAATAAACCAATAAATGTATTTATTGTATAATGGATTTTCAAGTTTCGTAATATGGTCGCTAGCAACAAATTTGAATGGTTGAAAGAAACATACACCAACACTGCCACTATTAGCTAGTGTCAAACAATTAGAAAAAATACGAACTTTTTCTTTGTTACTAACAAAGTCATCCACACCATTATTCATTGCAGTTGATGAAACATAAGGCATTGTCCCCTTTAAATGATCTTCATTTTTTAAACGCTTACCACGCTGTATATTAGGAAATATATCCTTTATATAAAACTCCGCCCATCGCTTATCAGAAAGTAGAGGAATGCCTTCTTCTACATAATTCTCTTTAAAACGAGTTATACATTTCTTTAATAGAATTTGTTCTTTCTCCTTCATATATTTTTCCATAAATGTCCAGTTAGGTTGTCCAGAATAATTCACAGGGAGAAGTATTTTACTTCTTTTTAAACGTGTTAATGTTGCACCATTTCCACCCCAATTAAAATTTTTCATTAAACGTTTTAATAATGGTACCAGAAACAGGGCTATATATATATTTAATTTGTCATTTGATAAAATCTGAATATTTTGGCCCGTGTAAAACTTAATAGGCTGATAAAAAGCGGTTTGAGTATCAAGCCCTATAGATATTACATTCCCTTCATTTAAACCAAATTTGTTATCTTGAGTTCCAATAAAACTATGATATCCATTATTTTTTTCCGACCGAGTAATGTATGGAATATCTCCAGTTTTCTGAGTTAGCTTGTTTTTATCAATGCCACTTTTAGACGAAGTAATTTGAAATAAATCTGACAAAGTAAATCCTCTCCAATTACAATTAGCCAGGTTATGATTATCCATTATTTTCATCTCCTTTAAATAAATATGCTTTTCCATGGATTATCATATTAAATTCAAAAGTAAGATAATCCGCCATACTTTTTTCAAAATCCTCTTCTCTTGGAATTTCATCGTTGAAATAATAAAAGGAATGCAACCACTCATCATCAGCTTCTATCATAGCCTTTACCATAAACTTACTTTCTGCTGGTGCGTCATGAAGCCAACATGAAAGCAACCGTGCTTTTTTTTCTTTTGCCCTTTCGGTTTCGACTAACCCAACATGCTTATTTACAACAAATCCGTCATCCTCAAAATTAACAAACTTGCAGTACTTCTCTTTTGGATGTGACTTGTGTGCTGTAAAAACAGCTATACATGGATTTGTCCCAACCCTATAAAATGTTTCCCTATTTAATGTAATAACTCCTTCCAATGTATGTTTTTCTAAAATTTCCTTTTTTACCTTTTTGTCTTCTTTTGTTTTCCCTACCATTGTAGATTGAGGAACAATAACCACACATCGAGCTTCATCACCCATACTATCAAGCAGATGTTTAATAAAGTGTATTTCTGACAAATGTGCAGTATCTTTTCCTTTTGCCTGTGAATATGGAGGGTTCATAAATCCAACAGTATATTTATTTTCTCTTAACTTTTTGGAATCTCTTTTGAGGAAATCGTCGCAAATCAAATTACTTTTACCATCACCTCGAAGAATCATATTTGTAGTAGCTATAGAAAACATATCTTCCCTGATTTCAATTCCATGAATTTGTTCTCTTCGAATGTGTTCTTTTTGCTCATCAGAATGTGCTTTTTCAAGCATATAATGCATAGCCGCGATCAAAAATCCACCCGTCCCACAGCAGGGATCAAAAACAACATCTGTTGGTTTAATATCTACAAGTTCACAAAAAAGTTCCGTAATATGTTTTGGAGTTAGTACCACGCCAAGTGATTGACCATCACCACCACTATAACGAATAAATTCACCATAAAAGCGACCTAGTACATCTTCCGACGTATTGCTTACGGCAGAAGAGATAACATTCTTCTGCAAAAATTCAGTGAAATAGCGTAATGGAGTTTTCCCAAGTTTATAATCCTTATCAATAAGCCTATTATCTATTTGATTCAATATAGTTCTGTCCTTAATGATTGTAAATTGATTTAAAATTCTCTCTTTTTTTGTTTCCGGTTGCACTTTTACTCTAGTCATATGTGTAGAAAGGGCATCATATATTTTTCGCCCATCGGTTTTTAATTCATCTCCTGTCAAAGATTCGATTGAAAATGATTTTTCCTTCAATGCCAACAAAATTGCTGAAACTACTAGAGGTTTTTCTGAATCACCAAGTTGTCCATAATTTCTAAGTGCTTCATGCAATTCTGCCGACTTTTTTAATATTTCTTCTAATTCCAATGTTTCTACAGGTATTTGCCCTAAAACTTGTTCCCTATAATAGTGCTCAATATTTTTCTCAGAGAAATTTTCAAAGTTCTCAACTTCTTTCAGAATTTTATAGCCAGACTTATCTACATAGATTGGTTTTATTATATGGTGTTTTTCATCACCAGAGCATCCAAATGCAAATATTTTTTTAAAGCAAGTTTTTGCTAAAATAACTTGAGCATAATGCAAAGCCCCATTTTGAGCATAGTTAATAATTGCTCCCATATCCATTGAAAGTATCTGCTTGTCCTCATCTTCATACAAAGCTTGTTTATCAGTACTAGCTTTATCTTCTATAACTAATATAAAGTCTTTAGTTTGACCTACAAATTCAGGAAATCCTATATGTCCATTCTTTTTCTTTGAAGCAGTTTTCAATGCATGCTGTATTTCTTTTAAACTACTTCCATTAGGTGTATATTCAATTCCAGCTTCTTTTAGTAAACCACCAATAAAAAAGTCAGTAATTCTTTCGTTAGTCATTTTGCTTTCCTCCATCTAAGAACAAATGTGTATAATCAATCTTTTTTCTTATCTCTTTACGATGGTTTTCGATTCTAAGATACATAGCTATATCAGCAGGCACTTCATTCCTTTTTTCTGCTGCAAGCTCAAAAAACTGTATTCTCTCCTTTTCGGTTGGCTTTAACAATTTAATCATTTTAAACTGCATATCAGGAACAGGAGGAGAAACCCTGCCATTTAGCACATCAAAAAAATATGTCTTTGTAATACCTACTTGTTCATAAAACGCCGTTTTTGTCATCCCTGCGTGTTCAATCAGCAAAGATAATAATTCACCAAAAGAGCCTTGCTGATATATTTTTTTACGTGGCAAATTATCACCTCCTTTAGCTAGATAGTTAGTTTACTAACATACTATAATAAATTAGCTAAAACTGCAAGATATTTAAACATAATTTATGCTTTGGAGGAGGTTAAGCAATTGGCACAGTTTCCCCTAAGATCAGGAGAAAAAGAAAAAAGCATAGTAATTTATGCTTTGTTATCGGTTTAAGTTTCTTTTAGTACTGTTATTGTATTAATATCTTAATATTACAAAAGCTACCCTGTAATACTTATGCACACTTTATAAACATTTCATCCACAAGTTATACACAATTATATTAATCCCGTATTTTAATACTAGCTTACCTACCTGCTTAATATTTATATATAGTCCGTAAGCACATGGACTTGACGCGATATAAGCTACAATAACAGGAATAACTTATATCCGAGCCTATTTTACTGCATCAGCTAGGCTAAACTACTAGAGTTATTTTAAGTTGTTCTAGTGCTTAAACAACTAACCTATACTATTTTTGGGGTATAGGAAATAAAACTATTGAAAACCTCATTTTTTTGAAATATAATATAGTTGTGACTTAGTTGAATGAAGTTTAATATACTTTATTTGGCTGTATTTAGGGTAGGTATGTCAGTACCTATCCTATTTATTTTTATAAACTAATTGTATTACTAAGTGTGTACCTTGTCAATACCTTACTGTAGTGATATAATTAATTTATAAAGCACTACAGAGGTGAATAAAATGGCTGTTCCAGAAGGAAAAGAAAGAATAACTCTTACTCTACCTAAAGAATTGAAATCAAAATTTTTAAAAATATGTGAACAGGAAAAAAGAACCCCTAGTAAACAGGTAGAAGTTATACTAGAGAAGTTTATAAAAGAATATGAACAAAAATAAAGCCCTAGGTTTTTATGCCTAGGGCTAAAAAATAGGCTTTAGTAATCCATGGCTTAGAACTTATAAATTTAAATTTTTTCTATTTCATTTATATTATAACAGGCTTATCTAGCTTATTATAAATATCTTCCCAAAATTCTTTGGAACAAGGGCAGCCCTTTATATATGTAAATATGGTTTCAATCTCTCCTAAAGAAGTGTATGCAATATATGCAGTCTTATTATTATGTATAATTTGTGGCGATTTAAGTTTAACTCCTGCATCTGTATGAAATGCACTATTTATACTATTAATTAATTCTTTGTTTCCATAAATTCTTAGCCTTAAGGCTTTGTATTTTTCTTTTTTATTTTTAGATCTATAACGTGTCGAATAATCCAAGCTGCTATGTAATTCTATGTACGCCCTCATAAAGTTCCTATAGTTATCTAGTTTAGGCAAATACCTTACACTAGCATTTCTGTCAGTCCATCCTATAGTCTTTAATTCTTCTATATCAAAATATCTTGTTTTAAGAACGTATTGTATATTAGATTTGTTCTTTTGCTCGTATATTTCATTCTTGCATAAAATTTGAATTTGTTCGAGAAAATATCTATTTTTATGTCTAAAAATTAGCCTGCCCTCTGATATGGAGCCTATTCCAAATATAATTCCTAAAATATAATTATTCATGCTATCACCCAAATAAATTATAACAAAATTTCTAAAATATTTTCTAAAAACTTATTGACATGACACGATAACGTGTTATGATATAAATATAGACACGATAGCGTGTTGAATAAGAAGGGGATGTTTGATGTGCTAGCAAAAGATTTTGAAACTCTGGCAAAAGAAATTACAGGACTTAGTGGTAAATATATCGGTAAAAGAATGGTTAAATTAGAAGATAGTTCAATCCTAACTATAGGTGACAATGTAGCATTACAAGTTATTAATAATGATACTGAATATGGAAGCATCATGTATGACAATTTCAGTGGAAAATGGAATTCATCTACTACGGATGGATATGAAAAGAAAAATCATGATAACGTAAGAAGCCAGCTTTTAGATAATGTTTATACTTTCAGTGAAGCAGCTCAAAAATGGGGTTTATGTGATGGCTCTGTGCTTAGAAATGCAGTAAGACAAGGCCGATTCAAAGAAGGAGAATACAGGCAATCCGGAAGTGTATGGCTTATAACTAGAGAAGGTATGGAAAGAGTCTATGGAAAACAAAAATAAAGAAGTTCACCCCGTCTCGCAAACCGAATGAACTTCTGAACAACACCAGTAAAACACTGGAGCCGCTAAAAATATAATAGCATACTCCAAATAAAATATAAAGGAGTTTTTAAATATGACATATCAAGCTGAATTTGAAGACAATGAAATGGTAGTATTTGATGCTGGCAATGATGTGGATGCAATGGAACAGGCTTGGAAATTTGAAAGTGAACATGGGTCATTATTCAATGTCTTCTTACTAGATGATGATTTCAATGAAATAAGAACCGTATTTTAGATTAGATTTTGGAAGGAGCAATCAATATGAATGAAGAAAAGCTATATCTAAATTTTGTTAGACTTATAACTGACACTATTAAAGAGAAAAATTCACATAATTCTTCTTTTGACGATAAGCTTGGCTATAAGGATACTGTAAGCAAACTTAGCACTTCTATTTTGATAATTTGGAATTCCTGCGAAAGTAACTCCGAATACAGTGAAAAGTTTTTTAAATTACATGAAAAACTAGATAAATTTTATAAATCCTTATGTATAAGAAAATAAAAAATGCCCTAGGCTTTTGACCTAGGGCATTTTTTATGCTTGAGGGGTTGTATTGCTTTCAACTGCGGTATTATTTTCTTTTGGTTGAGTGTCTTGTACTGTAGAACTCGCACTTTCACTCTGTGTAGGAGAAGTATTTTCTTCCTGTTGATTTGTATCCACTACATTTGAAGTATTTGCATCTGTTGTACTTTTAACTGCTTCAGCTGTATTTTGTATAGGGCTAAAAATGTTTCGGGCTGTAGCAAGCTTATTTTGTGCTGTAAGAAGTTGAGTTTTTACAGTTGTAAGTTCATTTGTAGTAGAATTTAATTTAGACTGTATCTCTTCTTTTTCTTTCTGCAGAGTAGCAACCCTATCTTCAATAAGTTTATCTAATTGCTTATTAATTTGGCCAATAGTTTTATCACTAAGTACAGTATTTTCAACTATCCCAGTTGCTATAGTTTTTACACTGTTATCTACGGTAATGCCTATCTTTTCAAGTGCAATATAGATCCAGTCAAGTGCAGTTTTTCTTCTCTTAGAACCGTCAGCATCATCTTTTATCTGCTGACTAATATATAATTGCCATGCATATCCGCAAGCCTTTTCTGCAAGTCCTTCTATAGTTGCTATAATGCTAAGTCCTTTTTTAGCTTTTCCTGTGGTAAGGCCTACTGCTGCCTTTGTATATCCTTCTGCTGTTTTAAGGCTTGTCTCTGTATCTTTTATTATAGTCTCTGTATTTATGCCTTTCTTCTCTAAATATCTAAACAAGAAAAGTGTAGCAACGGCTCCTATACAAACTCCTAATAATATTAATAATTTTTCCATAATTTTATTTCCTCCATTTTTTATTTAATAAAAAGAGCCTTTTACAGCTCTCTAATTAGTTAAGAATACGTCCCAAGTACTTAAATCAAGTTGTCCACTTGTAACACGTCCCCAGTTCTTCTGGAGATTCGTTACAGCTTGGAAAGTAGCTTCATCATAGGTCATACTCTTGTAAGTTCCTGCTTTCAAATAACCATACATGACAAGTTTCTGCTGTAGCCATTCAACTACATTAGATTTATGCCCTCTAATTAGTAATGGCTGTACACCTTGTAATTCTGCTTGCGTATGCCTTCCTACAATTCCATCACACTCCAATTTTGAATTATAATCTATGTTTAGATCATATTGAAGTGATTGTATTTGTTTTTCCATAGTAGTAAGCTCCCGAGTAGCTACTTGTCCACTAAAAATAGAATCATTAAAATAGTCTGTATCACAATATCCACTTACACCGCTGACTTGTCCTGTCTCTGAATTTTGCCAACTCATAACACTTGGATATTGTGCTGGTGGCGTAGATGAGTATTTTGCTATCCATAAAGGTACATTACCGATATTACCTGAGAGATATTCTTCATAAAATGATAGTCCTGTATAGATACCTATCTTATAACCTCTATTTTGAACATAACCAATAAACTTATTTGCAAAATTTATAGCTTCAGACTTACTCCAGTTTGGTTGGTTTTCCAAATCAAGCCATAAAACAGTATCAGAATGTAATCCTTGAATCTGGTTAAGAAAATGTTGAGCTTGGGCTACTGGCTGACCATTATTTGTGGCAAAGTGATAATATCCTACTTTAAAACCATACTGAGGTAACATAGAAGCTCTATAACTTAATAATTTATCGTTATAGTTATTTCCTTCTGATGCTTTCTGAATAACCACAGATACATTAGAATCTTTTAATGCTTGATAGTCTGAAATATCACTGCACTCATATACATCAATGCCTTTGTAAATCGTTGCAGCTCGTACATTTTGTGGCATGAAAAAAGCACCAACCACAAAGGCTAGTGCCATAATCAAAAACATTATTTTCTTTTTGAATTTCAAACTTATCCCTCCTTATTCATTTTTTCTTCTATTCCATCAATTCTATGATGTGCAGATTTAGTAGACTCTTCGACTTTTACAAGCCTTTCTGCCATATCCTCCTGTCTCACTCTAAGTGCTTTAACATCATCACGTGTTTCTTTTATATCACCACCTATTACATCTAATTTTGTTTCAACTCTGCTAAAATTTTTAACTGTTTCTTTCCCATCTTTACTAAATAGTCTAAATATACTTATGGCTGTTAATAGTAAAGATGTAAATGCAATTCCAATACTAATGTTGGCACTCATGTCTCGCCTCCTAAGAAAAAGCAATAAAAAAAGACTACTTATTTATATAGTCTAAAATTATTGCTTATTTAAATTTTAATTTAATAGTCTAAACCAGTTATTTGTTTATATTGATCTTTTGTTAAGTCTCCATCAATAACACCCTGCTTAATTTGGTCTAAAGTTAAATAGCCACAAACATATCCTATATAATAAAAGTCATAGCTTAACATTAGTTGCTACCCCCAATCACTATAGTTTTTAAAGCATTTATTACTTCTTGGCTTAACCCTGCTAATTTATTATTACTATTTAAAGTTTTATTAAATGTAAATATATTTTGGTATACAGCTGCAAGCTTTGCATCATCTGTAACTACTACTTTTCCTAATTCATCAAATACCACAGTTTTTGTTGCAATATCCACATGATATTTTAGCACTCTACTATATTTATCACTATCTTGTCCGTATGGTATATCTATATAAGTTGTCCCATTCCATACTGGACGTTCTGCTGTAGCATTTGTGTCTTCTCCTGTATCTAGTATAATAGCCCCTGTTACACTATCATAGACTATTCTTCTTCCTATATTCATGTTATTATCTCCCTTCAAAATAAAAAGACTTAAATCAATAAGTCTTTAAGTTCGCAAAAATATTCTATTGCCAAAAATATCCATAAATCTCTATAAGTATTGATTTATAAGGCTTTATAGATATAAGTAAATACTCATACTAAATATTACGAACTAATTATTTATTAAATTGTGTTCTATATCTGCAAAACTGTTTCCATAAGTAAAGCCTACTATTTTAATACCATTAAATGTTTTAAGTGTTAGATCTTTATTATAAGCTCTTTTATAATAAGCAAATTTACTATCAAAATTCTTATTTTCATTTATTATAATCTCAGGTTTAGGAAATCCCTGCATTTGAATTTTTACACCTACATATTTAGCATCCTTATGGCTTGCAACATTAAAACATTTTTCTAAATTTTCAATTGCTAACTTCATTTATATTCCTCCATTTAATTTAAATTTAAAAGGCACTCTTAATCGAGTGTCTTATAGTTTACCTTCATTTTTTAATTTTTCTATAGCCTTTTCCTCCTGGATAAATTCTTTCATTTTAGCAGCAACAAAAGGCGAAATCATAATTCCTTTTCTAGCTCCATATTTTTTAAACTCTGCCAGTACATCTGGTGGAAGTGTGATATTTATACGCACCGCCTTCTCTCCCACTATAACCATCTCCCTTTAGAAATGATTATATCTCTTTATATTTTATCTGTCATTTTTGTACTCACTCATACATATTAATATATATTTATAAGTATAAATGTGTACGCAAAAATATTCTATTGTAATGCCTTTCTTCTACCATTATATATCCTATTTTTACAATCAATTTATCATCTTCCTATAATTATAATATTAATACTGGAGCTTGATTGTATCTTATATCTGGCTCAAATATTACTGCCGCACGATCGGAAGAAGTACTCATTGCCCAAAATTCGCAAGTATCCCCTGCTGTAAAAAATAAATCTTCTATATAATAAGCCGGAGTTGTACTACCTATTGACCGTTGTATTCCAAAAGCAACACCATTTTTATATATTCTTCCATAAGATGTATAAGTTACACCAGTGGTTCCACAATATAACCCAAAACGAATTCTATAAGTGCCTGTAATGTTTAATTGTATTGAACTTACTTTTTTCCAAGTAGTATCTGTAACACCGCCAGATGTTCCAGCAATTAAAATTTTATCTCCTGGTGTGATTGAACTATAACTACCAGTTACTTCAAAAATACTTTTTCCAATAACTATATTATCAGAAACTAAATTGGAATCACCCTTAACTTTACATGTTCCATCTTCAAATCCTGCTGTAATAACTTGGTCACTTGTAGTAGGTGTATATGCTATACCAGATTTTAGAGGTGCAGTACCAACTAATCCTGTATCATTATCATTACTAAATGTATCTCCTGCTAGTACATGGGATGCAATAGCATTTCCCTCTGCACTAGCTTTGATAAAAAAACAATCACCACTTGAATTATATATTGCTGTATAAGGTTTCCCTGCAATTAAATTAGGTGCAGTAGTTGTGTTGGGTTTATAAAAATGTTTACTATTTATTGTTGTCGCACTCCCACTATTAGAAGCACTAGCTATAAAATTAACAGGAAGCCCATTAATTAAAGTTTCATTAATAGTTAATGTTATTGCTGTTGCTGTTCCTCCTGCTGTTTGATATAAATAATCTGCCTTATGTGAATCAAGTGAAGCTTCTCCTAGCATTAAAGCACTAAATATATTTTTAAATGTTAGTTGTATATCTATATAATCTGTATAAATTGTACTTGGTGTTGTTCCATCTGAAGCATCTGTATAAGCTAAGAAATATATAAATCCATTAGAATCAATACTTTGACTTATAGCTGTGCTATTTATAGCATTTGGTGAAATTAAATTAGGTATATTTAACGTATGTGACCAAGTAGGAATATTAGTCCATGAATTTTGTTGAAAAATATTAGCATAAGCTTTATTACCAGAAGGACAACTGCCATACCCATACCAATTACAAATAATACTAGCTAAATTATTTTTTAGCCAATCTACTTTATCTGCTGTAGTAGAACCTGGTATAGTTCCATATTTTCTTTCTACTATAGAAATTAAATCAAACTCAAATAGATGTTGAGAGATAGCACTACTTATACTAGTAGAAGTGCCTAAAGTACTGCCATCTAATTTTTCTATAGTTGCAATACCTGCATCGTTTGTACCTATTTCTATTACAAATTCATTAGGTAAAAGTAATCTTGTTTGATTATCATTTCCAGCTGTACGTTTTGCTATATTAGGATTTGCTACAACACTTCCTGTTACTTTTCCAGTAAAATCTGAAATTGTAACTCCTGTTACTGCATTATCCACACCTGTAGATATAGCTGTGTTTGCTTCAGACTTTGTATAAGTTTCATTTTTAATTTCATTGACCATACCTATCAAATCATTTTTTTCATTTGTTACTGGTGTAGCTGCTGCTGTCTTGTTATTAACTGTAGTTGAATTACCACCATTAGCAGGAAGCGAGGTTGGAATTTGTGAATCTACATATGCCTGCTGGTCTTCTGGTGATAGTGTCCAGTCTGTAGGTTTATTCCCTTTTTCTAATTTTAATTCCCATATCTCTATAGTTCCAGGTGTAGTTGATCCAATTAATATACTTGCGCTGCTTACATCTGATGTGTTAGAAAATATAAGAGTAACTACTCCATTAGTTGGATTTAAAACAGTATTAAGTTTCTTTATAGTTGCAATTTCTTGCCTTAAATACATATAATCGAAAGCATTAGTGGAGTTAGTTTTGAAACTTAAAATGTATTCTTGATTTGCTTTTAAGTTAAAGTTTGGAGTTTGTACACCAATAATGCTTGTGCTTGATATAACTAAATGATTATTAGAAACGCTTAACTGATTATATTGCCACGGAGAATACCCACTGGTACTTTTAAAGTCTGTACCAGTAATTAAATTTCTTCCACCTATTTGTATATTAGCTATAGAATTTTCATTTTCGGTTTTGACCTCATTTATTGCACCTTTTAATGTCTTATCTGTAGTGCTTAAAATTGCTGTTCCTATTGCAGAATTTATTGAAGTTATGCCATCGCTTTTTGTCTTGCTGTCTGCATCTATCTTATCCCAGTTATTATTTAACATTGTAGTTATATTATATGTGTTTGAACCATCTGTGCTTTCAGCTTCATACAATCCTAAATTTGTTGTTGTTTTTGCCATTTAATCTCCTCCTATCTTAATTAAAATGCAAATCTGCTTAATGGTTGTTGTTGTAATTGGTCTAATGTCATACTTTCTACTTCACTAATTAATAAATATTTAAAACTATATAAAACCATCAATTGAGCTGGTTTGATTACCTGTATAGCCTTTTTTAAATTGTCTAAATCCGTAGGTATTCCTAACTCTCCTACAAATTTAATACTTATATCTCCATTTATAAGCTGTGCTTCAACATCTCCGTTTTTCCAGCTATTACACACAGATTGCAATAAATCTATGCTGAATTTACCATAACTCTTATACCTTGCTTCAAGTTGGCTTTGTTTATCTTCTAAACTAGAATTAGGGTCGGTTTTAAAATTTAACAATTTCTCCATCAATGGAATTCCAATATCTTCCGTTAATTCATCAAAGAAAATTTGTCCACTTAAAATATCTATTATTTCTTTTATCTTGTCAAATTGAAGTCCGATTGAATTGTATAGTTGATTTATATAAGGATCATTTCTATATAATTCGTGTAAATGTTGTATTAAATCATCTCTGCTAGACATTTAATGTCACCGCCCCCAAAATAGGAATTTCACATAAGGTGCTTGTCAAGGATAAAGGAATATTTGCAATACCAGAATTAACTTGTAAATTAGAATAATCGGTAATTCCTTCTGTTTCATACAGCAGGTTTCCTAATTTTGCGTATGAAACTGTTGGCGTATCATCTTTAAGTGCTACATCTTTTAGATAGTTTGCTACAGAATTAGAAAAGTTTGCTTTAACTTGGTCAAGCGTATAATTTGTGGCTAAAACTACATTAGCAGTTATGCCTATATTTTTAGCTGTGGCACTTTGTATTGTCGTATAGCTTCCACCACTAGCAAGTCCTTTTCCCATGCCCCAAGTTGACCAATTTCCCTGGCTGTCTTGTACGCCTTTAGGATCTATAGCATTTTGTACAAATTCTATTAAATCAGTACTTGCCACTTGCATATCATCATTACATATCACAACCAATACTGTATTTTTTCCTTGCCAAGTACCAAATGCTTTTGCTCTGCCAACACCTGTTATACTTTCAGCCCATGCTACAAATGCATTTTCGTTATTACTTACAACTGGATTTTTCAAGTGTCCATAATATCTTTCTAGTAAAGAATCGTCACTTTCATCATCAATGCCATTTGTTATTGCATTTTCGTTTGTGCAACTCGTTATTCCTGGAATTGTTACTGGTATTTGCGTTATAGTATTTGCTGGAGTATTTCCATATGTTCCTATTTCTGTAGCTTGTATAGGCACAAGACCAGTCCCATTTATTGTAGTATCAGCTGTACAAGCATGTGAGATACCGCCCTTTGTCTCGAATTTATCCCCTGATTTTACTGTTCCAATTCCATTTACTTTCAAGTTTGTACTTGCGAAAGCTCCTATTTTCTTTGTCTGTCCTGTCCTTTGTACTACAAATTTCTCTCGATCTGCACCACTTAAATTGTTAGGACTCTCTATACTGGCTCTAGTGTCCGATAATTCTGTATAGATATTAGCAATTTCAATAGCTACAGCTTTTAAAAAATCGTAAGTAGGGTAACCCATAGTTTTATCGTAATTATCACTTACATTGCCTAATAATTCAGCTTGAATATTATCTGTTGTTTTATCATCATAATAGCCCACTAAACCACCTCCTCATTAGAAACTACCTGTCCTGTGATAAGGGTAACTACATATTGCACATTCCATGCTCTTTTATCAGTTTTAGTAAGGGAAAAATTATCTACGCTTGCTATATATCTATGTTTTAATAGGGCTTCTGTAACTTCTCTTTGAATTTCAGACTGGTAAAAAGCAATGTATCCTATCATCTTTTTACCTATTAAGTCTTTAACGTTGCAATAAAAGTCAGTATCTTTATAAATGTCGTAAGCGTCTTTGTAAGTTAATATAACAAGATGTATCCATTGTTGTATCTTTTCTTCATCTGTACTCAATTCAACTGGTCTACCATCCTGTAATGCAAAACATTTATTAACAAAATCAAATTTAATTACACGCCCTAATAGTTCAATATTTGTATTTGCAGCTTGTATATTATCTATTTGCTGTTGTAAATCTGGTATTAAAGGTAACATATTAGTTGCTGCCATTATCACCACCTACCTTGTCTATAGCTATCAGTTCTTGGTTACTCTGTGTAAACTCACATATAAGTTTATCCCCTATTTTTATTCCTTCATGTAAGGCTGTGCCTGTTCCTGTATAAGTACCTCTGTCAGTTGTTACGCTAACAGTTACAGGGAGTTTATATTCTTTTAAAGCATTGCCTATAATTATTTTTTGCTTTTCATTATCTTCACTAAAAAAAGCCTGCCCATCAAGCACGCTTACCTTTATTGGATTTATTTGTACTACCGTTGCTATTTTATGCCCGAGCATTTGTGGATTATTTCTATTTTTAATTTCCATAGCTCCTTTTTCAGCCCAACGTGCATCATAATTCATTAAATCACCTCTAAATTACCCTTATTGCAGCATTGCACACACTCGAATAACTTCCACTAAATGTACTAATTTTAACCACATCTCCTGTATGCGGAGCATGAATGAATTGGTCATTTCCAATATAAATACCGCAATGGCCAGTATTATAGAAAAATAGGACATCACCCGGTTGTATGTTGCTTATGCTTATCCTTGTGCCTTGATTTATCATGTCATAGGTATAAGCAGTTAAATTTATGCCAAAATGTGAAAACACATAGCTTACAAAACTACTACAGTCGAATGAATTAGGAGGATTGCCGCCGCCATGTTCGTACGGCCTGCCTAAGAATTGCTTTGCGTAGCTAATAATTTCATCTGCTTTACTATTACCATTAGAAGCTTTAATACTGCTACCTGTAGGTGTTTTATAAACTGTGTTGTCCTCAAAACTTGCACCAGAAAAATCTATTGTAACTTGCACTTTATGTGTGCCTCCTTTTAAAGTATGCTGAGCATTTTTTATCTTATAATATCCTTTTACTCCATATTTACTTATATCCAAAGGCATTTGTCTGTTTGCCCTTATATTTTCGCCATTTACTACATCAAGCAATGTTACTGTAACCTCTCTGTTGGTTGCATCAAAATTATTTAGATAATTCTGTCCTGTTGTTCTTGCCTGAGCTTCATTTTGCCCTTCAACTTGAAGTATTTTACTCATACGCCCAAATATCTCTATGTTTTTATCATCCCTTAATGTAGCTAATATAGTTGGTGCTGTTGTACTTTCTGTACTTTCAGAACTAGAGCCTGTTGAACTATTAGATACTATTACGTAGTTACACATATTCTCCATGTTTCTGGTTACTGTGTAATCATTGCCCATAATATATTTACAACTATCCAGCTTCTTTATGTTAGAAATTTTATCAATCCACATTACAGTACCACGCATTTCAAGGAAAATGTCTTCCCCTGTCTCTGCCTTGCACTGTTCTAAAATGTCTTTGATTATATCTATATAGGTTTTGCCCCAATATAGCTTGGATATTTTAGTATTTAAAGTCATACAAGCACCACCTACATTATTATCTTCTAATATTCTATAAATACAGCTTTTAGCATCCTCTCCATTAAATTGATACACTTTTATTTGGTCTTTATTTAGGTAAAAACTGTAGTCCTGTGCTGTGTAATTGCAACTATTCTTTTTTTGCGGTTTCTGTGTAACTACTCCTGCAATTATTGTTTTATCACCTTTTTTTAATATAATATGGCTCCTACCCTCTGCAAAATCTAATATGCTGTCAAAAGTAAGAGTTTGTGCTATAGTGTCCTTATCATCTGTCCAAGCCCAATTACTGCAGTATTTTGTTACGTCTATATAATCTTTATAGCTATGTCCAACTAGATAATTCGTAAAAAATCCCCATCCATTAGACATTACATCACCTTCACTTAAATACACTCTTTATAACGTTTGTTAAATTATTTAAAGCATCATTTATAGGCTTTTTAACTGGATCAATAAATATTTCTTCTGGACTTATATACTCCTTAAATTCTGTTTTATACTTTATATCCTTATTTTGCCTTGGGTACCAACTCATATTTTCTACACTTACAAGCCAATTCAATATTTCAGAACCATCATTTCTAGTTTGAACACACCTTATTGGCTTTTTATCTATCATAGCTTGACTCCACAAGTTTATTATCAAATAAGGATTAATTTGGCTTTTACAAAAACTCTGTGTACATTTTCCTGCATACTCAGGCATCCATGAATCAATAGTAAAAGTTGCTAGCCCTACATTCCCAAGAATGTTATATGTTTGTCCATCCCCCTCAAATTCTTCATTCTTAGATGATTTACTCAGTTCTGGCATATTCTCCGGAATGATAGGAAGCTTATACACTTGTGACCTGTCTAAACTACTAAAAAATATATCCATAAGCACACCTCCTACATATTAGCTAATGCTGTTCTGAACTTAGTAGTAATATAACTACCTGCTTCTTCAAAAAATTCTTCATTTCCAATATTACCTTTAAAGTAAAAGTTATTTGTCATTTTTATAGATTTACCACCTAGCAAACCTTTTGTTTCTTGTGCTGTATAAACATGTTCTCCACCATGCAAGTTTCTAAATTGTTTGCCTGTAACAAGTTCCGCCCCATCCTCTGCTAGTTCTGCTATGCCTTTGTTAGCACTATTTGTACCAGTTGCATATCCATTATACCTGCCGCCACTTGTAAATAATGGGGTATTGTATACACTGCCATACCTAGACTTTATATATCTTATTGCTGCCGCTGCATTTGCTACAGGGTTTGTTATATCTCCAATGCCCGCTGTAAACTCTCTAAAAGTGGAAGGCAACATCTGTAAAAGCCCTGTTGCATATTCATTTCCTACAGGGACACTGTTAACTAAAGAAGCATCTCCACTTCCTAGTGTTCCGGGATCTCCAGATTCATAGCTTACTAGCTTAAGTAATCCAGGTAACCAATCCATAGATGTTCCTGTTGCAGCCAATGCAGCAGCTAACCATTCACTTACATTGCCACTAACGCTTCCACTACCAAGAAAACTTAATCCATTTTGCATTACACCTTGAAGCATACCGCCTAATCCTTTTAGGTCTCCAGTATTAATAAAATTAGATACTATACCACTTAATGCCCCACCTAAAGTTCCATTTGCTAAACTTGCTATATCTCCAAATACTTTCTTAACTACATCTCCAACATTGCTACTCTTAAGAGCATTAACAAAACCTTTTATGAAGTTTATGCCTATACCAAAAGTGGCTCTAGCAGGGGAATGTATTCCAAAGATATCTTTAACACCTTGTAATATTTTAGTAGCTAGGTTTTGCGCTGTAGTAACTGCATTGCTTTCCTGACTTGCTATGCCTGCACTTAGTTCTTGTACCGCATTGACACCTAGAGTATTACTTGAAGTTACAAAACCGTTTATGGGCACTGTCATTCCTGTTGTCATATCTGTTACACCCTTTACAATGTTAGGAGTTGTTGCAACTACACCTTGGTTCATTCCGTTAATAAAATCAGGCATCCAAGTTTCATAAGGTTTCAAGGGTCCTTCATCTGGTGTACTAAAATGAAGTATTTTCCTAATTGTATCTGCTATACTTTCAGCACCTTTTTTAACATCTGCTATTTTGTTTTTAATTCCTTGTATAAATCCGTCTATCATATCTTTAGCCCATGTTAAAGCCTTACCGGGTAAGCTTGTAAAGAAATTAATGAATCCAGTAAATGCGTTAGATATCCATGTTCCTATTCCTGCTACTGTGTTAGAAACTCCAGTTTTAAAAGAAGTAAACATACTTACTGCTGCCTGATATAACCTACTTGGCAGTGTTGCGAACCAGTTAACCACAGCATTAAAAGTGTTTACTATCCAAGTGCCAATACCAGTAAATATTGATACTACACCTAATTTAAGCGCATTCCATCCAGCAATAGCACCATTTTTTATACCACTCCACAATCCAGTAAAAAAGCTCCCTAGTCCATTCCAAATTGTTTTTGTAACCGTTACTGCCCCACCCCATATGCTTATTAATAATCCACCTATAGCACTTAAACTGCCACTGAATATTTGTTTAATTCCACCCCATATAGTCCTAAGCCCATTTGCAAGATTATTAAATATGCCTTTTGTATCAGAGCCTAATTTATTCCAATTACCCGTTACTAAATCCAATATTAAAAGCACCGGACCTAGTACAATACTTTTTATAACAGTCCATGCCCCTTGAATTACATTCTTAATACCTGTAAATATAGTTGATATTCCACTTTTCATAGAATTCCACGTATTTAAAACTCCTTGAACTATAGGCATTACTACTGCCGTAATTACTGTTTTTATTCCACCCCACACTGTCACTATTACATTTTTTATAGCATTAAATGCTGTTATAGTACCATTTTTTATAGTATTCCATGCGCTGATTACTCCTAAACCAAGAGTATTTGCTCCAGATTTAACAGTGTCACATATACCACCAAATATATTTTTAACGCCATTTACAAATCCAGTGAAGCCTTGGGATATTCCTGCCCACAATCCAGCAAAAAATGTTTTTAATTGTGACCAATGTGTAATTACTTCATACGCTAGTGCTGCAAATAAAGCTACTCCTGCAACTATCCCTAAAATCATAGGATTAAATGTGAATATAGAAGAAAGGGCGCCTTTAATGCCAACCAATATACTTGGTGCTGTCCTTAATTCCATATATGCTCTTCCAAATCGGCTTACCATACTTGTTGCGCCTGTTACTAATTCAGTACCTTTTTTAAAATCATCAAAAAGTTTAAGCCCTGTTGATATTGTCCTTATCGTTATAAGTGAAGTCCCCAATCCAACTAAGGAAACTTTTAATAATTCAATATGATTTGTTGTAAAACTAACCATATCTCGAATTCCGTATATTATGCTATTTACAATATATTTTATATCGTTTAATGATTTTGTATCTATGCCACTGAAAAGATTTTTCAAACCTGTTGCTTGTGCTAGTCCTTTAATACTATTAACTAAGCTCTGCACTGGAGTTTTAGCACTATTAGCAATGCTTATTATCGTATTACCTATGCCACTAAAAATACTTCCAATTGATTTTAATCCACCATTATTGAACATTAATAAAAGATTATTTAAATATGGAAGAAAACCTGTCGCAATACTAGCTCCTGCCTGTTCTATATTTGCTTTAGCAATTCTCATTTGGTTAGCGAAAGTTTGTTGTGTTTTAGCAAAATCTCCATGTTTATCGGCCGTAACACTCATTAAATAGTTATATCTTAATGTTGTTTGTTCAGCTTGGTTCATGCTTTCATAGCTCTTAGTGATGCCCTCTTTTAATGCATAAGCCTTCAAGCTAGCAACATCCATATTTATGCCAATTTCCTTCAAAGGTTCCGTCTCACCTGAAATTCCTGACCTAATTTTTTCAAATGCTATTTCCGGATCAAGATTATCAAATGATGCCATATCTCCAGCAAGTCCGACTAGATTTTCACTCATTTTTGTAAGTGCATCTCCAGTTATTCCAGAACTTTTCATCATAGCGCCTAAATACCCAGTAAATTGCTTTGCTTGCAATTGATTTAATCCAAAAGCGTTTAGGGCAGTTTTACTCCAATTATTTATTTGCGTTGCGCCACTTCCAAAAGTCTGGTCTACTACATTCTGGACTTCAACAAGATTACTAGCGAGTTCAACTGATTGTTTTGTAAACTCAGCAACTCCGAGTCCTGCTACTACTCCAGCTACCTTTGTCTTAATATTCCCAAAATTATTAGAAACATTGTCTTTCAATTTCGTAATTTCATTTTGAGTATGCTGTATTTGCCTCTGGAATTCCTTAGTATTGCTAACTGTTTCTCGTAATGTAGGGCTAAATAGATCTTTTAAATTTAGTATAGTTGCTATTGTCCTTGACATTTTTACCTCCTTTCTTTTTTATTGCAAAAGAAAAAGCCTAAGTAATTACACTTAAGCTTTTAACAAATATTTATTGATTTGGATATAAAATTTTATAATTTTCTGGTGATATTTTAGACTTTATGTTTGCATTTAAGCCCGTCCTATAGCTTCCTTCTAGTAAAATTAATTGTTCTGGTGTTATGCTTTCAAAGTCTTTTACTTTTTGTATTTCACTCTGGTCAAATGTCAATTCCATTCCTAAATCCGTTGTGCTATTACCGTACTTATCTGTAAAAGGTGCCATAGATTTTATATGAATTACTTTAAATTTTTTAAACTCATCATTCTTATATACTTTATTTAATCCTAAAGCTGTAGAATTTAAAGTAACCGTTATAAAATTATTTTCACTTACAGTATCAGGCTGATATTGAATAGTTAAATCTTCACCATTCTCTATTAATTTACCTTTTTTAAAATTATCTGTAATTAAGGACTGCAAGGCACTCTGCTTCGCTGCTTTCTTTACTGTACTTGTGGATTGTTGCTTAGTTGAACTTGTCTTGTTGCTTGTTGGAGTACTGCTCGGCAAATTGCTAACCCCAACAGCAAATAATATAAATGCTACAATAAAACCTATCCAATTACGTTTTCTCTTTGAAGTGTCCTTCTTTATAGCTCCTATTATTAATAAAATAGTAAAAACTATAAATGCTATTAGTCCAATTAACATTATAAAACCCATTCAAAGTTCCCCCTTTTGTTATATATATACTTATAATAACAAAAATAGAGATAATATTCCACATATAAAGGTATTTAACTAAATATGTAGAATTATCTCTTAAAAGGAGATGATATTATGCTAAAAAATTCTGAAGAACTTGAATCTATGATGTGTAATATTCTTGTAAAAATTAATAAAGGGGAGAAAATTTCAAATATTATTCCAGAAACTAATAATGAAGATATTCTCTTTGCTTTACAATCATGTATTGACAAGAAATATACATTAGGAATAACTTTACAAATTTCAGCAGATAATATTCCTATGCCAAGTCAACAAGGTATTCCTAGATTGTCCGATAAGGGACTAAAATTTATAGAAGATTTTCATATGAATCTTAAAGATTTAACTAATATTCAAAAAAAATTTAACTTCTTATCAGATGAACTATTAAAATCAACAGAAAGAAATTTCAATGCTAATTTGTGTGATTTTAAAAAATTTTGTGCTTCTGAAAAAATATTGATAGATATACTTGAGCCAATATCAAAAATAATCTTAGAAAGTCCCGACAATAATAGTGAAAATTATATGCCTAAGAATCATAATGAATCACTTAAAGAATCATATGACGTTATTTTAAATAATAAAACAGATTATAATACTATATGGGTACATGCTAAATCTAATCATTTAGAGAATGATAATATTAGTGAACTATTTGAAATTGGCAAAAGCGAACTATTCAGCAGTTTTATTAAATATATTAATTTAAAACTATCAGAAAAAATTGATAATTTAGAAAAACCTATTGCAAATGTTGTACCTAATCAAATAAATTATACCATTCAAAATGCTTCTAACTCTATAATAGGCAATAGCCAAAATGCAACCATAAATAATGGACTTTCTTTTGATGAAATTACCAAAATTATTCAGTCTAAAAATATCGATTCATCTGATAAGGAACAATTAATTGAGCTTACTAAGTATGTTAAGAAGTTAGCTGAAAATAATACTCCTATGAATAAAGGATTGCTTTCTAAATTCAGTGATATTGTCTCCAAACATTCATGGGTTCCTAGCCTTATTGGTAGTGCATTAATTAAATACTTTATTGTTTAAATTATGATTTAGTAATACTATCTGGGATTTCTTCAAACATCAACTTATTTGAAAATTCTTGTAGTTTATCTAATGCATTAAGTAATTCTTTTGAGGGAAGGCTGCAAATATCTATTTTTACATTAACTTTTCCTCCTCCTAAAATTGCAGTCTTCTCAAAATTTTTGTTTATAATTTTGTCAGGTTTATTTTTATATTCACATACATTTGTAATCCTTGATAATGCAGATATTAACTCATTGCTTTGATTGTCCATATAGGTTCCTCCTTATTTTTCCTTTCCGTCGAACATTACTGAAAGGAATTCAGCTTTTTCCCTCCAGTAATTTTCCTTTACATTATTATAAAATATCTTTTCTATAGGAGACGCATTTAATAATTCTTTTTCATTTTTCCCTCTTGCAGTAAAGAAGGCCACAGTATTCCACCATCTGTCCTGCTCTATAAGTTTTTTATGTCTTCGTCAAGTTCCTGAGGGTTAACCGAACTATTATTCAATATTTCCTGAGCTATTCCTACTCTTTCGTCCCAGTTAAATATTACTTCCACAACATCCCAACAATCGCCTTCGATTTCACAAGCCTTTTGCAATTCCTTATCATGCAGTTTAGGGCAACAATTATATATAAGTGGTGTTACTGCTTCTGTAAAAGCTTCAAGGTCAACATTGCCATCTTCATCTGCGGTATTTGCTATTGCATTAATTACTTTTAATACAGCTTTATCGGAAGGCATTTTAACCTTTAATTTTCTGTCAGCTTCTTCACTGTAAACCTCAATAACCTTATTTTTTCTTTCATCTTTTCTCAGCTTTTTTGCTATTAGATCTTCTATACTAAATTCCTTTGCATTTTTCTTCTTTTCTTCTAGTTCTTTCTTTTTCTGCTCTAATTTTTGTTTTTTCTCTTCTAAAAGCTTTTTTCTATATTCTTTTTTGCTCATATACTAATTCCTCCTAATCTTCCATAGTTTCAAGCAAATCACATTTTCCAGCCTTGAAAGGGAATTCCTGCTCTATAATTTTCTTTGGTTCGCACTTGATGTCAATTTCGGTAAACACAATATCACTTACCGAATATCTCTCAGCCTTGCCTGTTGAAGGATCTTCTAATGCAATTATTACCTTTGCATCATCTGGAACTCCTGTAGTAATACATTTAAATACGTTCTTCATCATTTCTGCACTGACATCATCCGCCCATTTATTTAACTTAAGTGTACCAGAAACTGAATAACCCAATATTGCTGTACCTGTTTCCATTTCTCCACATGTATTAATATCATCTGTCTTCGCAGTCAATTTTAATTCCATACTTGTTACATTGGAAATTAAATTTCCATTGTACCATGTCTTGCCGTTAGTGCCGTTCATATATTTAGCTTTTGCCATCTGTATTGCTCCTTTCTTTTAGTTTTTAGGCAATAAAAAAGGGACACGATAACTTGTCCTCCTAGTTCATTACATTTGTAAACGCAAGGTCTGTCATTGCCTCAGCTATTTCTATATTCCCTTTTATAAATACATTTCTGCCAAACTTTCGCTGCTTTACCTCACTATCTTTCATATCCTGTGCATCAATACCCTGACTAACTAAATACTGTCTCATAGCATCTACATCCTGCTGTACTGTGTTTTTAAAATCAGACGATAATATCTCCTGCCCTGCTAAGTCTGCAAAATAATCTTTTATGGCACTTACAAATATCTCCCTATTGTTGTTGGTATTTTTATATTTCCCAATGTAATAGTTTTTGAAGGTATTAGTTATATCATCCCTGATTATGTCCATGGCTTCACTTACTTCTATAAGCTTCATATCTTCAATTTCATCAGTTGCTAAAGTGGTTTTACTGTTTATGCCAAATACAATTCTTACTGTTCCACTATCGTTAAGCAGAACTAATTGCCCTGAATTTATGGCTGCGTCTAAATCTGTTGGTTCTAATACAGATTCCAAGTTCTCCATAACAATATAAGTTGCTCCCTCGTCCGTATCTCGTCCTGCTATATATCCTAAAAGACTAGGTATATACTGCCATCCATCTACTTCGCCCCTCGTACTATCCGAAAATGTTACTTTAGTATTTGTAAAGTTTAGTACCTCTCTGCTGTCTGGTGGAGTAGTAGGGTTCCACACTATCGCCTTGAAGGATTTTTTAGCTTCTTCCTGGGTTTTTATCCATACTACTAATGCTGCCTGATCTGCTGGGGTAGTACTAAATATTCCAACATATCCAGCTTCCAAGCCACCAACTATTGCAAGTGCATCTGCAATAACACCATCTGTTTCATCCATTCTCACAACGGTACATTGTCTTATATTAGATACAAAGCAATCTTTTATGGCTTGGAAATTAGCTGCTGTATAATTCGCGCTGTCTGTTACATCCGTAAGTCTTGTATATACTTTCTTCGTAAATGTCTTAACAGTATCGTCTTTTATAATCAAAATGACGTTCTTATTGGCATTTCTAGCATTAAAGCTAGTGGCCAAAGTTTTAAAAACGACATCTATATTAGGCTTATGAAGTGTCATTTAATCATATCCTTTCTATAAATTTAAATTTAGTTCTTCCATGTAATCATAATCTGCATCAGGGTCACTTTCATTCATGTAATTCACGTAGAAGAGAGCCTGTAAAACACCATCTGTAATGTTGTAGTCAATTCCATCTTCATCAAGATTTATATAAGTATTGTCTGAGCCATCTTGAATCATAAAGCCATCTGAAAATAGTTCATCTAGTGAGTCTTGCATTTCCAGTAATTCGACTTGGCAGTTATGTTCATTTGAAGGAAAATAATAAATCCTTATTCCTACTTTTTTATTAGTAATTCTGTCATTCTGTTGGCCGGATTTATTACTATCTGTGGTAACAAAAAAAGAAGGCCTTGAAAAACCTTCTTGTATATCTGTACTTTGCCTATCTATATTTGGAAATTTTGATTTTAGTATTAGATTTACTGTTTTAACTATAATTTTTAATTTCATATGATCACCTACAAGCCTTTTTCCTTTAGCATTGTGTCAATAAAGTCCTCACAATTTCCATAGTATTTACCCATGAAATCTTGATATGCTTTTTCAAATGGATGAAAGCCTGGTACAAATCCTTTGCCCACACTTCTACCGCCTTTAGCTGTTTGTAAATGTCCATATTCCAGTAAATGAGCATGAGGTGAACCATTATAAGCTCTGCAACTTAAAGTTCCTTGATACTCATATACTTTTCCACTGCTAAAGCCTTTATAGTAATTTCCTGTCTCTTCTAAAATTCCAACTTCTTTAGCTTTATTTTTAGTAGCTGTTTTTAGCTGATTTGCGTTCTTTTTTATGAATTTTGATGTTTCTTTTGGCAGTTCTTTTTCAGCTAATGCAAGCAAGTCCTTTGTAAAATCATCTAATTCATGTATATCGAAACCATCTGCCATAATATCACCTTATTCCATTTTTACTTTAAGCATAATTTCCCAAAAGTCATCATATTTATAATCTGGTTGAAAATATTGAATATCATATCTCAGACCATCTTTGTCCATAAAATACATATCTGAAGTAGGTTTTAAGCTTAATTTTCTGCATCTCATTCGGTGTGTAGTTTCTGAATATTGAGTATTAGCCACTGTATTTTTTATACTGCCAGATAATCCTGCAGGAATTATATTACATCTTAAAGTTTTTGTTTTTGCATACACATTTTTAGTTGTTCCAAGTTCTTCATCATCAACTTTTATTTTCTCATATACATCTAATCTATTTGTTAAACTTGCATCATCCATAAAATCACCTTTAAAACAAATATTCTTACATTATGTCTGTGTGTCTTGCAGCTTATACGCTTCTAATTGTGCGTATAAATTTAAAAGTGCGGGACTAATTTTCCCTGCATTGGTTCTATTTTTATATAAATCGCCTATAATAAACTTTTGTAAGGTTTTATACAGCTCTTTAGCATTGGCATCACTTTCTACGTCACTAAATTCTACTCCTGTAGACTGTTTTATCAGTAATTCACTAGTAGAAATTAATGAATTTAAATTATTGTCATCATCATCATAATCTATGCTTAACCATAATTTTAATTCTGGTAATTCTGTACTCATAAAATCACCTTATATTAGTAAATAAGCATCTACTATTTTACCACTAAGGGAGCTATTAAGCTTTATAGTGTTGTTTTCTAATACCGTAAAGCTTGTAGTTAATGTAGGTGCTGTAGCTTCCTTTGTATTATCTAAGAAAGCCATAAGTATAGTATTATGTGCTAGTTTAAATGGTAATCCGAGCTTTTCTCCAAAACCTACACTTACAGTATTTCCATCTGCAGTTTGAATAGGCAAATCTATTTCAGTTATAGTTCTAAAAGCTTTATTTCCTTCTACTGCTGTAGTCCCATTTAAAGCTAATGTTTCACTGATGCTATCGCCATTATAATTAGTTCCTTTAATAACTACATTTCCTGCTATTCCTGCCACATTACCTATAACTTTTATGTTCCTTGGTACTGCTGGATTAGTAATATTAGCTGTAATAGTTTGTACTGCTGTAGTTAATGCTGTTGCTGCCAATATAGCTGTATTACTTGCTACCACTGCATCTGTTGCACTAATTTGAAAATGTGCTATAAATGCTCTATCTATTTCCAAACTATCTACATCTGTTTTTAGGTTTGGCCTTGTTTTTTTTTCAAATCCTATAATCATCTAATCATCCTTTCCATAAAAATAAGGCAAGTTTTATCCTACCTTATTTTTTCTTTATTCTTAAGAAACCGTTGTATGAAACAACATTTCCACCAACAAATACTGAAGATCTATTTGCAATCATACCTTGTTTAAATTTATAATCTGTAGACCTCTGCACATCCATCTGTGAGAATATAGTTAACAAATAATTTGTAAGTGGTCCATATGCCATACAATATTGTCCAGAAGTCGCACCGTTTGATATAGCATTACAAGCACTATTAATTATAAATGGTATTGTATCGATAGTTCCTGTGTTTCCATTATTAACAATTGTGTATATTTTTTTCCCGTTAGCATCTCTTAATTTAGAGAATGCTTTTAAATCTCTCTTATTTAATATCAATGTTGATGCAGCCTCGACATCTTCGTCTCCACCAAATCCGTAAATGATATCATCTAATGTATCCTCGTTAATTTCATCTATAGATATATCAGTAGTACTGTCTATTGCGGTAGCATTTGAAGAAAATATTCCAATAAGATGTCCAGCTGTCCCATCACCTACAAGTATTTCTCTTGAAATTTTCTTTCTTGAAGCTATGGTAACACCATTTACTACCTCTGCATCATAATCGGCTGCTGACAATTTTAAAAGTTCCTCTGTATCCTCTGCGTAAGAAGTAACTTTTGTCTTATTAATATCTGCATATCCGAATGTAGGTTCAGTAGTATTATAATCATTCCCCTCATCTGTATAGTCTGCTGTCCCATAGCCTTTGACATAACCTTTCTTATAAGATTCTCCACCAATAAGAGGTTTAGTTGTAACTCTATCAATAAGGCTTGAGACTTGGTTGAACGCTTTACTTAAGGTTGTATCAGTGTATTGTGCAAGTAAAACATTTGAAGCTATTGTTACACTTCTACCTTCCATAAGCTGCTTGCCTCTTTTTTCTGATTCTTCCTTTAATTTTATGCTTCTATCTTCTTTGCCTTGTGCTCCAGCAGTGCCATTTCCAACGCCATATGTTCCTAAAGGATTAAAATTTCCCTCTGGTGTTCCTGCGCCTCTATCCTCTGGCTGTCCCTCTGGTTCTTTTCCTTCTGGCTTTCCACCATCTGGAGTTCCTCCTTCTGGTGGCATACCTGCAATATTATCGTTATCTCTTTTTTCTGCTGCTTCTATTTCTGCAAGCATATCTCTATATTCTTTTATTTCTCCATCTACAGTTGCGATATCTTTATTGTACTGATTGAATAAGCTTCTTAATTCTGTTGAGTCCTTAGCATTTTCAACGTCTTTTGCATATTCCACTTTCCTTTGTGCTTTCATGTCTTCTTTGGCTTTTATAAGCTTTAATAATTTATCTTTCATCTGATCATGCCCTTTCTTATTTTAAATCTGCTAAAATTTCATATTTCAATTTTTCAAATTCAAGTTCTTCCTGCCGCTGCCTTTTTTCTTTATTGTCTATTTGGCATTTTTTATTTGTCTTTTCCTCCTGCTGTTCAGAACTATCCAGTCCTTTGTTGGAATTATCCAATTCCTTGGCTTGAGACCTAGCATTTTCCAATGCCTGTTTAGCACTATCCAGTGTAAACTTGTCTCTTGCATTTATATCAGTTCCAGCATAAGCTGGGAAACTAACTACACTAACCTCTTGGACTTTAGATATTGCCCTTATATGTCGAGTTGGCATATCTGTATCAAGTCCCTCCCACTCTTCATCTCCTACCCAAAAAATAAAAGACATACCATTCATGTCTCCTCTGGATATTGCACTGTATAAACTTTTTGCATCTGCGTTATTAACAACATCAAGACTAGCTTTTGCCGCAAGACCTGCATCATCTACGCTAAGCTGTAAAGTAGAATTTGCATTATTGTTTCTACTTCTCGCTAATGGAATTTTATCTAAATCATGATTTACGCTAAGCAGAACGTCTGTAAAATCTGTATTGTCAAAGGCTCCACGTTCTATTACTTCATTAAACCATCCAGCAATATTTGCAACTTGATTATAAACTGCAGCATGGCCTTCGACTGTGTTTCCGTCTGTCATAGCTCTTAAGTCCGCCGAAACAAAATTTCTTTTTTCTTTTGTACCCTTATGTGGCAAATTTCTTTTAGCCATTGATATTACCTCCTATTCGTCCTTATTTATAGTATCATCTACAATGTCAGTTCCATCATCAAGTATTTGTTCTGCTTCATCTTTTCCTATGCCAAGTGTAGACGTCATTATAGTAATGGCTGAATTCTTAGTTATTGCACCAGATTTGTAAGATTGTATTATACTTAATAAGCTTTGTATCTGTGCACCATTTAACTTTTGACCTGTTGTCTGTTCAACCGTATCTTGTAATTGTCCCTGCTGAGTATCGTCTGTATTATTAGTGCTTCCGGAACCCGCTTTTTTCATTTGGTAATCATTTATTAAATTCTTATCAACATAATTCAGACTTTGAGTATATCTTTCTCCACCTGGTATAGGTCCATATCCTAATAATTGAAGCTTTTGATTATCTGATAAAATTCCTTGTGCTCCTGCAATTTGCAATAGGTTTAACTTTGATTGTGTGCTTAGGTATTGCATATCTTTTTGATAGAACACTATCTCATTCCCTACTTGTAATTCTCTTGCAGTAAACATAGTCTTAGAAAATGCTTGTGCTGCTCTAACCAAAATAGGCTCTAATGTTTTTTCATAAAAGCTTTGATATTGATCGTCATTATAGTCACCTGTAAGTATTGGGATGCTTACGCCATACCAATTCAATATTTTATCTTGTATGAATTGCATCGTATCCTTGTCTATAAGTTTTGGATCTACTGTTAGAGGTACATAGTCCTCTTTAAAATCCATAGGGATTATACCACTTGTACCATCTAATAAATCTTTTTCAAAATTGTCTCTTTCGGCTTTCTTTTTGTCAGTATCCAACATTGTATTTATCTTTAATATTCCCCTTATTGTAAGGGTTGTTTTTACTGCTTTTGCTATCCCTTGCATCACAGTGTCATTTACCTGTAAGGTGTCAAGCAATGCTTGATTATCTGGCTGGCCATTTTCTCCACCACCCATAAAATCATTAACACTATATTTTTTCCTGATATGGATAATGTCTGAATAAGGTAATGTATAATGTTGTCCGTTTCTAAATGTAAATTTTACATAAAGTGTTCCTGTAGGATCTTGTAGGAATTCTACTCGTGTTGGATTTATAGGGTATAGAGCACTGTATATTCGTGAAGTATTTCCGTTTGGTGCTGTGTAAGTAGAATATACTGGATAAATGAATGTATTGTAATTCATAAGCAATAGCCATGTGAACTTTTCAATAAACTCACTTGTGGTCATTAACTCATTTGGGGCAAATTTAAATAACGCATTGATAGTACTATTTGGCACCTGCTGTACACCAGAAGTTCCAGTGAATATATGTCGTGGCTGTAGCTTTGACATCTCCTGTGCTATAGTGTCTATGCACATTTGAACTATATCTGAAGCATATATATTTTGGCCAAACTGACTAAATAGTGGTAATGTACCATTTAACATTTTAGCGTACTGCATATTTCTATCATCTTGGTCATTACTCATTAAACTTTGTAGTAGCATTTATTCACCTTCTTCCAGTCATAATTGCCATTTTCTTTGCAAATAAAAAAGCATAGCCCAAACATGCTATACCTATTGTTATAAATCCTAATGGATAATATATTTTAGATATTCCATATGAAATAAATCCAGCTCCTATTATAAGTAAAATATCATCTAAGAATTTCAAAACAAATTCATTTACCTTTCTCTTAATTTTATCTTTTAGTTTAATCTTTTCTTTCACATCACCACCACCTAATTATTATTTACAAGGTCAAGGAATATTGGTCTGTTATCCATATATACCCTATAACAAATTCCCATTGTTACGGCACCATCAATCTTTTTATCCTTCTCGCCCTCTGGCTTTACAATTAATATTTCTCTATTTTTATTTAAATCAACTGATGCATTACCTAAACAAAATTTGTCTATAGGATTATTACTATAGACTACATACTTTGCTTTAAAATCACGTTCAAGCATTTTATATGGTTCAGATAGTGTACCATGATCTTGTTTTACTTTTGTTGTATCAAACCCAAGTTCATTTAAATCCTGTATAAAGTATGTTGCTGACCATCTATCGTAGCCTATATTAAAAAATCTTATTCCATAGTTTTTCCATAAATCATAATACCATTTTGAAACAAGTCGGAAATCATTTTCTGCCCCAGGTGAAATAGTTATAAATCCATCATCTATCCATTTTTTATATTTTTCTAATTCAGCGCCTTTGAGAAAGCTTAATTTAGCCTCTGGAATAAAATATTGTTGATAAAAGTACTTTTTAGGATCATCTTTCCTCATTAATAATGCTCTTGCACTACATAAGTCACCTACCCTTGATAAGTCTGATCCTCCTATTGCAAAACCGCCTTGAAATTCAGATATATCAAAAGTCTCTACGTTTTCGTAATCCTCAGGCATTAGCCATGCTTCAGAATTGTTTTGCTTAATATTAAAATCCTTGGCTAATGTAAAGGCTCTGTCAGATTTACTTTGCTGTGCTTTTCTTATTTGATCTTCAAGATATGCAAATTTCTTCACAATTCCTAAACTTGGATTTGATTTATACCAAGATTCTCTATCTTGCCATATTTCAGCCTCACTGTCTTGTGTATACAACCATATCAATAATGTTGGATCTTCAAGCTCTTTGTCTAAAACCTTTCTTGCATATTTAAGTTCACCATCCAAAAATCCATTATTCACAAACCCTTCTGTCGTAATCAAAAACAATATTGGCTCATCCTTTGTAGATTGAGATTGTTCAATAGGTTTTACTGCTGTATTGTCTTTCATTTCATGTACTTCATCTACTACACCAACGTCAATATTTCTGCCTTCTTTTTTTTGCGTTTTTTCTGACATCTTTTTTATAGTTGATTTATTTCTAAGATTGAATATTCCCTTATTATTTTTATGGCTTCTTTTAGCAAGTGCTTTTGACCATTCCCTCATGTTTGCAATTTCGTCAAAAATTATTCCTGCTTGTGCATCATCATTGCTTGAGCATACTATATCATTTCCACCAGTGCCACAAAAAAACTCAGCCAATGAAATAGCTGCACATAGTGTTGACTTACCATTTTTTCTAGCTATTAATAATATAGCTTTTTTAAATCTTCTTAACTTTGTTTCAGCCCATTTAAAAGAATAAAAGCTTTCAATAAAAGCTTTTTCCCACAGGTCTAATTTAAAAGGTTTCCCAAAGAAAGGCGACTTTGTATGTTTGCAAAACTTTTCAATGAAGCTTATTCTAAACTCTGCGCTATGATTATCAAAAATATATATTGGGTTATCGAGATCTTCAATTAAATTTTTCAACTGCTGTATTAGCTCATGGCCTACAATAATTTCTCCTGATTTTATTTTGCTATAATATTCAAGTAGATAGGAATGTTTGCTATTTATAGTACAGTCATTTAAGTTATACATTTATATCAGCCCTAATCCAACAATGACTTAAAAAAACAAAACATATCATTGTCTTTTATTCTCAATTCTTCTTTTGTATGTTCTCTATATGACCATGGCTTATAATTTTCTAATCCGGTGTAACAATATGCCATAAATGCTTGAGCAAAATATTCTGCTAAATCTGAATTGGCATAGCAATCTAAACCCTTATCGTTTTGCCATCCAGTATAGATTTTAGATTCTATATGTGATAAGTAATTATTTTTACCAAGTTTATTTCCTAATGCATGATCTAATGCATGTCCAATTTCATGTATAATTCCTGAAAAATCTTTTTCGTTTTTTTCTTCTTCAAAATCATGTTGGTGTATAAATATAGCTTTATATTTTAGTCCATAACATGCTGTATCATCCCAAAGCCTACCATCATCTGATATATCATTTTTATTACAAAGTCCAATACGTGAAGGTTTAAAGTCTTTATCAAAACAATATATTTTTATGCCAAAATCATTTACTACCTTTAAGGCTTTCTTAGGTACTCTCTGTAATTCATGTAATACTTGGTTAGCTGTTTTAATTTGAGCTACTCTTTCAAATCTCATTTAATCACTTCCATTTTGCTCTTTTATCCAGTCGTCAAACCCATCATCTTCCTCAATAATATTTTTAGACAATACGGAATTTAAGGATTTTATTACAGTGGCATAAGTATTTACATTCTTTAAATATTGATCTGCAGCAAGAACTTTCTTTTGTAATGTTCTATCTTTAGGATTTATTTTAATCATTCCTGTGGCTTTAAGAGTTTCTTTTAATGTATAATTCTCTGCTTTTAAAAATGCAGCGTCTAATATTAACCCCTCAACTAATTTGCGCTTTGATTCTTCAACGTCTGCAAATATATCATTTAGCTTTTTTAACTCATTATTATATATTTCTTGTTTATTCAAATGCTCACCTTCTCAAATATCTTGAGTATTTTCTAAGATTATTTTGTATGCACGAATTTGTTTTCAGATTTTCAAATTTATTCGAACTAATTTTCAAATTTTGGGGCGTGCGTTGAAATTGTGATTGTGGGTGCGGTCTTTGCGAGGGCGTCCGTTTTTCCAAATGGGGGGTGTCTGTCTATGTTGTATATCTATCGAACCATTTGTCAATATAACCTAACCACTCAGCTTTTCTGTATTGCCTACCCATTAAGTCTTTTTCTAGCCTTCTCTTACATTCTTCTTTACTAACCTGTACAAAGATTGGTGTTGCTCCTAGTTCCTTTATGATGTGTTCTCTCTTATACTTATCTTCATATCCTCCTATGATCCATGCGCTATTCCATTTGCCATACCTTGTCTTGATGTTATCCAGTAGTAGGTTATGGATAGCGAACACATTGCCAAGTAGTCCATTAGGCTTATCATACATTGGCATTAATGATATGGCTTTATATATCTCATCCATATCAACTACTAAGTCACCACGCTGCATCCTTTGCTTAACATATGTCTTCTTGCCACTTAGAGGTGGTCCATATACTAAGTACACATTATGTTCTATTATATTGCCCCACCTATGATGCATCTTATTGTGACATCCACTGTGTACTATCGTGATGTTATTTGGATTAAGAGACACCATTACATCATCTACATTCTCTATAGTAAGCTCTTTCTTATGATGTAGTATTGCATCTGTTACATTGGTTATAGGTTTATGGCAATACTCACATACAAGTCCACGTTCTGCTATGATTACTTGTCTAAAGTTTATCCATGTCTGGCTATTATAAAAGGCTTTTAGCTTTGCATCCCTTGCCATTACTTCTTCTCCCCTTTAATTCTTCTAACCAATATGCGAGTTGTAAATGTTCATTTGCACATGGAGTTTTATCCTCTGTACTGCAACTACTTTCTTTTTTAGCATCTTCATAGCAATGTTGTATTGCTTCATCCAGTGTCATAGTCTTACCTCCTACCAATATTTTTTATCATCTATATCTTTCTGGTGTTCAAGTTTTTCCTTCTCAAGCTCCATCTTCTTGCTGTCAAATTCTTTCTTATGCTTACTCTCTGGATTCCATCCAAAGTAATCAGTTAACCATTGTATAGCTTTCTGCTTATCCTCTAACTTTACGCTTGTACCTTGTCTACTTGTCTTTATCTCAGATATTATTTCACCGTCAACCTCATAATCTTCCTTAAGCTGTATGGTATTTATTATCTTTGTAAGTACCTCTTTCTTGCCAGTTACAGGGTTTTCCATAACTACTGGCTCGCCTTTATTCATAATAGGTATTCTTCTTTGGCCAAAGCTTACATAGTCCTTTATATCTCCAAAGGCTATTCTCATATTTAAATCTACTAAATCCTCTATTTCTAAATTAATAGCTTGTCTTTTAAGCTCCTTTAAATAATCTATATATGCTTTTACCTTAGGATTTCTTAATAAGTTTGAGCTTTCTACAAATGCACTATTAGATGAATATCCTGCTTTAATTGCTGCCTTATATGCAATAGGTGTTCTTACATATATTTCAGCAAATAGCCTTTGCCTTTCAGTAAGTTCATACTCTTCTAATGCTTCATTATTTTTCTGTTGTATTGGTTCTTCCTTTTTAGGTGGTGCATTACTTTTTTGTATGCGTTCTTTTTTCTTCTTTGTGTATGCTTTTTTCTCTGTTGTATGCACACCATTTCTGCACCATTTGTACCTTTGTTTCCATGACTTAACAGTGTTTATAGATACACTATATTTACTGGCTATGTCTTTATACTTTGCCCCATTTATGTAATCTTTTTCAGCTTTTTTTATTTTGTCTGTCATACTTACATTGTCACCACCTGCCTACTCATTATTTAATATTGACTTATATGTCTTATCTATTTCATCTCTTTTTCTAGCAATATTATATTACCCTATCTAATATTGCCTTGGTGGTTTGCCTGGATTTGGTTCATCTGTTGCAGGTACAGCAAACCCAACGCAAGATGTGTTCATAATCTTGTTATAGCCAGAACAAATCTTATTTACAAAGTTCTTAGTATCTTCACTTAATACTCCATCCTTATTTAATATTCCATCTCTCTTATCTAATTCTTTTCTCAATTCCTCTGTATCATATTCCTTTAATCCTTTATCTCTTATAAGCTTTGCATCACCTGTTATCTTAACTTTATCTGGCATTAGTTTTAATTCTACAGTTGGCAACTCTGGTGCAGTCTTACTTACTTTAATTGCTGTTACTCTATTAGATATATCAACACCGTCTACAACTATCTTGTTATCCTTTGGATGCATACCTAAATGTATCTCTATCATATAGATTCCTCCTATCATTCATGTTTTAATCCATAATATAAGTCAATTAAAGCTACAATAATGACTAATAATATAAATGCTATATGTGGTGAATGGACTATAATATCATTCACTGCACTATCAAATAATACTCCTGATAAAAACATACAAAGCTTTCCTGCGGTCATTAATTTTCTTTTATTTCCACCATCTTTAACAATTCTAGTTGAAAGCGGTACTGGCGGTTCATGTGGAGTATAACTCATATTTATCTCTCCCAACATTTTAAGCAAAATAAAAAAGCGTACCACTACAAGGTTTTATCCTCATAATGGTACGCTTAATAGGTACGCTAATCTATTTATTTACTTTTGGCTTTTCTTTTATGTAGAATTCATTCATGGTCTTACACTTAGGACACTTCTTTCTTATATGTGCCTGTCCTTCTACTTCCATAAGTGTTCTACCACATATCTTGCATTTTAATGTTTGCATATTGTCTACCTCACCACATATTAAATTATCGTAAAAAGCTCTCAATATAAAGGCCAAATAGCAATGCTACTACGATAACAATAATTTCTGAAATGATATTTGTATACTTACCGAATTCATTTTTATTTGACCTAACAGGTATCATAATATCCTTATAAAAAATAAACATTAGTAACATAACTAATCCTAAAACTAATCCCACTTTACTTTTTCTTACAACTGTATACCCTATGCTCCAGTATTCCCCAAACAAAACACCACAAAAAATATATTTTGCAATAAAGTATGCTTTCGTACGAGTTGACGTTTTTGTATTAATTTGTTGGTGACATTTATTATCCAATAAAATCTCCCTCCCTATTTATTATCAACATATCCTAATTTTAGTATATAAAATAGAAAGGTTAATTTCAAATTTTTTATTTGTCTTAGAAATTTCCTAAATAAAAAATAAGACCTATATAAATAGATCCTAATTAATTTCCTGCTGTGCTAATTCCATTAATCTTCTAGTACTTTCATATTCCTTATTGCTAAGACTTCTTTCACACCAATATATACAACTTTTACTATCTCTAAAATGGTATGCCTTTATAGCTTTGTATTGAAACGTCTGTGCCCAGCACTGCTTATTAAACAGTGAAGTAAATAATAGCACTATTGTAGATATCATTGCAAATACAAACATTGGAATAAAAATTACAGTAGCCAAAATGAGCAATCCAGTTATAATAATTTCTCTCCATATTATTTTAGGCAGCTTTATTTTATCTTCTTTATTATCTATAGGGCAATCTCTATATTTCCCGGCTAACTCTGTAATTCTATTGGTTGCTCTCTCAACTTTACTTTCTTTAGGTATAGATTTATGTTTATTATTGTTTCGCTTATAATTTGTATAGCTTACCCCCGTTCCTGGTATTCCTACAGTAGTTCTAGTTCCATGTTTACTTATATTTTTAGTATATCCATGTCCTCCTATAGAGACACTGTTTATACCTTTCTTTCCAATGTTTAATTTTACTCCTGGTGCTATTTTAACTGACTTTTTAATTCTAAATCCCATAATATCACCCCTTTGGCAATATTATACTACTTTATTAATATTGGTTAAACTTTATTTAAATTAATTTTCTTCCACACTTAGGGCAATAATCAACTTTTTCAGAAGGTTCTCCGGCATAATAAGATTTTGAAACTAAATAATATGTTGTTACACCTTTGATAGATTCTTTTTCAAGGTAAGTATCAATATCGCAATCATCTATTAGTGATTTTCCTCGTGAATATTCTTCATCCTCTTTTGTTTCAAAACTACAATATTTACATGGCTTTTGTATTTTAGTATTATCCATAATATACTCCTAATTGCATTATCTTTACATATTCTTCATTGCTTCTTTTACTTTGCTTACTACATATTCTCCAATTTCCTTAGAAATAGCTTCAAGATCAATATTACAATTTATAGTTACATTAATACCTCTATTAGAATTATCTTTTGTCTCAGGTTCTTCATTGTTTAATAGATATTTGCCATCTATAACTATGAGAACGCCTTCGCCAGTTTCATCTTTTACCTCAACTTTTGCATTTTTCAACTTACTAACTATACCCTGTAACTCCTGTGCCTTCTTCTTACCTTCATCTAGTAGCTTTATATATTCATCCATATTTAAATTTAGATTAATTGTAATTTCTTCTTTTTCTTTATCTTCTATTTGCTCATATGAATAAGGTATACAAGATAAGATTATATATCTGTCCTTATGCCTTGCAATGTATTCATTTAATTTTACTTTTTTATACTTCATGCTATTATTGCTACCATATAATATAGCATTATTTGGGGCTTTAATATTGGGCAAGCCATCACATAATGCTATAGAATCAAATTCACCATTTGTATAATACCCTATCTTTTTAGGTTCCTTTATTAAATCACGTACTTTTACAATATCAACTATTTCACCATTCCAATTATCTCTATATTTCATATTTATTTACCTCCAGCATTAATTGAACTTAGCATCATAGACTTAGCGAAATCATATGCTTGTACCTCAGTAAATCCTTGCTTTTTCATTTCATCATATGTAGCCTTTACCATTCCTACTATTTGTGGTATCGCTACTAAGGCCATTTTAAAATTTGCATCATTGAATACACTATTGCACACCTGGTCTATAAAATCATTAGCATTGTCTTTCTTACTTTTATCATTCATTTTAATTTGTTCCTCCTATACCTATTAAATATAATCGTCCTGCCGGTTCTCCAAATATCCTATTAAATAGCTTCTTTTTAGTATGCTCCAATATCTTATATAACCTTATAGCCTTATCAAATCCAAGTATTTTTCCTGTAAATGTTAGAGAGCCTTTACTATTTAGCAATTTTTCAAAATCCTTATATTCGTCATTTTCTGTCGCCATGGCTTCCGTAACTTCTAAACTTCCTACTTCTCCTATTTCTTTACCATCAAAATAAAGCTTTGCTCTTTTGAACTCTTCTGGTGGCATTTGCTCACTCCTATCTATTTTTTATATAGAAAAAGCCACATACTACAGATTTAATCTATAATATATGGCTTTCTTAGATGCTTTGTATTGAATTTAAAAAGAGCTCTGTTAGAAACTCTTATAAATTTTCTTTATATGGTAAATCTTTTCTATTCCTCTTTTCTTTCTCTGTTATCATCTTAATTTTATCATACTTTTCCTTCTTACCTTTTTGATTAGAATCTTTTATTTCTTGTAATAAAGTTAAAATTTGTTCTTGATTTTTTTCTGCTTCTTTAGATAATTCAGATGCATTTTCTATATTATATTGATATAGTTTTATACTAATCAAGCAAATTCTAATACAACTACTTAAGACAAGTAAAAAAACTGTAGTATAAATTATAATAAAAAGATTAGATTTAAAAACATCAAAAAATATAGTCAAGAAAAAATATGAAAAAGCAAAAAATAAACCACTTTTGATATATTTTATAAAATTTTCACTTAATTCGTTCTCTGATAATTTAACAATAGCCGCAGAAACATTTGAGCCAAATATTGACATAATAGTAACATAAAATCCTATAAGAACTACTGAAATATTTATTAAAGTTGACATTCTATCTTTAGCAAATAACCTGTTTAGAAAATTACTAAGTATTAGATAACTTTTATTAAAAAATAGAATTTTATATGATAAAAGGTATATAAAAAATAAAAGAGCTGCAAATATTATTGGTATTTTCATTATCCATTTTTCTATAATTATTCCCCATTTTATTTTATTAATCAAATCTTTTATCATTTCTATTCTCCTAACTAATTATCAACTTGATTTTCAGGCTTAGGTATTGATTGAATTTTAGGTAATTCTTCGGATGCCATTCCTTCAATAAATTTAATATACTGTTGAGTTAAAGATTGATCATAATTTTTATAAGCCTCTAAAATAGAATCTCCTATAAACTCCGGTGAAGGATTGGCATCTGAATTTTCGTTTAAAATTTTATCTTGTAATTGCTTACCTATGTATTTCAGATTAATCGTATCTAACTTTTCTGAAGAATCATCTCTATATCTCACTTTTATACTGTCAATTTTATCGCTTTCAATATTTAAAACAGATAAAACATATTGCACAGTCTCTAAGTTCATTGTACTATTTCTTTCATTTCCAACGCCTAACTGTATTTTTACAGTATTTGCTTCTGTACCTTTTGAAGTTTTAAGTAAATTATTAAACAAATCTAAAACATATTTATAATCTGTTTTTACTCCTTCTTTAAATACCTCTTCAGAATTTTTGTCTAATTTTAATACAATTTCTAAACATTTTATTTGATTAGATTTTTTAATATCATTAATACCCTTCTCTACATTTATTGGTGTTAGTTTAACTTCCCAATTTTCTCTATCATTATTACACAAAAATGAAGAAAGATATAATTCAATTCCCTTTTGTTTTAGCCCATGCATATTATAATCAATTACTGCGCATCTATAATTTTTATCATAAACCATTGTTACCATTTCTACAACATCATTCTTTATTGCTTGTAATTTTGAAGTAGTTATACTACCAATAAATGGTTTATAATTCACTCTAAACTTACCAAAAGGTATTATTCGCTTTTCTGGGTAATTATCTCTCAATATTAGAGGAAATGATGCTGTAATATCATTATCAATTTTTCTCACTCTATTTTCCCATGATATTTGTTCAATCGAGTCAATTAAATCAATTAAATCAATATTGGTTTTATTATCATTTTTATATATTGCCATATTATAAAAATTTATTGTTCTACTCATATATAATGCATCTCCTTTTGTATAATATTTCTACAAAAGAAAGTAATATCCTCTATACTTTATTAAAATAGTCTGGATTTTCATATCTTTTAAAAGGTTCTTTCTGCTTTTCTCTTGGACCTAAATGTATTATCTCGTCGTCTGCTCTATCGCATCCGTTTATATACATTTGAAGATTATGTACTCCACGTTCAAAAGATGTTAGGTTACCCTGTGGCTTACCATCTATATATAAAGTTGAATTACTCATGGCTATTCTCCTTTGAGTTTTTAGTTACCCATGTATCAACATACATATTATGTAGTCTACTCATATATTTACCTCCATATATAAAAGGAGAAGCGTTTGCCTCTCCCTCTTTTACTTGTCCGACTTTTTAACTATTTTGTCATATTCGTTTAGCATTGAATCTAGCATTTGACTTGCTACAATTACCTTTGGGTCTAATAACGTATCTTTTTCTTTTATTAGCGTATTGAGATTTTTTCGCAAGTCTTCTATTTGTGCTAAAATTTCTTCTATTTCAGACATTATTATCCCTCCTTCCCTCGATTTAGTATAAATAAGGTCAGGAGTTCCAATAAATATTAATCTAATGGTAATAAGTCCATATTTTATGGTTATTTCAATTAAGTTGTAAAAATGGGTACAAAAATAAGCACCAGTTTTCACCAGTGCTTATTTTTCGTTTATACAATATATTGAATTTTTATTTTGGCTTATCGCCTATATATATTATATAACAGATTGATTACATTTTTGTCCCAGATTTGTCTCATTTTTGTCTCACGATTTTTTGCCTTTTTGATAAATATATGACTCGATAATAAATGCAGTAAATGTTTTTGCCACATTTACCGCTAATTCAGCATGATGTTTTGCAGGCTTATATTGTGAAGCATGTGAATCACTAGCTTCATTTCTCAAGTTGCCCAGTCCATTAATAATACTGCTTAGCCCACTTAAAATTGACTTTAATGTATCATCTAATCCCTTCTGAGAAGGATCAAAATTTATTACTTTCTTTACTCTATTGTACAATTTAATAATCTTGCCAGGGTTTTCTCCTCTATTACCAGTTGCTTTTTCTTCTACAGATAATAAAACTTCTTCTACTAAACTTCTGGCATTTGTTATTGCCCCGTCATAATCCCCTTTAATTATTTTTGAATTACATTTGTCAATTTGTTCATTCATAAAATCAGTTGACAGCACATTAATTTGTGCCATATTAAGTTCTACTTTTGCACCAGTAAAGTCTTCAAGGTTATATTTATCATTATTCCGCACAATTTTATAATTATCAAGGTTCAAATATTTATTCCAATATTTTATTATCTTATCTTGTGTTTCATATTTTGTACTATTTATATCTATATATCTTTCTTCATCTAAATAATAATTTATAAATTCTATAAATTTATTTGATTTTAATATATTTTTCAACTTATTTTCTGTATAAATCCATCTTGTACCAAAGTTTTTATCATAAATGTCATTGAACCCAAATTCATAAAAAAAATCGACTAACTCTGAGCCTCCCATATAAGACGATCTCTTATCATCACCTGTTATAGTTAATGCCATCTTCTTAGTTGTAATGTTCCTTAATTCCATATAAAAAGCCTCCTAACATAAGTAAATATTTCTTCATGATTTTTTATATTCCTGCTTAAACTTATAGAAAATTAAAAATAAAGTCTAAATAATTCTAATTGCCTTAAATTTATTTTTATAAATTTTGATAACCATGCTTACTTTAACACTTTAGGCTTAACTATAGTTGTGTATATTTGCCCATTGAGCTATATTCTCTACAATTTCCTCTCTTTTTCTATAGGTAGTACTTCTTACACCACTATACATTTTATCAGCTATCCAGTCTACGCTTTTACACCTGCCATCTTCACTTTCCTTATATTTATAAGTTATAAAATTCATGCTTTCCTGAGATAGTGGCGGAACTGTTAAAACCTTTTTAAATTTAGCCATTCTCCTATTTAGTTCTCTTATTCTAGCTCTAATTTTGCGGATTTTTCTTTTAACATAGTCAAGCTCATTTTCAAGGTTTTCAATTTCTCTTATTATTCCTTTTTCTGCTACACTCTCTCCTGTAGGACTTATTTGTACCCTTTCATCAAAACTTGGGCTCATATGCATATCTGGTTCAACAGTAACATTGCAACTTTTTATATCATATTCAATGCTTTCTTCCTGTTCCTTGAATTCTTTGTATTCTTGCTTTAATGTTTCTATTTCGTCTAAGTCTCTAAAATAACCATATAACTGCCCTTCTGTCTTTTTAAATGTTTCTCTATCTAGCATAAACCGCCCTCCCTTATGCATTATTTATGTCTATTTGCATACTTTATTTTAATTTTCCACCCATCAAAAACCTTATAGTGTCTATTCCTAAAGCCTTGTGAATTCCATTTATAAACTTGCATTTCAAAAATCCCTTTTGTATAGCTTTTTCGATATCTTTTACAGGAGCTTGGACTATCCCAGCTATTTCTTTAACCGTATAGTTCTTATGCTTATTGAATATTCTAAAATATCTTTCTTGAAGCTGTTTCTGTAACCTTGCTTGGAATTTACCATCATTTTCTGTTTTGTGGTGACAGCCTAAACACACCCACATAATGTTTTTCTTACAGTTGATTAATAGAGGCTCTTCACTTATTTTAACTATATGATGTGGGCTTCCAGTTTTACCGCAATTATATCCACATAACATACAGCAATTGTCAGCTTCTTCTCTGATCTTATCTCTTAATGCCCTATTCACTTAACCACCCCTTTATTATATGTGTTTTATATCAAGTAGAACATAAAGTTTAAAACTGACCCACATTCTACTTGATATATACGTTATTATTTTTGCTTTCTTCCTATTTTTCTATATTAGCTTGTACCTTCAAAATACTTTGTAGAGAACTTACTTCTGTGCTTAATGCATTTAGCATATCTCTACTAGCCTTATATGTTTCCTGTGCTAAATCTCTTTTAAATTTCAAATCAGCAACATCATCACTACCACGTGCCACATCTGCTATAAGAGTAACCGGCATTTTTTCAGTTCTAAGTTTTACTATCTCTTTTCTTAGTGCAATTCTATATTCTCTCTCAGCAACTGCATATTCTTTAGCTTTTTTAGTTATAGTATCTACACCATTTTCCAACCTTTCAGCAGTTCTCCGTATAGCTTGAGTAACTTCTATCGTTTCTACTGGTTTTATAGGCATTATTTCACCTTCTCCGTCCTTTTTGAAAGTGTTTCGGGCATTACTGCAGATAAAATAATATATTCACCTGTATATATAACACTTAATGTCCTTTTACCTTTAGTTGCATCTATCAAAGTTCCTTTTTGCCTTGCATTTTGAACATCCCTCTTTGCAGGTGTAGATCCGAAAGATGCTATAAGTGTTATCTTACCTACATTTGCATATTGCTTATGTCCTATATCAATAAACATTTAATCACCTTCTAAAATAAACTAATTTGTTCAGCTCCCTTATTATTTTCTATAAAATTGGAGCATCCCATTGTTTTTAATTCCGTATCTTTAGCTATCCATCCACATATATATCCGCCTTTGCATTTCTTACATCCATATCTATAGCAACCTTTTGAATTTATTCTTATTGTTCTGCTTAAATTTGCACATTCATTACAAGAACAAGCCATGTTGATTCCTCCCGTACTTATTCCATTCCTTTTCAAATTCAGCACGTTTTTTCTCCATTTTCTTTTCCCTATGCTCTATAACTACACAAATTATAATTGTGCAAATAACACTAAGTAAAAGCCACAATCCTAAGAAAATCAGTATCTTTCTTTCAAAGTCAGTCATATAATCACCTTACTTTTCTAATACACTAATACAGTAAGATTATGTCTATGCCACAACTCCACTGTATTAGTGCTTATTTTAACTATTTATCAAACATACTTACTTGTGGATCTTCTATTGGTACTTCAATAAATTTGCCATCATCTTCTTTAAGCTCTTTGTCCCCCCAGTATTTTCCTTTTTCTTTATCTACTTTTTTAAATGTAGTTGTAATATCATGTTCAAACTGTAGAGCCTTATACTCATAAGTCTTTACAGTAGGATGCTCACCTGGTAAAGTTTCTACAGGAAATCTTTTGGTTTCAATAGGTACTGTTAAAGTTAATTTTAAAGATATATCTCCACTTGCAAATTCTTCATTATATACCTTTTTTATAACCTCTATTATTTTTTCATTAAGGCTACCCAACATAGGTTTAAATACTGGACTATCTATATTTACGTTTAAAACTTCTTTTGATAAATCAACATTTTCACTTATTTCCTTCATGCTTTTTTAACCCTCCAATCATTATCCAATAGACTAGATAATTTATATTTCCAATGAATTTGACTTCTGCCTTTCCGTATCTGTGGTATTAACATTCCATGTTGCTCTATCCATTCTAAGTTTAAAGATTTTTTATGTTCTTCAACCAATGCTTCACATACTTCTGGAGCTTCTACAAAATACGTTTTACATTTATCACTTAGATTAAATAAAAAACCTGTTGATACATTTTTCTTTGGATATTCTTCCATCAACCCTTCTAGCTGATTTATTTTTATAACACCGTAATGAGTAATTTTGCCTTTAGTATTTATCTTAGGTGTAGTAGGTATGCTATTTCCTTTATGACTCTTACATTCTAGCAAATGCAACCATATGCCATCATGTACTATGAGGTCACATATGTTATTAGTTGTAAATCTTGCTTTGTTTCCTCCACTCCATCCAGAAGCACTATCTCTAAGCTTGTACTTAAATAAATTTTCTGGAACGCTGCTCATTATATCTTCTTCGAATATTTTTCCTAAGTTTCTCGTCAAAAAATTTGCCTCCTAATCTTTCTACTTTGTTAGTATTCTAAAACACTCATACATTAATTTTAAAGCTATCCTATTTCAAAAGGTGTAATTATACCTTTTTATGTTTATCTTTCGTTTAAGGCTTGTCCTTGTTTTAATTTTTTATGTTTCCATCATTCTTGTTAGCCTATTAATCTTTTCTTCTCTGTATTTTTCTATTTTGTCATTGTTATAGATGTGTGTAAGTTGCTCAATCATGATAAGCACATCTGCTATTTCTTCCTCTGCATTGTGTTTTTGACCTCTTAAGTCTTTACTGATAGCTTGGATTAGTTCTGCACATTCTTCCTGGGCTAACTGTTTTCTGGATTCTTCTCCATAGTGCTGTACTGCTTGTTGACATACTCCTTTAAATTTATCTAAGTTCATTTATCCTCACTTCCTTCTCAAAATTTTTGTTATGCGTCATCAATCTTTATACACTTCTATTCCGTTATCTTCTAAATTCCATTCGACAGCATCATTTAATCTTGCATTTTCTTGAACTATTTCGATAGCTTTCTTTTTGTCACTGGCATCTACTGTCATTTCAACAGCTCCTGTGAATGGTATTCTCACTGTATAACTTTTTACATCATCCTCTTTAATATTTTCAGTAACTGATACTTTATTACTTTCTATAAATCGCTTAACTAAAGGTAATTCCTTCTTTCCTATCCATTTCAGCCAACTTCCACAATCTCCACAAACTAAAGCTTTTTGGTTTCCTCTATCATCTACAAAAACATCCACACTACCACATTTCTCACAAGCATAACTTTTCATTTTTGATATGCCTCCTTTTTTATGATTAATTCATAATAATTTCATTAAAGATTGTCTTCTATAACCTTAAAATTTCTTCCGCAATTATTACAGATAACAATTCCATCATCTGTCCAAAGTTCTAAGTCTTCCTCTTCTCCACAAAATGGGCAACATTTTATTTCTAAAATATCAGCTTCTTTTGGCATCCTCATATCCTCCTTTGGTAACGACATTAATGTCGGCCGCATTAATTTCAATCTATTAAAATCCTTCATCTTTTACAACAACTAATAACAATCCTTCTTTAACCTCTTCTAGCTCTTTCAACTCCGCATTTTGTATAAGATATAGTTCTGCATTATGTTTATTTCTAACAAGTATGTCTTTTCCAACAAGTGCTTTAATTTTTTTATTACCAGCCAAGGGATTTTTTAAGTGTCCATTCTTCTCAACTTCATAATTCGTATATTCCAACATACGTCTCATATTTTCACCTTCCTAATTTTTATAAATACCAAGCCTGTACTTTTCCTTTGCTTTTTCTAGCTAAATGCATAAGATCTATTACTTCTTTTTTACTAATTGGCTTTAAAGTAGCTGCAATTTCTTCGTTCCAACCTTCTCTTATTCTTCTTCTAAAGCATTGCATTTGAATACCGTTGGCTTGTACTTTCGTTAATGTTCCTTCAGCAAATTTAGATTTAGGTCCACTAGGCTTCAGTATTGGAGTTGTTGACGCCTTTTCTGCATCCCATTTTAAAGTATCAATTCTTTGGTAGAATAGTTGTTTACTTATTCCATTCTCTAGTGCTATCTCAGTCCAGTATTTTCTATTTTTTCTAGCTCTTTTAGGCTCTGTAACTGCTCTATCATTATCCCATCCATATTCTCTTATTCTTTGTTCCAATGTACGTTTATCAATACCATTCTTTTCAGCTGTTGTATATTCATTTGGACTTATATAAAATTCATCACCGGCCTTATACATCTTTTCACCTCCTGGACATAAAAATTTCATTTTGCGTACTATTCTTTAAGTCTATAATTATTTTCTTTTCCTTCAATCTGGACTATGTGCCCTTTGCACATTTCGTATATACGGCTTCCTACGCCCTCATCAAAATTCAGCATTTTATCAAGTGTAAACTCGCTTGAAACTATCAAAGGTAAGTAATTCAAATATCTATAATTAACAACCTCAAACATTATATTTATGTCTGTCTCATTCACTTTCCCTTTGAATAAATCATCTATAAGCAATATATCTGCTAACTGAAACTTACTAAGTTGCTTTTTATAATACTCTTTATCTAACATATTCTGCTTTATACGGGTTACTACATCCCTATAGGGCATATACACTACATTGATACCTTTCTTTATGAAATTAAGTGCTAGAGCTATGCTTAAATGTGTTTTCCCACTACCTACTTGTCCACAAAACATTATTGAATTTTGTTTCGCATTTTTTATGCTCTCAAATTCGTTATAATATTTTATTGCTGCAGCTTTAGAAATTTTTGAAGTTTCATTCCAAACTTTAAAATTTGAAAATGTTTGGTTGCTCTTCTCTGGATCTATACCTAACTTTCTCCATTTGCTTTTAGTTACTTCTAGCGCTACACATTTACATTGCCTATATGAATCAGTCTCTTTGTTGTAGATAAACCCCATGCCTTGACATAGAGGACATTTAGATAAGTCCTGTTTCGTCGATTTCTCCTGAGACGTCTGGCGGTTTTGGCTTAAATCCCTTGTATTTACCTTCTGTAAAATCCTGCTTAATGCTTCCGGTATTTCCTCCATGGCTTTCCTCCTTTCCTTCTACAGCCCAGTTTTTAAGTATTCCATTGGCATAGTTTAATATTGCCACTCCTTTTTTACCTTTAGAAAGAGACTTACTTATTGCTTCTTTTATATCCTGAATCTCATACTTTTCAACTAACTCAGATATATTTTGATATTGACCTGATAAACTAATACAGGCTTTTTCTTCTATGAAATTTAATACTTCTGTTGTCCCAAGAGAGAGATTTTTCTCTTTAGTCTCTCTCTCTTTATCTAACTCTATATCTATATCTTTCTCTATCTCTTTCTCTTGTCGGACTTCGTCTTTTTTCTCAGGGACAAGTTGAGGACATTGTCCTCGTTTTTCTCCTTCAATTTGTTTTCTATATTCTCTTTTTTTCTTTGCCCATCCTGTCTCTGAACCTATCATATTTTGAGTTTCAGCCATAAACATAGTTCCATCATCCCATTTTTCCATAAGTCCTAAATCTACAAACATTTTTGTTGCAACCATTACAGTATCTATATTTGTTCCAGTTATACTTGATAGCATTTCCGGTGTATATGGAATTACGTTTCTAAACTTTAGTTTTCCTTCACTTGAAATTGACTTAAGTAAAAGCTTTAAGTAGAAGATTATATAATCCTTACCATTAGGACTATTTTCAATAATTTTTATTTCATCTCTTTCAAAGAAGTTTTCATTCAATTTCAACCAATAATAACGTTTTGCCATAATCTCACCTCTTATCTAGTTAAACAATTCAATCTCTAGTCCTTTATCTGCAATATATATCTCATGTGAACACCCTCCGGGGTGTTAAAACAGGCTACTAGATCGGTATTAACATACCTACTTTAAAACTTCCAAATTTCCTAATACTTGTTAATTCTCTTTACTATTATTTTCTTCATTTTCCGCACTCTCGGAAAAAGGAGTACCCTCATATGGATCTTTACCATTCTCTTCTTTTTCAGTTTCATCTGATTCTGTGTACTCAACGTCAGTAACATTTATTTTCGTTTCATTTTCTGTACCCTCTTCAAGTAACTCATAATCATCATCAGTAGTCTTAATTATTTTATTGTCACTTGTAATTGCTTCCTGCATATCAATACTTAAGATTCCCCAAGTTGAAAGCATATTTTTAAGCACTGTTTTTCTTGCCATTGCATCAAAATCTGTCTTCCATGGTCCGTTACCAAAACTTTTACTAAACCTTCTAGCATGTACTGTTACTTTTTCTTTACTCCAGTAAACCATTTTTTCAAATCCATTTAATAATCTAAAGTATGCTGCATACCCAATAACTGCATCAGATTGTTTATTATCAAGATCAAGTTCTATCTCTTCAGTAAGTGAATTAAAACTCTTAAGTTGGCCTTCATAAATCTCCGTAACATTTAGTTTTTTATATTGACCAGATCTTTGGGCCATCTGTATAAATCCTCTATATCCTATTTGAAACTGTGCTTCTAATTTGCCGTGATTTTTAAAAGGTATTATCCATGCAAAACCAAGGTTCGGGTCTATTGGTAGTTTTAAGGAAGCAGCCTTTAAGGCACTCCCTAAAACTGTCATATCATCACAACCCTTCAATTTATCCTGCTTTAAGTTAAGTAAGCTTGTTATAAATCCATTTGCCTGTTTATCAAGCATATCTTCAAATCTTTTCTTTATTCCTGGAGAATAAACTAGTGCTTTAAACGGATCTTTAGGTGGCTTAGTCTCCTTCTTCGTAAGTTCATTTTTTAAACTCTTACTTGTGGCCATATTACTTCTCCTCCTCAAAATCACATACTATTTTGTCATCATTGCTGTCATATCTTAATTTTCCTATAAAATACTCTCTGTTCTCACCATCATAAAGTTTAAAGCCAGTTTTATTTAAAGCCTGTATCTGTGCATTTAGGCTGTCCATAAGTGTTGTAAATGCTGGATTAGCCATTATGCTTTTACCTCCTTTATGCTAAATTTTCTATAGGAGCTCATATTTAGGTATTGTTTAAAAAGTTCTGGATGGTCATTCTTAAATTTCTTACTGTCAAATTTATTTGAAGTTATGCTCTTCCAATCAATTTCATAATCAGGCGTATATCCTATCTCTGCCTCACCTAACTCCAGCTTTACGTTATTTTCAATTTCTTTAGCCTGTACCTCCAACTCCTTAATCGTGTTTTTAAGTTCAAAATAATTCTTAATTTTATTCTTGTATTCAGATTTTAGATTTACACTAATTTCTGGATTAGAATCCTTATATTTTTCCTTCACATATTTTTCTGCTGCAGCAGA
>ENA-UOOE01000303-UOOE01000303.1-fermentation-metagenome-genome-assembly--contig:-NODE-303-length-51268-cov-167.202175_pt1 | contig 51268 bp, 41 predicted proteins | sample MGYA00245776_ERZ724021 | MGnify/ENA primary metagenome ERZ724021 (study PRJEB28704, sample SAMN03018321) | fermentation metagenome | biome: anthropogenic terrestrial biome; feature: soil... | reverse complement strand
TCTATAAGATGATGTGCCAAGTTTTTCACCGCTTTTGCCTTCATATCTTATGACATTTGAATTTCCAAGAATATATTTAAAAGCATCTTCATATTCCTTTTTAGCTGCCAGGGATGATGGAATTCTAAAGCATCTCCCTCCTATACTTACAAAAATATTATCTCCATTTGAATCTGTTTTTGCATATAAAAGTGTTGCAATTTTTAGTGGATCAGCATTTTTAACATAAAGATCCGGAGCAATACCCTTTTTATTTATTTCATTTCCATAAGGTGAGTAAAATCTTTGTATTGTAAATTTCAAAACACCATCATCAGATACAGGATACGTAGTTTGAACAAGACCTTTTCCAAAGGTGTTACTTCCTATAAAAAATCCCTTCTTATAATCTTTAACTGATGCTGATAAAACTTCTGATGCACTAGCACTATTTTCATTAATAAGAAAAGCTACGGGTTTATTTATTACCTCTTTATAGCCTGATGAGTAATATGTTGTTTTGCCGTTAATCCTATCCTCAGTTATAAGAATTGGTTTATCTCCTACAAAATATCCTGCCATTTTAAGGGCAGAGTTTAAATAACCACCAGGGTTATTTCTTAAATCAATAATATAAGCTTCAGGCTTTGATTTCTTTAAACTTAATAGCACATTATAAAACTCATCCGGCGTTTGATCTCCAAAGGAATATATAGAAATATATCCAACATTCCCACCTGTTATTTTGCCCTCTACTGTTTTAAAATGAACTGCCTTCCTTTTAACATTAAAATTATGTAATTCATTTCCCCTTTTTACTGATAACTTTACATAGGTTCCTTCCTTACCCTTAATATATTTTAAGGCTTCTCCTTCTTTTAATCCAGAAAAGCTTGTCCCATCTGCTCCTGTAATAATATCCCCTTCTAGCATTCCTGCTTCTTTTGCTGGAGAATCATTAGAAAAGGAAATAACTTTAACGCCTTCAGGAACATATTCAATTCTTATTCCAATTCCAACTACATCATTATTAATGGAATTTACAAAATCTCCATACTCTTCTTTAGTAAAATATTCAGTATAAGGATCATTTAATCCCTTTACAATTTCATCTATCGTAGGCTTTTGAAGCACTGAATCAGGTATTTCATCTACATAAAATTCTTTTAATATAGTTCTAACCTCACCAATTGGCTCCGCTGCATAAGCATTAAATTTAAATGAGAATAAAAATATCAGTAAAAATCCAAATCCAATTACAAAACTTTTTATTCTTCTCTTTCTCATATCTTACACCCCCGTTTTCATACAAATATTATACAGCACTTTGCCACTTTTAAGCAAAAAATTTAGGTGCAAAAAAAGTTTGAAAGTTACCGATTGCTTAGAGCTTAAATCCTTTACTTTTCTTTAAAAAGGGCGATAATAATATTAAAGATATGCTTTAGGGGGGATGAGATTGAAAAAAATTTTTAAAGCACTTTCCATTTTTCTTGCAATAAATATAATGCTCTCGTGTTTTCCATCTCTTGGAAACAGGAGCCATGCTTTTGCAGCAGAAGTTGAAAAAAAATACAATGTTCCATCAAATAAAGAATGGACAATAAAATTTAGTATGGAAGTCGACAAAAATACTGTAAATACTTCTAATATTAAGGTTTATGAAAAAAACAGTAATTACAGTGTACCCATCAATATAACTTTAAGTCCTAATTTAAAAGAAGTAAAAGTTAAACCTACTAAACCTTACACACATAATAAAACTTATGTGCTTGAATTAAATGGTAAAATCAAATCAAAAGATGGTAAATTTAATCTTTCTCCATACAAATTAGAATTTAATGCTGTTGACAATGTTTTTGCAGGGCTTCCTTCAGAGGATGGTCTTATAATTGTAGAAGATACTGCTTATTCAGTTAAATATCTTGAAAAAAATAACTATGCAACAAACGAAATAATTAAAAATGGAAATTATGATTTTTATTATCTTTATGATGCAGGTTACCAAAGAATAAGCAAACTTTTTTCATCAGATTATGACTCTCATACTGGAAATAACTCTGTAAGAAAATATAATAAAATGACTTATATCGATGAAAACGGTAAAAAACATATTTATGAATGGGATAACAAAACATATGAATTTAAAGAAGTTCTTCCAAAATTAGATGTGTACATTACTGTAAAATCACCTATAAAGGCAATAAGTTTTAAAATTAATAAGATTTACGGCTTGCCTGACGCTAAATACTATAAATTAAAGCACAGTAACTTTCAGAAAAGCTTATCTGACACTGCAACCTATACTTCTGATGATTACTGGGATGAGGTATATATTCTCTCCGGCGACGGCAGAACTATTGCAAAAGGTGTTTTTGAAACAAACTGGTCAGGATCAAAATCAATTTATTTAAACCTTGATGATGAATCAAGTTTTGGTACTACCACAGGTAATTCAAACAATAATGGCATAGCATCAGTTGACAATGAAGGCTATATCTACTACAGCAACCCTGCTGATAATGAAAAACTTTATAAAGCAGGCTATGATGGTGCATACAATAAGAAAATATCAGAGGATAAAGCTCAGTATATTAACGTATCTAATGGATGGATATACTACAGCAATTATTCTGATGGTGGAAAAATTTATAAAGTTAGAACAGATGGTTCTGGTAGGGAAAAAATTGCTGATGTTCACGGCTCCTACTTAACACTTTGCGGGGATAACATTTATTTTTGCAATCACTCAGACGGCGGAAAAATTTATAAAGTCAGCAGATATGGCTCTGGGTTATCTAAACTCCCTGCAGATACAGGAGAGGCAGCATATTTAAATATAGTTGGAGATTATATTTACTATACAAACCTTTCAGATGGGCATAAACCTTATGTAGTAAGCCTTGATGGAAAATTCCGAGGCAAGATATGGGATGGATGGGCAGATTGCCTTCAAGTTGTTGGAAATTATATGTACTTTTCATCTGGTACAGGAGTTATAAGCAAAATTGCAAAGGACGGAAATGGTCCAGTTATTCCAATACTTGCCGAAGCAAAATTATACAACAAAGGACATCATATAAATGTTTTTGGCGATTATATATACTACGGAAATGTTTTGGATAAGGGAAAACTTTATAAAATCAAAACCGATGGTTCTGGTGAAAAAATAAAACTATCAGACGAGGATACAGGATATATAAATGTATTAAATGGGAAATTAATATTTAATACCACAAAAAATAAGATTTTTTCCTTATCCTCAGATTCAGATGGAAGTGAAAAACCTGTTGAACTTGGAACAACAAAATCTACTGATAAAATCAAAGATGTTGAAGATATTACAATAGATATACCAAATTATGATGCAAATACGTCCAAAGAATATCTTGAAAAGAAGTACTTACCTGACAGAGTTTCAGCAATATTTCAAGATAATACAATGCATCAAATAGTAGTTTCATGGGATAAAGAAAAAGCGACTTTAAAAAATGGTGTATACACATATAAAGGAAACCTTGTTGGATATAATAAAACCATAAACCTTTATATGAATATTTTATCTGAGATGCTAAACGATACAAACAAAATAACGATAAATAACAATCCGGGGAAATATGATACTATTGAAGTAATAGATACAGGGAGTGGAACTGGAATAAGCCTAAATCAAGGAGATGTTATTTCTGTTTATAATGACGAGGATTGTAAAAAGCTTCTTGGAAAAGCAACAGTTGGCAAAGACAGAAAAGCTCTTGTCCGAGGTATTGACTTAGATTCAGCAGGAAGAAGTTTTTATATTACAGTTAAAAGAGGACAAAAAGGAGAAAGCAAAGCTACTATAATTAAACAGCCTGACGCTCCAACTGTAAATCCAAAGGATGCAGCAGACAATGATTCTGTTGGTTTTGAGCTTGATGGCAGAGACTTTACCCTTAATAAATGGATAAGACCAAGATTTACAGGAGACAGCAATATATCTTTAGGAAAGCAGTATATATATATTCTTCCATCAAGAACACAGCTTGACATGATGAATCAGACCGCTTTTGATGAAATTTCTTTATCATCTTCAGGCCCATGGAGAGGAACAAAGGACAAAATAAAAGACAGCAAGCAAAATTTATTTAAAAATGGTTCTTATGATATATATGTATCTGTAGGATTTTCAGGTTATGGCTCAACTGATGTTCAAGGAAGAAAGCCTCAAATATCAGGACAGATATCCAGTGAAAGCCCAGCAAATTTAACTGTAGTTTCTGAGGTTCTTCCAAACCCTATAAATATTGCTTCAATGAAAGTTCAGCCAGGAACACCAATAACCCTTCCTGTAGCCCCAAAGCCCGGCGAAACAGTATGGATTGCCCCTGCAGGATTAAAATGGACGGCTGAAACAGATGGAAGCATCGAATCAGTATTTAAAGAAAGTAATAAGGTGGCAAAACTTGTAGGAGATGGAACATCGAAAATTATACATGCCCCACTTACACCTAATCCCTATAAAGTTTATGTTACAAATAGTGTAGGTTCTTCAAAAGAATCTTCAGGAAGTATAATTGTTGAAGGAGATTGTCCATCTATTACAACATCCCCTGCAAATATTGAATATATATTTGTTGGAAATACACTTAAAGTAAGCAGCAGCAAACGAGGAAAGGTATATTTAATGAGCCAGGATAACTATAAAGCTCAAACTGTTGCCGACCTTGATCAAGCCGTAAAAGACAAGCAAGCAAACTTTGTGAATATATATAGTAATAAGATTTATTATCCACTTTCATCAGCAGGACTTGACTATTATACTATAAATAACAATTTTATATTAGTAGCTGCCGATGAAGCAGGAAATATTTCAGAACCTGTAAATATAAGTATAATAAGAGATACCAGTGAACTTGAATTTTATATATTCAAAGCACAATGTGTAGTTGACGAATTAATTAAGATTGACCCTGATAAAGCACTTAATTTAAAATTAGCTATAAATAGTGCTGAGGATTTAATGAAAAATAATACAAAAGCAACTACCTATCAAATAGATAAAGCAGCTAAAGACCTTGATTATGCTACTGTAAAATATGGAGGAAAATTAGCAGCAAATCAGTGGCAAGATGTATATAATGCAAGAGAATCAATAAAAGAAAAAATAACTGGTGATGACTTAGTTTTAAATGGAGTTAAAGGCTATATAATAAGCTCAAAAAAAGATACTACTGAAATACAAATGCCTAAATTAGCAGATGATCCTGAATTTAAAGATATGACAATAAATTGGGTATCAGATAATGAAATTATTAAAATAGAAGATATGGGAGCATACGTAAAAGGCACTGTTACCATTCCAGAAGATGTTGACCAACATGTAACACTAACAGCAACAATTACTAAATTAAATGAGTACGGAGCACCAATTGCATCTATAAGAAGATATGAAATAGTAACAGTTAAAGCCAAGAACAACCAATAAACTCTATTTAATAAAAAGTCTATTTATGGAAATGCCGCTGAATAATTATTTTATTCAGCGGCATTTTTTATATGTTTCTATTATTTAGTAATATATTTTGGAAGATAGGGTATTTACGGATAGTAGCCATCGGATAAGTAATTCTTAGACGCAAGTGAACTTACCATAGCTGCAAGGGCATGATCGTTTTCTATTCTAAGACTAAAACCTTGCAATCTACTATATTTGCTATGTGTCTGGCACTAAGGCTTGACTGTCCCTCTTACAACTAGCTGGGGTTTAAAAAATATTTGCTTCTGGGTAACATTGTCCCCGGAAATAATCTTAACCAGCAATTTTACTGACTCCGTGCCCATCTCATAGATTGGCTGGGCTATTGTAGTCAGCTCAGGTTCTATAAACTGAGATATCTTTATATTATCAAATCCTATGATACCAATATCTTCAGGAATTTTATAGCCATGTCTTAAAAGCGTTTTCATACCTCCAAAAGCTGCAATATCACTGCTGTAGAATATTGTATCAAATTTTTCCGGAAATTTCAGAATTGCCTCAGTGGCTTTAATCCCACCTTCTAGGGTATAATCTCCTTGGAATACATATTCTTTATTGTAAATGCCCTTTTTTTTACATGTATATCTATAGCCTGCCAGCCTCTGCCTGGATATTTCAAGTCCTTTTTGTCCTGTAACAAAGGCAATCTTTCTCTTCCCAATACTATAGAGATACTCTATACCATTTTCTACTCCTTCCCTACTCCTGCAATATACTCCATAATATTCATTATGCTCCTCACAATATCTGTCAACAATAACAAATGGCGTACCTTGGCTATTTAATATTTCAATATTTCCGCTACTTTTACCTCCTGATATGAATATTACCCCATCCACACGCTTGCTTATCAAAAGTTCAACGTACTTTTTTTCCTTCTTTATTTCATTATCGGAATTACAGAAGATCACATTAAAACCACAATTGTTGGCTTCATCCTCAATTGCCCTTGCCATTTCTGAAAAAAAGGGGTTTGTGATATCAGGAAGAATTATCCCTATAGTCCCAGATTTATTTGTTGCAAGGCTCCTTGCTACAGAATCTGGTATAAAATCAAGTTCATCCGCAACTTTCAATACTTTGTTCCTTGTTTCTTCACTTATATGTTCATCTTTTCGATTTATCACCATGGATACTGTAGCTTTGGATACACCCGCAATGTTAGCTATATCAAGCATTGTAACTTTTTTTTTCATACTTATCCTCCATCAAGTGATTTTTAGGCTCAGATGGAGTTGTTTATAAAACACCTTCCTACATCTGAGCCATATAAAAACTTATCCAGGGGCATAGCAGCCGTTATGCCCCACCTTAAGCGGGGTACTACGGATGATAGCAGATAAGACGATTCTTAGACTCATGTGGAGTCTGCTTATAAGGAATACCCTCTTCACATGAGCCTTAGAAGAGCCGATCCAGGAGCGTAGCAGCCGTTATTCTCCGCATTAAGCGGAGGATTACGGATGGTAGCTATCGGATAAATGGATAATCTATGAATATTATAACAGATACTTGAAGTAATACAAAATCCGGGGATAACCCCGGATTTTGTATTACTTCTTTATAAGTTTTAATTCAACCGGTATTGTCTTATCAATAGTCTGACCTTTTGCTAATTTATCAGCATTTTCAACGCTAAGGCTTCCCATTAAATCTGGCTGCTGAGCTATTGTAGCTGCCATATCACCGCTATTTACTGCATTAACAGCATCTTCCCCACCATCAAATCCAACTACTACAACATCCTTTTTATTTGCAGCCTTTAATGCTTTTAATGCACCTAACGCCATCTCATCATTATGTGCAAATACACCTTTGAAATCCGGATTTGATTGTATTATGTTTTCCATGACTGTAAGCCCCTTCTGCCTGTCAAAATCAGCAGATTGACTTGCAATAAGTTTTACTCCATCCTTTCCATCAATTGCCTCATGAAAACCTTTGCCCCTATCCCTTGTAGCGGATGCTCCCGGTATTCCTTGAATCTCAACTATGTTTCCGCTTCCGCCTATCTTTTCCAGTAGGAACTCTCCAGCCATTTTTCCTCCAGCAACATTGTCAGATGCAATATGGCATACAACATCTCCACCATTGGCTGCTCTATCAACTGTAATTACTGGGACTTTCTTTTCATTTGCAAATTTTACAGTTGTTGCAACAGCATCGCTGTCTGTCGGATTAATTATAAGCACCTGTACACCTTGCTGTATCAAATCTTCTACATTTGATCTTTCCTTTGTTGCATCATTATTGGAATTCAATACGACAAGATCAACACCAAGTTCTTTTGCCTTCTTTTCAGCTCCATCCTTCATGGTTACAAAGAATGGATTGTCAAGAGTTGATATTACCATACCCAACTTTTCACTTTTGGCATTATCTGAGCTGCTATTTGAGCTACTACTTGTTTCACTTGAACCACAACCTGCAAAACTCAACACTGCTAAAAGCATTGACATAAGTACTGCCACAAATTTCACTGTCTTTTTCATGAAATAACCCCCTTTAATTTTAGAATTATTCTTTATTCTTCTTGTCGAGAAATACTGCAAGAAGAATTATGACACCTTTAACTATAGATTGATAAAATGGATTTACATTCATGAGGTTAAGACCATTGTCTATTACACCTAGTATCACTGCACCAATCATAGTGCCAAGCATAGTCCCTTCTCCGCCTGACATTCGTGTACCTCCAAGTACAACTGCTGCAATAGCATCTGTCTCGTACCCTAAACCAGCATTTGGTGATGCAGAACCTATTCTCGCAGTAACAATGATTCCACTTGTTGCCGCTGTTAAACCGCTTATTATGTACACTAAAATTTTAAGTCTATCTGTACTTACTCCTGAAAGCCTTGTGCAATCCTCATTGCCTCCATTAGCATAAATATGGCGGCCAAGTACAGTTTCATTTAATATATATAAGGTTATAAGGAAAATGATTAAAGTTATAATTACTGGTATAGGAATGCCTAAAACTCTGTTATTGCCTATAGCTGTAAATGAATCATCAAGCCCTGATATAGGCTTACCATCAGTATAGACATACGTTATTCCCCTAAATATAATCTGTGTGCAAAGAGTTGCAATAAAAGGCTGAATTTTTTGCTTTGCTGTCAAAAGGCCATTTGCAAAGCCTATTAAGGCTCCTACACCCAGTGCACAAAGTATGCAAACGGGAAGATTTATCCCTGACTTATAAAGTGAAGCTGCAATAGCTCCTGTTATTGCAACCACTGAACCAACCGAAAGGTCTATTCCACCTGATCCGCTTAGTATTACAATACACATACCAATTGCAATAATCGCATTAATTGATATCTGAGTTAGAACATTGAGAAGATTGGATATAGTTAAAAATCTCGGCATAGCTATAGATAAAATAACAACAAGAATAATAAGTACCACCAAAGATTTGTATTTTACAATAAATGATTTAAAAGAATTCATTCTTTCACCCCCTATTAGAAATCCCCACTGCATATTTCATTATTGCTTCTTGGCTTGCATTCTTGCGGTCTATTTCTCCTGCTACTTCCCCTTCATGCATAACAACAATCCTATCACTTATACCCAATATTTCCTGCATATCTGAGGATATAACTAAAATTGCTTTGTTATTTTTCTTAAGCTCATTCAATATTTCATATATTTCTTTTTTTGCACCTACATCTATTCCTCTTGTAGGCTCATCAAAAATTAAAATTTGGGGTTTAGTCATCAACCATTTAGCAATTATGACTTTCTGCTGGTTGCCGCCACTTAGGTTTGAAGCAATCTGGGAGTATCCGGTAGTTTTGATGGACATCTTTTTTGCATATTCTTTAAAATCTATAACTTCTTCCTTTTTAACTATCCTTCCAAAATTACCCACATATTTTTTCAGGTTTGGGAGAGTCATATTTTCCCCTACGGGCCAGTTTGAAATGAGCCCTTCCTTCTTTCTATCCTCAGATAAATATACTATTCCATTTTTAATGGCATCTTTGGACGATTTTATATCTACTTTTTTCCCATTCACAAATATATCCCCTGATGTTTTTTTGTACTCGCCCAATATAACCTTTGCCGTCTCACTCCTTCCAGCTCCAACTAAGCCTGCCATCCCAACTATTTCTCCCTCTCGTAAACTGAAAGATACATTCTTTACTTTATTCTTATAATTAAGTTTTTCCACCGACAATATCACTTTGCCCGGAGATGGTGCAATATACGGATACTGTTCTTCAAGATTTCTTCCTACCATCATTGAAATAAGCTGATTCTTGTCAACTTTTCCAAGTTCAGTTACTCCTATAAGTTTACCGTCCCTTAATACAGTTACCCTGCTGCATACTTCAAATATTTCATCAAGCCTATGGGATATATATATTACCGCCATGCCCTTTGATTTTAACGCTGCTATAACTTCAAAAAGCTTTTTAGTTTCATAATCAGTCAAAGATGCTGTGGGCTCGTCCATAATAACAATCCTTGAATTAGCTGATACAGCCTTTATTATTTCTATCATCTGCATTTCGCCAATTGTAAGGTCTCCAGCCTTTGCATTCACGTCAAAAGTACAGCCCAAGGATTTTAAGAGTTCTCTGCTTTTCTCCCGCATAAATGCCTTGTCTATTTTTTTTGTACATCCTTTGGTAACTTCATGCCCTAGAAAAATATTTTCCCATACAGTAAGGTTTGGAAGTACACTAAGTTCCTGGTGTATAAATGATATCCCAAGCTTTTGCGCATCCTTCACAGAATCAATTTGAACTTTATGCCCATCTAAATATATTTCTCCGCTATCACACTTGTATAACCCGCTTAGTATTTTCATAAGGGTGGATTTCCCTGCCCCATTCTCACCTAATAAAGCCATAACTTCTCCACCATAAACAGAAAGGCTTACATCTTGAAGTACCTTAACTCCTGAGAAGGATTTTGAAATTTTGACCATCTCAAGAAGTGGTTTGACCTCCATTTTATCCCCTCCTAAAAAATAACGCCTGATTTTAATATGATGTTTGCATATGGTGTTTGTTCACCAGTTCTGATAACAGCTTTACAGTCTTTAAGCATTTCTTTCAATTTTTCATGGGTTATTAAATTAATCTTAACCCCAGGAAGACAATCTCTAATTTCTTTAAACAATTCTGGACTTACAGTCTCAGTTTCCACTGCCACATATGCTTCTTCAACCATTAGTTCCGTCATAACAGTTTTTAACGTATCTATAAATGATGGAATATTTTTTGTAAGCGAAATATCTATCCTTTCACTTTCATCAGGTATTGGAAGACCGCAATCTCCAATTGCAAGTGTATTACCATGTCCCATTTTTGAAACCACTTCGGATATATGACAATTTAATATTCCTGTCTTTTTCATATCTGCATCCCCTCGTATTATAAATTTAGTAGTCAATTTAAAAATATTTTTCTACCTCATCAAGATATGGTAGAGATGGTTGTGCGCCCTTTCGTGAAACAGCTATGGAAGAAGCCCTGCAGGCAAAATCAGTTGCTTTTAGTACGGTTTCATAATCTAAACTTGAAAGCTTTGATACAAACGCCCCAATAAAACAATCACCAGCGGCAGTAGTATCAACAGCCTTTACCTTATATGCAGGTACAAATCCTGATCTGCTTTCCATGACTATGGTAGCACCCTTATCTCCCATGGTTACTATAACAACTTTAACACCATGTTTTAAGAAATCTTTCCCTGCTTGCACCGCACTTTCTATATTTGTAACCCTCACTCCAGTCAGTGCCATAACTTCAGTCTCATTTGGAATTATAATGTCTGTAAGCTTTAATAGTTCATCGCTGGTTTCCCTTGCTGGTGCAGGATTTAGTACAGTAAAAACATTGTGAGACTTTGCTATGCTAAATGCCTCAACTGCAGCCTCGACTGGAGTTTCAAACTGTGTAACAACAGCATCACTTTTGCTGATATAATCTTCTGCTTTTCTGATATCCTCTTTTTGAATCTCCATGTTAGATCCTGGTACAACTATTATGGAATTATTCCCATCCTTATCAACCGGGATAATTGCAGTCCCTGTTGGGGAGGTAACATCTTTATAAACAAATTCAGTATCAATTTTCTCTTTCTTTAATGCATCCAAAAGTATAGCTCCACTTTCATCAGCACCAATCTTACCTATCATATGTACATCACAGCCAAGCCTTGCAGCCGAAACAGCTTGATTTGCGCCCTTTCCTCCAGGAATCCTTGATATAGAATCGGATAGGATTGTTTCGCCCTTCTTTGGAAGGTTATTTACATTAAGTACAATGTCCATATTTAAACTACCAACAACACATAATCTCATTAAATTTTGTCACCTCTTTTTTATTTAACCGCTTAACTAAACCGGTTAAGTACATTATATGATTATTTGCTTATTGTGTCAATTAAAAATATTCAACATTTTCAATCTGATTTAATACGCCGATGTAATAAAAAAAATATATTCCATTCACTTTCCCGTTTGCAAAGATGTTTTGTCATATGTTATGTCCCTGGCACTAAGACAAGGGGCTGATTGCAAAATATGAATTTCAGTCAAAATATATTGAAACTCAATATATTTTGTGATTTTCACACTTTTGCATCAGCCCCTTTATCAGCTACGGTTCAACCATTTTTACAACTTGCCGCGTGCTGCCACCACTGCCACTCTCGCAAATGTCAAGAGGCAGGCGCCGTATATTAACCACTTTTGCCGCTTCTTGTCACATGTCACTTGCATGACCCTACGGTTCAACTACCTTAACCGTTATAAGTTTCCAAGCAACAACATTGTCTCCATCCATAACTTGAACATCAAGTACATAATTTCCTGCTTCTTCTGGTGTCCAATCTAAAGTACTTCCTACAGAAACTGGTGAGCTGTCCCATCTATCTTTTCTTCCCTCTTTGAAAGTAAAGAGCCTGTAATTTACTCCTTCATTTCCTGTAATAGTTACTTTTTCTCCAACCTTAACTTCTATCTTATCAATTTTAACTGCATCAACATCTGCATTGGATTCTGACTTAAATACATATCTAAATAAATATGCATCATCAAATCCGCCGTAATTATTCTTAACTGTCCCTTCTGTACCTGCTGCTTTAACTCTTACAGCAAAATCATATCTTGCAGGTTTTGATGCTAAAGTTTCAGGTATTTCAATTTCAAATGGCTGGAAAGCGTCTACTGGTTCAGTCCAATCAGTTAATACTGACCACTTACTTCCATCAATAACTTCATCCCTGTCCCTTTGTATATAGAAAACCTTATATTGAACTTTTCCACTGTAGTTTTTAGATGTAAATGTAAGTTTTTGCTTTTCTCCAAACTTAGCCTCACTGTTCATTATCCCTACAAATCCAACAGATGGCAATTTAACTTTAGGCACATTCGCATCAGGTTTATCCCTATTATCCTCTTCAGTTTCAGGTATTACTATTACTGCAACTTCATTAGATTTAATATCCCCATACTTTGCATAAATCTTAACGGTTCCTACAGCTTTTGTCTTGAAAAGCCTTCCCTCTACATAGCCAATCTTATCATCAGATACAACCCATTCTACATTTTCAGTTATATCCTTAGTGCTGCCATCTTCCATCGTTGCTACTGCCTTTAATGCATCATTCTTCTTAACTCCAACTACACTTCTGTTTACTCTAAGCGTAAGTTCTTTTACATTAGCCTTTTTAACCTCAATGGTTTTCTCAGCTGCTTTTCCTTCAAATACAGCCTTTACAGTAACCTTTCCTGTATAATCCTTATCTGCCTTATATATGCCCTTATTTATAGTGCCGTGATCACATGTCCAAGAAGCCTTGTCTGTAGCATCCTGAGTTTTTCCATCGGAGTATTCAACTGCAGCTATAAATACAGCTTCTCCTCCAGGGAATATTTCACTCTTATTTGATGAAATTGTAAGCTTATTAACATATGGTACTGTAGCAACTGGTGGAGTATAAGAAGGTGGGGTGTAAGGCGGTGTATCAGGCGGTGTGTAAGGTGGAGTATAAGGCTCAGCCATATTAACTGTAACCTCTGCTCTCCCTATATTCCTATATTCATCTACAGCCTCAACAGTTATTTTGTTTTTCCCATAATTCCCAAAACTAACTACAGTATCAAACTTATTATCAGTAAGTTCAGCATCCACTCCGTTAACTTTTACCGTCACAGGAGTTTCGTCAACTACATTTCCAGTTACTCTTATAGATTTTCCTTCAATATTAGCATTGTCAGCTGGAGATGTAATTGTAACAACAGGTTTTACTTTATCAACAAGCTCAAAACTTACATCAAAGCTAGAGCTAGAGCTAGCTTCTGCACCTATTGCTGTAAATGTAATAGTTTCCTTCCCATAGCTGTCATATTCTTTTTCATATAAAAAGCTTCCATCTGTTAAGGTTACATTTTCTTCTCCAGCTTTAAGCTCAACAGCGTTCTTTACAGAGCCCCTTATGGAAACCTTTTTCCCTTCAGTATCGACTGAATCAATAAATATAATTGGCTTATTATAGTTTTTATAAATCTCAACTACTTTTTCAGTCTCATTCCCAACAAGATCTGTTACTTCAATAGTAGCAATATTTTCCCCTTTAGTTATAGGCATTTCATACTCAAAAACTTTTTCTATATCAGAGCCATCGCCAGTCTGGCTTTCAAAGCTTCCAAGACTCTGCCCGTTAACACAAACGCTGTATCCAAGAGTATCCTTTACAGAAAAACTTAATTTAATTGTATCATCATCATCGACTTCAACCATACCCTTGCTAGGAGTTATCATAGTAACTACTGGAGCTTCAGTGTCATTATAGAGCTTAATTCTGTATTCATTAGTATTTCCATTCATATCTTCCATAGTAAATACAATGTCATTAAGCCCCTCATTTAACTCAACTAAGTTTGATGTAAAGCTTAATTCATCTGTATTTATATTTATATCTTTACCATTAACTTTTAAATATTTAAGAGGTTTATTAAAGTTCCCTGTAAATGTTATTGCCTTCTTTGAAACAATGCTTCCGCTTACAACTTCTTTCCCATCATCATCAAAAATACTCATTGCAAACGGTGCTTCCCTATCAACATGTACTTTTATAGTATGAGAAGCAATAATTGATCCACTTTCATCTAAGGCCTCAAACTTTACAATATTAAGCCCATCAGTAAGACCTTCAAGAGCTATGCTTGTATTTTTACCATTATCTATAGGCTCATTGGTATTTAAAAATACTAATACATTATTAAACTCACTGCATTCATTATTTATCTCATATTCTAGAGTTATACTTGTTTCCTTTGTCTCATATTCTGCTGATTTAAATTTCAATGGAGATACAAATACTTTTAAAAGCTTTGAAACTGTTGGTGTCTCTTCTGCTCCTGCTGGTCCTTGGGCTACCAATGCATCTTTAACTGGATCTTCAGGCATTTCTTTTTTGTATGAAACTTTTATCTCTATATCATTCTCTCCAAAATTATTAAAAGCAGCATCTGCGCTAAAGTTTCCTTCCTCATCTAAAGTAACCTCATTATCGTTTACAGTAACCTTAGTTATATCACTTAAATCATTATAAGCAACACTTCCGGTTACTCTAACAGTTTTTTCACTTACGGTTTCATTATCAGTTGGAGAGTTTATTGTAATTATTGGCGCATCAAAGCTGCTATTAATATGAATTTCCTTTTTATCCTCATTGCCAGCTAAATCCTTTGCCAAAATTACACCGTTAAACTTTCCATCTACAATTGGAGCATTAAAAACATATAGGTTTTCTTTATTTTTTTCAACAGCCTTACCATTTACAGTTACTACACCGATATTTCCATCTTCAACCTCGAAAACAATATCATATGATGCTGCCCCATTATTTAAATTAAAAGTATCAGTATCAGGGCTAATTAAAGTTATAACTGGATTTACTGTATCTACAACAAATTGAATTATATCTTTTCCAACAATATTGTCATTAACCTTTGCTTCAAATGTGATACTGTGAGTTCCATCAGCTAAGTCTTTTAATTCAATTATACCCGATGCAGGTTTTTCTTGAGATTCCCCATCATCTACAGTTACAAACAATTTAGCATCTTTATACTTCTCTTTAATGCTATAGTTAATGCTGATATCCTTTTTATTTGTATACGGTTCTACATCATCATGCAAAATAACTGTATTATCAAATTCAACCTCATAAGGCTCAGAAACATTATCAGCATAATCAACAGCCATTACAACAATATGATTTTCTGCATTTGCTAGTTCAATTTCTTTCTCTTTCTCTGTTCCAGCAACCAACATAGGTTTTACGCTATCATTTACAAATATTGCATAAGCCGCTATTCCTACATTATCGCTTCCGTTAAACGTTATCTTATATTTGTTTTGAGTTGTTTTTTCACCTTTCGGATCCATTACAGGTGGTGTAACGTCGAGATTAACCGGCATATCAAGATTTTGATATGCTGCCCCCTTATAATCAACTTTTCCAGCTAATCTTATAAAATATTTTCCTTCAGGAGCAAGTTCATACTCTCCGATTTTATCATTATATAAGGTTCCATCCCATGTCCAGTCAGATTTTAAAGTATACATATCTTTAGCAGCATAGTTTTTCCTTACATCACTATCAGTATATATATTCCTAAGTAACTTTCCCTTATCATCAAGTACCTGCACATTTAATTCCTTTGCATTTCTCATCATAGAAACAACTGGAATTACAACATCATAATAACCATCACCATTTGGTGAAAACGATCCTTTTTCATCACTATTAAGAAAATCATATTCCTCGTTAAGAAGACCTGTTATTCCATAATAAGAAGATTCATCCCACATTGGTGCATCAAATATCCTTGAGTCCTTATCCCAGTTACCATAATAGCCCATATAAGCAACACCAATATCAGGATTCTTTTCTTTATCTTTTGACTCAAAGCTTATAAAGCCTTCAGCAAACTGGTTTTTAGGAGTTCCTACAGGAATTGTTAAAGTAGCTGTAACCTCTGCCTCTTTTTTTGCAGGGACAGTTATGCTCTCCTTATTAAATGTAAGTGATGCTCCTCCGAAATTATTTGGATAAGGAAGTAAGTATCCTCTTTGAGCATATGTTGTTAAAACTCCGTATTTATCCTTAACATCAAATGTTAAATCCTCATCACCCATATTCTTAAGCACAATTGTAAATTGCCTAGTGTTTCCTATTTCCTTAAGTGAAATTGCAGCACCTCCAAATTCATCCTTTGCATAAGCGTAAACTTTTGTATTTACAGCATCTTCAATATTGATTAATCCTGCTCCCTGCTGCCTTGTAAGATATGGAAGGCCTGTCTCAGGCTCAATTTGAGGTCTTGCAGTATTAATCATTATATTTTTAGCAAGTTCCACAAAGTTCCTCTTACCATTAATGCTAGATACCTGTGGTACAGCCGGTTTCTTTAGATGCTCAACTAAAAGTGCCATTGTCCCTGATGTATGCGGTGCAGCCATAGAAGTTCCGCTCATATCACCATACTTATCATTATTAAGCGTAGAATAAATATGCCCTCCTGGTGCAGTAACTTCAGGTTTAAACCTTAAATCTGGAGTAGTTCCCCAAGATGAAAAATCAGACATCTCACCTGATACATCATTATCAAGTTCTGCCATTTCTCCCGTAAATGAAACCTTAACATTTTGCTCAATTAAGCCTTTAAGCTTTACTCCATCTGAATATCTTATAAAAACAGCAGGTATTTCTATGCTTGGATCAGATGCCATGCTTATAAATGTATCATCATTTTTTTTGTTATATACAATAACCCCTGCTGCTCCAGCCTTCTGGGCATTGATCTTTTTCTCAACAAATGTTGCATTTCCTCTTTGAATCAGAGCAATTTTCCCTGCCAAATCTTTTCCCGCAAATTCCCCTATCGTCCCAAATCCACAATCTACTATTTCTGTTTTTTCTTTTAAATAAGCCAATGGATCTTTATCATCAGAGGAAATTGTATATGGAATTGTTCCTGACTCTTCAACAGCCTCAAAATTCAAAACTGGAAGTTTAAGTTTAGTATTTTCAATTGATGCTACCTGCAATGTATCCTTATATAATCCAGGTGCACCTACAAGACCCATATCAGCATCCATAGTATACGGATAATACAACCCATAAGTAGAGTAAGCAGAGTTTCCTCCTGATACTACACATATAACCCCAGCATCTACAGCATTTTTAATTGCCTTTTGTTCAGGATCATCCTCTGATGCAAATCCAGCAGTAGAGCCAAGGCTCATATTGATTACATCTGCACCATGCTTTACAGATGAATCAATAGCAGCTGTAATATCATCTGAAAATGCTCCCTGATTTTTAGGGTCATTTGAAAATACTTTCATTGCAAAAAGCTGTGCCTCAGGAGCTACTCCTAATACCTCTCCATTTGCAGCAACTATACCTGAAACATGCATACCGTGCATACTTCCAGATTTATCTATGACCTCTTGATTTAAATCTGCAAAATTATAACCGTAAGGAACTTTATCTGTAAAAAACCTACCTTCATCATTGTTAAAAAGTACGTTATCCTTATTGAACTTTGCTTTACTTAAATCTGTAATTTTCATGTCCTTATGAGTATAATCAATTCCAGTATCAACAATTGCAACTACAGTTCCCTCACCTTTTAAATTATTAGGATCTCCCCATACTTTATCAGCGCCCGTCATTTTAACGGCATTAGCCATATCAAGATAATACTTTTTTGCAATTGTAACCTTTTTAACTCCGGATATTTCCCTTATGTTGTCAATATCCTTATATTTTATATTTACACTAAAACCATTAAGAACATCCTTATAAGTGTGTCTAATCTCACCAAAACTTTGAACTTTTGAAACTACTGCCTTTTGTTCTTTATCTATATCCTTTGTAAACTTTTGTGCTGCTTTTAAAGATATTTTTTGTTCACTTGCCTTCTCTGAAACAGATTTCCCTTTAAGTTCTACAATAACTCTAACATATTCATCAGGCTTAATTTCACCATTATTTACATTATCTTTTTCGTCATCGTTTGTAGTTTGTCCAAATATTTGGGAACTTGCATTTAACTTATCAAGTTCTTTTTCTTTAATAGTATGAGTATCTTTTTTAACTTCTTGAAGCAAAGTAGTTTTTCTTTTTTCGTACAGCTCATCTTTTTTCGAGCTGATTTCAGCTTTTGCACTACTTGAAAATAAGCTAAGCATCATCATAAAACAAAGAAGCAGCGATAATCCTTTTTTCTTTTTCATAATATCCCCCTTTTTAAATTTTTTAGACTACCAAGCAGTGGCACTTGACAAGTTTGCCTCCCTTCTGTCATTTATTTCAATATAATGCAATGCATCCCATCAATGAAATTATATTGAATTTTTGGATAAAAATCAATATATAAATCTGAAAACTGGGAAAATTATATAATTATATTGGGAAAAGGAAATATGATTATGGTTATTGCATCTGGAACTGCAGTAGTAATTAAATAAAATAAAAGGGACATTTAATTACTTTCCCGTTAAATGGAATAAGAATTAAATGTCCCTTTTTATTTTTAAATTTTATTAAACTTGTCACGTAGCATTACTTTCATTGTTCCCACACATATTCCATATAAATATTTGATTTAGTTGCTTGGAGGTTGATCAGCTTGGGGATTTGAAGTGCTAACTTGCTTGGTTAATTCATCAACTGTATTATTCAATTCATTTATTTTTTCCTTTAGCTCATTATTTTCCTTTGACAAAGAATCCAAACTAATTTCTAGCTCTTGTTTTTCTGCAGTTAATCCGCTGTTTTCTCTATATAAACTATCTATTGTGTTGGTTAATGCTGCATTAGTTTCTTGAAGCTTCTTAATCTCTGATTCATACAGTTCTATCTGATTATTTTTCTCTGCAATACTATCATTTAATTCTTTGATTTCCTTTGTTTTATCATTGAGTAAGCTTGCATAGTTGTTAATAGTATTGTTTAAAATATTTATATGTGAAAACATTCCGGGAGTTACAGCATCAATCATTCTCCTTTGCTCTTCAGTAAGACTTAAAGGATTAATTGGATTATTGTAGGACTCATTGCTAGATGTTATCCCCTTATTAATATTTTTATCATTTTCTGTATTCACTTGTTCCCATGGAACTTGAGAAGCTGATTGAATAAGTATATTTTTTATAATTATATCAGGGTTATCAAGATTTATACTTGAGCTATTTAACAAGCCTGCTTCTTCTAAATACTTGCTAATTAAATAACTTTTGCTTAATTTTAGTTCAGCTTCTTCATCAATAAATTCATTTAAATATTTAAGCCTTATCTTTCCAGGTACGCAATCCTGTTTATAGTTTTTCAATAGATCTATTACTTGATACAAATTTACATTTACATTAATAGGTACATTATAATATTGACTATCATCAACTAACTTTACTGGTTGTATATGTAATATATAAGAGGCTGCTTCACCTTCAACTGAAAAATATACAATTGGATCATAGCCTAAATCCTTTGTCTTTTTAATTTTTATTGTAGGAATCCCATCGTTTACTACTTTGAAATCCTCTATCAGCTCATTTTTTGATATTGCACTTACATTACCCAAGGTTTCATACTTTTTTGTAAATATCGAGTAACTATTAGGCATAATAAGGGTCACACCTGTTACAATTGCTCCTGCAATAAGAAAGCTGAAGGATTTTTTTAAGATTTTAGGGACGTATGATTTATCCAGTTTCAAAATTACATTACACCTCCTAATCCATTTTCTCTGGCTCTCTAATTTGGTATTTGATTAGCTTTTACAGTTATTTTTATATTGCCACTTTTCCCAATGAAATCCTTGTCCACAACTTTAGGAGCTGCCCATGGCCATTGGATTTTAATAGCAAAATACTTGATATCCTTATCTGGGATAATGATATATTTATGTTCATCTTCTTGGAGATTAGTTAATTGAGTATAATTATTATCTTTTCCCTCCATTAAATCATATTTTATTGGCGTTACCCCCTCAAATAGTTCTCCTATTCCCTCCAAGGTGATTATATATTCAACAGGCACATCAGTTCCTGTCTTATCAATTTCAAAGTTCCAAATGGTTGACTGACCCGGTGCAAATTTTTCTAAATTAAATGTCTTTTGCTGCTCCAATGTACCATTATCTTTTACTATGAATGATGATGCTTTAATAATATTTTCAGCACTGCTGTCTTTCATATTGTAACGGGATAATGAAATCACATGAATTGATAATGCTACTAAAAGCAATGCTGAAAATATTATAAGCACCTTTGCTTTAGGCTTATTCATCTTCTCACACCCCCTACTTTAATAACCTCTTGCTGTATTTAATTGTTGATTTATTTCTATCTTTTATCCGCCGCCTCTGTATTTTCTTTTTTTGCTGGCTGATTTTTAACTTCATCCGAGAATATTACAATTATAAAGAAAGCCGCACATACCGCAATTCCTACAGGTGTCCTCAAAAAACCTAATACATATCCAAACCCTGGTAATCTAAAGGCTAAACTTCCAACAACATCCTCTGAAGTTACAAGTTCGCTATCAGGCGTATTATTTGCATCACCTTGGGTTTTAAAACTCAGCTTTCCATTTTCCTTTACTACCTCAATTACCCTATGGGTAACAATCATACTTCCATTCCCCTTAAAGGTTATTATGTCGCCCTTTTTAATGGTGCTTTTATCCCTTTCATTTACAACGATTACATCACCAGGTTTTATTGCAGGACTCATACTTCCAGTTAAAACAGTCATTGGGGAATATCCAAATAATTCTGGTATTTCTTCTTTTGTAAGACTTGATTTTAATGAAAATATAAGGACTAAAGCAATAATCACTATAAGAACAGCTGTGATGATGTTTTTGATCCACTTAAATAAGCGTTTAATCATATGTGTCACCCTTCTTTTTAATAGTACTTTTAACCCAACCTACTGCCAAGCAAACTGGGCAAATTGCACCATTAACTCAATACACTTCAAATGTTTAAATTTAGAACGCAATAGTTGTCCACCAATTGTTACAATAATTATAGTTCTTGTCCCTTGAAAATTTTGTATAAATTGGATATCCAATTCAAATTATTTTCCTTCATCATTTTTTATTTATTTACCATTTAACTTATACTTTTGCATGTTATTCCAAATACTATTCCCTTATTTTCATAAATAACTTAAATTCTGTACATATATTGTAAATAAGTGTATGCCACTTTATCTGTATTTTTTCTGTGGCATCCCCGACACTACGGTTCAAAGATCAATATATAAGTCTAAAAATTAGGAAAATTATATAAATATATACTAAATTAAAATTATCGTATATAATAATATAAAATATAATATTAATATATAAATTCAATATAAAATGAGGGGGTGTAAAATGATTATAACTACTACAGCAACTATAGACGGGAGAAGAATTGTTGATTACAGAGGGCTTGTTTTTGGAGAAGTTGTTTCAGGAATTAATTTCATAAAAGATTTTGCAGCAGGGCTTTCAAACTTCTTTGGTGGGCGCTCAGGTTCTTATGAAGGCGAACTTATTGAAGCAAGAGAAAATGCCATTCGTGAAATGCAGGATAATGCATCATCAGTAGGTGCCAATGCAATAGTTGGTATAAACCTTGACTATGAAGTGTTGGGAAACGGAGATATGATTATGGTTATTGCATCTGGAACTGCAGTAGTAATTGAATAATAAAAGGGGGCATTTAATTACTTTCCCGTTAAATGGAATAGAATTAAATGTCCCTTTTTTTTAATTTTATTAAACTTGCCACATGCCACATGCCTGGTACTTCAGGCAGGCAGAAGGATTGAATGTAGCTGTAATTATCATATCCTATTTGCACTCCCACATACATTTATCTTATGAATAACGACTTGCTTCATTGCCTCTTTACCAGGAGTCATATATTTTCTTGGGTCATTGGCATCAGGATGGGCTATGAAGTATTCCTTTACTGCATTTGAAAATGGTATCTTTAAATCAGTTGCAATATTTACTTTGCATATACCAAGTTCAATTGCTCTCTTCACTTTTCCATCAGGCACATCTGAAGCTCCATGCAATACAAGTGGAACTTTTACCTTGCTTTTAATTTCCATAAGCCTTTCGAAATCAAGCTTCGGTTCACCCTTATAAAGTCCATGAGCAGTTCCGATTGCTACTGCAAGCGAATCTATACCTGTTTTCTCAACAAACTCCCTTGCACTCTCAGGATTAGTATACATAGCATCCTTTTCATCAATATTCATATTATCTTCCTGTCCACCCAATTTACCAAGTTCCGCTTCTACAACGGTACCTCTTTTATGGGCATAATCAACTACTTCCCTTACAATTTCAATATTCTTTTCAAATGGTTCACGGGATGCATCTATCATAGCTGACTTAAACCCCATGTCTATATTCCCTTTGATGGCTTCCACATCTTCAAAATGATCAAGATGTACCGCAATTGGTATATCATATTTTGAAGCAGCAACCCCTGCAATTGCAACAATATAGTCTGCACCTGCATAATTTATGGTCCCTGGTGTACCTGCCAGTATTACAGGTGATCTCATCTCTGCTGCTGTCTCAACCACAACTTGTATGGTCTCTAAATTGTGTATGTTAAATGCAGGTACTGCATAATTCCCCTTTTGTGCATTTAATAGCATTTGTTTTGTTGATACAATATTGCCCATATATTATTGCCTCCTTGAGATTAGTAATTTTTCTTGATAATATACGCAAATTTTAATTGACCGGTGCAATGCCCTTGTTCCAAATATTACCATCACGCATATATGGCTTCTAAACTTACCACAAAGCAATTTCTTAAACATCACTATATTTAAAATAACAGAGTTATCATAATTCGATAACTCTGTCATCCTGGTTTTAGATACCATCTTCATCTTGGATGTTTTTATCTTCTATTTTATTTATATCTATTTTTTTAAATCTTAACGTAGCATTCTTGCTTGATGAAACTATACTTTCTGCAAATTCTTCAAGCGAATTATCTTCATTTTTTAGTATGTTTTCAAGCAATCCTCCCACGTTGCAACCTATTACAAGTTCCATATTGGGTGAATCATTTACTATTTCTGCTGCTACCTTGAATGGAGTTCCTCCAAGAATGTCGCAGACAAAAAGTATTTCTCCATCATGGTTTTCTTTAATAATCGAATTGAATTTCTCTTTTAATGTAATATCTGTATCATCCTCAGTAAAGTCAACATAGTATATGTTGTCATTCTTACCCGCAATCGTTTCAATTGCACTCCCTATGCCTGATGCATATCTTCCATGTCCAGTGATTATTATCTTTCTCATATTACAGCAATCCAATTAATGAACCTCCAATTGCAATTGCAAAGGTTATGCAAATTAGTACAATTGGGCTCAACTTTTTGTTTTTTAATAAATAATACATCAGCCAAACATAAGCTGCAGGCAAAAGATTCGGGAATATCTTGTCTATAAAATCTGTTTGTATTGATACTGTCTTTTGTGCATTGATTACGATTTTAGGTAATAGGTTTATAGATACATATGATGCTACAAGTCCTCCAACAACTGTAACTCCAAGTATTGTAGCAGCCTTTGATATAGTTTCAGTATTCTCCCTAAGTTTTTCTACGGCATTAGTTCCAAGATTGTACCCTAAATGTGTCATAGGTACACGTGAAAGCCATATTGCAAAATAAACCAGGAAGAATATAATAGGTCCCGTTACACTCCCTTCCATTGCAAGGGACGAACATATTCCAGCCATTATTGGAAGCAATGTAAACCAGAAAAATGCATCGCCTATGCCTGCTAGTGGTCCAAAGAGCCCATCTTTAATTCCCCTTATAACATTTCTATCTGCTTTCTTTTCCTCAAGAGAAACAAGAATTCCTTCTAAGAATCCAGCCAAATTTGGATGAGTATTCATAAATTCAAGATTATCCGTCATTGCCTCAGAGAGACCTTTTTTATCATCCTTATATATTTTCTTCAAGCATGGCAGCTGAGAAACTAAAAATCCACCACCTTGCATTCTTTCATAGTTAAAACTTGCCTGAAGAAATGAAGATCGAAAGCCTAACTTCGTAATATCACGACTTGTAAGTACCTTATCTTCTTTTTCTGTCATTGCCTTATTTTCTTCATTAATTACTTTATTTTCTTTATTATTAGATTCCTTCATCATCATCACCCCCGGACGTAATACTTGGAGCCATCTCCTTAATCATTTCCGCTTGATCCTTATCCCTGTAATACCCAATCATAGCTAATACTACACCTATTACAGCAACAGGTAACATATTTGTTAATGATTTAAATGTAGGTACAAGGAATCCAATTATCAAGTAAGGTACATATTTAGGTTTAAGCATAACCTTTAATAACATTGCAAAGCCAACTGCCGGCAGCATGCCACCTGCTATTTCAAGGCCATGTATAAGCCAAGCTGGCATTGAGCTTACTAATGCTCTCATAGCATCTTGTGCAGCATATACACTTAAAAATGTAATTACTCCATATGTTAAAGATACAATTGCCGTTAATAAGATGTTTATTTTTACAATCGTCTTTGTATCTGCTTCTTTTGCAGCTTTATCAGCTTTACCCATAAATACGGAGAAAATTGAATAAAATATTAGAATTATATATTGCATGAGAATGGAAAATGGTAAAGCTAATCCAATTGAAGTTTTTGGATCTGTGCCCGTTGTATAAGCAATAACAACTGTCATAATTCCCGCCATTATTGGGTTAGGTGGCTGAGTCCCTCCGGCTGGCGTCAATCCTGCAAATGCTAACTCTGTCAATCCGCCTGCTACCAATCCTAATGGGAGATTCCCTAGAATAAGACCAGTTAAAGTGCAAACAATAAGTGGTCTGAAAATGAATAAAGCTTCAAGCCAGAAATCAATACCTGTAATTATTGCAAGTACTGTTAAGGCTATCGCCTGGCCTAATGTTATTACCTGCATGGTAAAACCTCCTTGTTTAATTTATACTTTGTTTTATATCCCCAGGAACGTCTTGTATAAATACATTTATTCCCTTTGATTCAAGAAACTTTAGATCATTTAGCTCATTTTCATCTACATATACCTTTTTGCTCAATTGCTGTTTACCTTGTGAAAAATGCATATTCCCTACGTTTACATCCTTTATTGGTACTCCACCTTCTACTAGCCTTCTTACTTCTTTTGGTGTCCTGCATATTATAAATATTTTTTGCCGTGGAGCTGCCTTGCTAATAATGTCAATGGTATGTTGTACAGTAAAAAATCTGATTCCAACTCCTGATGATTTAGCCGTGAGAGACATAAGTTCCTGCTGCATTTTATCATTTGCTGCTTGGTCATCAGCTACAAGCAGAAGATTTGCTCCAAGTGACGTTGTCCACGTTACTCCTACTTGACCATGTACTAGTCTATTGTCTATTCTCACTAATAAAATATTTGGTGCTGACATTATCTATCACTCCTTTATTTTAAATTTACTATACATCTTTTTTTAATTTACTATACATCTTTTTTTTAATCTGTTCATCATGGTTTGAAATGAAAGCTCAAGCAAATATGAAAATCTAAAATATTTTTCATATGCTGAACTCATATTATTTAATATATTTATGGATTGTTACGCCCTTCACCACCCTGTTTACTGTTCCACTAGGGCATGGATTATCTGGTTCAATCCCTAATTCCATAGAATAGAGGAATGCAAATATTTGAGCATATAATATGAAATTTAATGATATAAATGCATCTTCAACATTTTTGCTTCCACTAGCATCTGTTATATCTGTAACAAATAGCTTATCAGATATTTTTTCAGCAGCTTCATCTTTATATGAGCTTATCGCTATAACCTTTTTCCCACCTTTGTCATTGTAAATTTCCTTTAACAAATCATAATCATACTCCCTAGTATATTTATCATTTGAAAGGAATATAAACACAAGGGTTGTATCGTTTATTAGAGATTTAGGGCCATGTCTGAAACCCATTACTGATTCAGAGCTTGTAGTTATTTTACCTCTTGTAAGCTCAAGTCCTTTAAGCGCAGCCTCTCTTGAGAGACCTTTTAGTGATGATGAACCAAGGTAAATAACTCTTGAATAGCCAAGTTTAACAAGCTTTAAAATCTCTGCAGGTTCTTCGCTTATTATTCTCTCTCCATTTTTGGAAAGCCTATCTACTATACCATTGTACTTGTCCAGATTTTCTATATCAAACATTAATAACACGCTTAAAAGCATACATGTAAAACTGCTTGTCATTGCAAAACCTTTATCATTTGATTCTTCAGGCATAAAAAGGACTAAATTGTTGCTGTTTTCAGCAGCTCTCTTTGCAAGAGATCCCTTCTTGTTACAGGTTATAACTACCTGTGCTATACTATCTATTAAATTATCCGCCAAATCATATGCTCCCACACTCTCAGGGCTGTCACCAGACCTGGCAAATGAAATCATGATTGTTGGTGTATCTTTTTCAAGATAATCTTCAGGGCAACTTACAATATCAGTCGTAGCCACTGATTCAACTCTTCTTCCTAAAAGCCTTGTTAAATATGGAGCAGCAACATCTCCTACATATGCTGAAGTACCAGCACCGGATAAAATTATCCTTGTATTTTTATCTGATAATTTGGCATTTAAATAACTTGATATTTTTTCCTTATTATCTTTAATTATTTGTAAAGTCTCTTTCCAAAGTCTATATTGTCTTACTATTTCCGAAGCTGTAATATAACCATTCCTGCTTTTTAAATCATCAACTGAAATATTGAATATCCTGTCCATATTTTCCTCCATTTACTTAATGATATTTTGTTATTCTGTACAGAAATCAGTAAAATTAATTAAATAACTTGTTATGTTGTACGTACCAGTTCATTTAAAATTATAGAGCCTCTTTATCGACTTGTCAATATATTTTGACAACTTATTGAGGTAGCATATATTGGATAAATATTTTTACCTTTGATTTTGGAATTCTTCTATTGCTTCATAGGGGCTGTTATAGCTTTTTAGATTTGGCAGTCCCGATAATAATGCTTCTTTTTCATCGTCTTTATAACCCCAGCATGCAAGTCGAAAGTCTACCCCTGCATTTTTGGCACATTGATAATCATACAAAGTGTCCCCTATATATAAAGCACTTTCCTTATCTGCGTTCAAACACTTTATTGCTTTTAAAAGCTGGTCGGGATTAGGCTTTGATTTGAGTCCATCAGAAACTTCTACAACCGTATCAAAATAATCAATTATGCTCATTAAAACCTTATCCACTTTTATTTCACTTTCTGTCCTGGAAGTAACGATGCCAAGCTTATAACTTTTCTTCTTTAAAAATGAAAGCAGCTCCACCACTCCATCATACAATTTTACTGTATAATCCAATTTAGCCATCTCATCTGCCCAATCCTCATATACTTTATCTACATTTTCTATATTCAGTCTTCTCAATGTTTCCTTACCTGGAAGACCTGATGCCATTCTAAGGGCATCCTCCCCTACTTCTACTTTTGTATTCTTTGCCATTACTTTCTTAAATGACTCTATGTTTTGAAATTTTGTATCCACTAGTGTTCCATCTACATCAAATATAAAATAATTTTTTTTCATATGATCACCCTTAATTTAATAATGTAATATCCATATAACAGTATGGTGTTTTTTATGTTAAACTATAAATTTCAATCTGCAGTGTGCAAATTTTAAGGTTGGTTTATAAATCCCTTATTTGAAAATATTGTCATGTTGTCCTTACCACATAGTTTAAAACTAAAAAGTCACCTATTTAAATAAACATGATATTTAAACCTGTCGCCTCTTGCAATAGTTATTGTATACTCAATGATCTGTTCGTTTTCAAAAGTTATTCTTTCTATTTTTAAACTTGGGATTCCCCTTTTCAAGTTGAGCAGCTTTTCCTCTTTTTCCGTTGTTAAGACGGGCTGAAAAGTCTCTTCAGCTCTTCCAATATGAGCATTGAACCTTTTAGCAAATATATCATACATCGCTTCATTCTCTAGGTCCATTTTAGTTATGCCAGGAAACCTATCATATGGAACATAACTTGTTTCAACCATCATTGGATCATTGTCAGCAAGTCTAAGCCTTGTAATTTTATAAACTATATCTCCCTCCTTAATTCTCATTTTACTAGCTAATTCCAAATTGCAGCCTAAAATTTCAAAATCAAGTACTTTTGAAACTGGAATCTTACCCTGACGCCTCATCTCATCAGTAAAGCTATAAAATTTAAGTAAATCTTGTTTAAATTTTCTATAAGATACAAAGGTTCCTTTACCATGCAATTTGTAAATATACCCTTCATTCTCTAATTCCTGAATCGCCTGCCTTACAGTAGCACGACTAATACTATAAATATCACAAAGCTCTCTTTCTGAAGGTATTTTTGCATTTTCCTTCAATGTTCCATTTCCAATATTTTCTACAATAATGTCCATAAGCTGAGCATATAATGGTATCCTACTGTCCTTATCAATTGTATTCATTTTAATCACCTGAAATAATTATTTTTAAAAGTCACTGTAATCATAATTACTAATAAATTCCTATTAGAAACTTTAAAATTACACATTTTTGCCACAACAAATAAATTATAGCATAAAAGGAATCAGACAACCATATTAAAATAAAATACTTGCCTTTAGTATAACAAACTATTTTTGTAAAACCATTCTATTTAACTGATAAAATAACCGACATTACTGAAATCCTTTTGTTTACACATACTTATTTGATAATAATATGAAAAGGACAATAACAAGTTTAATTTCATTATTAAGTAAACATTTTGGAGTAGAATTATGGAGTAGGATCATATTGTATAATATCACATTACATTAGTTTATGCAATTTTAAAAATCTTTACAATTTATGCAGCTTAATTGAATAAAAAAAGGAACATTTAATTCTTATTCCATTTAACGGAAAAATAATTAAATGTCCCTTTTTCTTCTTTTTATTTTATTAAACTTGCCACATGCCATGTGCCTGGCACTTCAGGCAGGCACCATGGGCACCACGTGATTGGCTCTTTTGACAGACATTTTATTTTACATCTACAGTTCTTGTAATAAGCTCTGCTATGTTTCCTGTCTCATCTTCTACATTTCTTATAGAAACACTAATCTTTGAGCCATAAGCTGCTGCCTCTGAAAGGCTTATTTTAATTTGATTGTTGCTTACAACTTCATATTTTTCCACGCTATTATTGGATACTGTAAAGGAATATCTATACATGGAATCTCCCTTTACATTTTTAGTAAATCTAATATATAACTGCTTTCTATCAGAGGAAAATGTAATGGATTCTATATCTGGCGGAATACAGTCAGATATTTTATCCCCTTGTATTGTCTGATTGCCTTTTAGCTTTACCCCATATTCATTAGCAGTTTTTGGATAGGATACAGTTTTAACCTGCATTTTACTTATATCATTTAATGAATATTTAAATTTAAATATCAGTTTTGATTTTCCACCTGTAATTTCTTTTTCAAAAGAATCGGGAGTAGTTCTTATACCATTAATGTAAAAATCAAAATCCTCAGGCTCAAAAACAGAAATACTGTCATTTAAATTCACTGCTAAAGTATTTTTATCTATTATTTTTACATTTTCAATTTTAATTCCAACAGCATTTTGATCCTCAAGGCTTACTTCAGTAGACATTTCATCTGTATAATTTCCTGAAGCATCTTTAAGCTTTCCAACAACTATTTTATCCTTTGAAGTAATTTTGCCTCCATTTTTAAAATAAATTGCAACAGATCTATAGTCGTTTTCCGGATTTATAAATACTCCATTCATTTTTGACAAATAAACATTATTAAGCTGGTAATTTGAAGGGTCTGATATATCCTTAAAATCCATTGGCTTACTAAAGAAAATCCTAACAATATTTTTATCAGAATAAAGCTTACCATTTGTATCTATTGTAGGTGGAACTGTATCAGGGATAGCAACATCTTCTACATCCCTTTCCATCTCATTCCCTGCGATATCCTTTATTCCTTCAATAGAAAGAGTATAATTTCCTGCCTCTAATGGCTTAGTAAAAGTGAGTTTTACCTTATCAGGCGCAGCATAGTTTACACCAAAGGAATTGTTTGAAATTTCTTTGCCGTCCTTATCATAAATTCTGAAAATACCGCCTTCAGCAATTTCCTCAGAAAATAAGACTTCAATTTCGCTTCCCTTTGATGCCTTTACACTTTTTACCTCCGGCTTGTCATTATCAGCTTCAACCATTATTTCCCTTTCATTTACAGCCTCGCTATAATTTTTCCAGCTATCTACAACTGCATTTTCCGGAATATATATATAAGCCACTCCCTCAGGCATCTTATTTAAATCATCAAAGGTTATTATAAGCTTTTTGCCATCTGTTTCTACTCTTTTTGCCTTTTTATTGTCTGAATGATAATACTTCGATGGATCCGTTACATTTAAATTAATATCCTTTGTAAACTCAAGTATAACTTTGTTTTGTGTTGCTTTTTCAACTTTTGCAATTTGTGGAACCTTATCATCCCTTATTCCATCAAACATAAACTCGCTTTCAAGTGATGTTTTTCCTGCATAATCACAAGCTCCGCCTATTTTAAGCTTATGGCTGCCTGCTGGAATAATTTTATCAAGATTAAAAGATACGCTTCTTCCATTTATATTTGTTAAATCATAATTTACATTAAAAACATCATTATCTATTTTTATATAATCTGCTGTAAAGCTTAAAATAGCTTCATCAAATATAACCTTCATTTGTTTAAGGCCTGTCTGCTCAACCCTTAAAACAGATGGTGCCTTATCATCAGAGGCAGTTAAATCATAATCAAAGGAAGAAAGGGTAGTCTCATCCTCATATTTAATATCTTTAACCTTAACATTTACTTTTTGCTTTTGTAAAAATAAATCTTCCTTTAATATATAAGCCGTTTTTAAATCATCACTTAAAATTACAGCATCATTATCACTAAGCTTTTTCCCATCAATTAAAAAATTATCTGCTGAAATTGAAGAAACCTTCTTACCAAACTCTATATTTACTTCCTTAAGGCTATCTATACTTACCTTTGGTATCTTAGTATCAGAAACCTTTACATTAAAGCTTTGATCTTTAATAACTTTTCCATCTGATTCTTTAAGATTTTTTAAAGTAACCTTTACATTTTGGTTTTGCTCAAATGGCACATCCCTTTTAATTATTGCGTAGGTTCCATTTCCCATAAGCTTTACAGAATCATTTTCATCAAGAGGCTTATCATCAATATAAAAATTATCTGAATCTGCTTTTGAAACCCTCTTATTAAAGTTTATTCTAACTTCATTTAAATCTTCAATTTTTACTTCAATTGGCCCTCTTTCAAGTATGTTTACTGTCTTAACTGCAAAGGCATCATAGTTATTTTTGCTTTTTCCATTTCTTCCCCATAAATCTAAAACATAAACTCCCGGCTTATCAAAAGTCTTTTCAATTTGAGTTTTGTATTCCTCGTTTATATCCTTTTTCCATCCCTCATCTAAATTATATGTATGCAGCTTATATTCCAGATCCTTTGCACCTTTAAATCCATTTATGTTGATTTTTTCTCCTGTAAAATAAGTATCATCCGCTACGTCTATATCAGCTGGTTTAACATCTGCACTTCTTACAGTTTTGACTGTAAAAGCATAAGCATCATCATAATCTCCATACATATTGAAATGCTTGCCTGTAACCCCTGCTCTTTTTACCCTTATGGCAAAATCATATTCCCCTTCCTTGTCTAAATCATAAGAAGGGAAAACATAGGGCTTACCGGCATCTATAGGCTTACTAAAATCCTCATCAGTAACCTCTTTCCATATCTTTCTGCTTGTCCCCGGTTCATGGACAAAAACTTTGTACTGGACCTTTCCTGGATATTTTGTTAATACAACAAAATTAGCCTTGCTTCCAATTACTATTGGAGCACTAACACCTACAAATTCAACCTTCGGCAGTACCTCCTCCTCCGCAGCTTTCACCTTAATACCAAATAGGTTAGCTGAAAGCATTAAAAGTACCATTAAAGACGCTGTTATCTTCTTACCCATTTTAATCCTCCTTCACTAAATCCATCATATAACCGTATAACCATATTTTATCACAATAATAAATAATTTGGTTAATATTTCATAAGTGTTACAAAACTGATACTTAAAAATGATTATAAAAAAGAAAGCCCATGCTGAAAATATTTTATTTTAGCACAGACTTTCTTAATAATGGTCTTTTGCAATCATTTCTTAGTTAACTCCTCTTTTAAATTTAAAATAGCCCTCTTTTTCAGCGCGACGATTCCCATGTAATGCCTTCTTTTATCACAACTAATTTTCTTTAAGGATTTTCCATTAAAATAATGCTCGTAAATTATCTCCTTTTGCTTTAGAGAAAGCTTTTCAATGGCTTCTTTAAGTTCCTTAATTTGAAGAGATTTTAACCAGTCCTCCTCAACATTTTCCTTGCTTTCAATAAAATCTAATATGCGCCCTCCCTCATCACTTTCTTCATCGAGGCTCATATCCTTCATGTTTATCTTTAAAGAAAAATCCCTTATAGAATATATAACTGCTCTTTTTACATAACATTCAAACCTTACCCCAAAACTTTCATCATAGTTTTTCATGCACTTAATTATTGCAATATACCCCTCCTGCATAGCATCATCATAATACTGCATATCCCACAAATAAACTTTAATGCACTTTTTTATAAGCGGCTCAAATGCTTTAACTTCCTCAGCTTTAATTTCTTTACAACCCATTTTCCTCCCCCTTGTATAATTGATAATAATATTACCTTTTGCTATATAAGTTGTTAAATAGTTGAAAAGTTATATGCATTTTTACAGCTTGTAGAAAATAATTTTTCATGATGCCCTCTCTATTTCACATAACGAACATAAAACCACCTCCTAATATGCTCAACGAACGCTTGTTCGTTGAGCATATTATATACATATTATGGAATAAAAGTCAAGTACCAGTTATGCGGTATTCCAAGGCTATATTTTTCATAAAACTACAAATACTATAATAAGCCCCATCCACTTATCACCTTGTTTGACAAAAGCAAATAATAATATTACTATAATAAGTGAAAAGTATGTCAATTTTGGTAACATTGTATATATTTATACATTAATTAAAATATTTATTAAATTTAACCCAGTGTAACTAAATATTTGCATTTAGTTCTGCATAAAATAAATAAAATAAGAAAGAAGTAATATTTATGCTGCTTCATGATGCAATTGAAGAATTTAAACGTTATCTTACAATTACAAATAAAAGTCAAGAAACTATATGCTCATATTCTTCAGATTTGTCAAGCTTTGAAAGCTTCATGGAAAACAAATACAATGGTCCTGCATACTTAGATGAGATTCAACCAATGGACATAGAAGATTATCTTTTTTATTTGAAAAATAAAAATCTTCAGGCTTCAACAAGGAGTAGAAATCTTTATACTCTTCGTTCTTTTTGGAATTTTTCGTATAAAAATAAATTATGTAACTCAAATGTAACTGTAGCTATAGAGCCTATTAAGGTTCAAAGAAAAGAACGTACATATCTTTCCTCAGATGAAGTTTCTGAGCTTATAGATGCCATTGAGCATCCCCTTATAAAACTTGTAGTTCAAACTCTCTTTTATACAGGGATGCGTATAAGTGAATGTTTAAATTTAAAACTAGATAATGTAGACTTAGACAATAACATAATACATATTATTAATGGAAAAGGAAGCAAGGACAGGGATATACCTATAAGCAAACGCTTGGCTCCGCTTTTAAAAGAATATTTATTAAATGAAAGGCCTGATGTAAACAGTGATTATTTTTTTGCAACAAGAAAAACAGGGCGATTAAGCGCTCCCTATGTAAACCGTGTGCTTGATGATACAGCTAAAAGTTTAGGCTGGAAAAAGCACGTTTCAGCCCACATACTTAGGCATAGCTTTGCTTCAAGTTTAATTAAACATGGTGTAAATCTTGTTTATGTCCAAAAGCTATTAGGACACTCTAATTTAAAAGTAACATCAATATATACCCATGCTAATATGGAAGACTTAAATAACTCAGTTAATTTACTGTAAACTTAATTTTACGAGGTGATACCTATGGATAATACTACAAATGATGAGGGTTTTCCTCAGGAAGCTTATGATGAAGCTTGCTCATCCTGTGAAGCTACAGAAAAAGTTGACTATGATGATAAGTTTATTTTAAAAAGTCTGCTATGCGGAAAAACTCGTGAAGAAATAGCTTCAGAACTTAATCATAAAAGCTATCGCACTCTTGATATGTACATGAGGCGAAGGGGCTATGTTTGGAATAGCGAGAGGCAAATTTATGTTAAAAAAAATACTGACGATTTAAAAATAACTGTTGAAGATGAAACCCCTACAACTAAGGTCCAAAGAATAATTACCCTGTTTAATTCAGGCCTTGAGCCTATGGAAGTTGCTAAAAAGGTAGGAATGAAAGATCACCGGACAATGGCAATGTACATGAAATCAAAGGGCTACATTTGGTCATCAGAAAAAAAGAATTATACCCTTGAAAAAGGATTAGTTAAAGAAGAACCTAAATTATCAGAAAACACTAATATCACTGATAAAAAAGACATGACTGATAAAAATGAAAATTTAGATGTGTTCGGACAGTTTGAAAGGTTTGTAAAGTTAATACCAATGCTTGAAATGATAGAAAAAAACTACGATAAAATAGCAGAAAGGTTATCAATTAATTCCTCAAATACAATACCAAGATATATAGTAGGCGGAGTTACCATAACTAAATCCATCTGCATGTCCTATCCTTTAGCTGAGCTTGTAAAGGAATTCAGCATTGAAAAAAACATAAGCCAAAGAGAAATATTCGAAGTGGCAATAATAGAATTTTTACGAAAATATGGATTTGAAAACGAAATAAACAGCTTGTTTGAAAAACAAAATAAGTAACATTTCATTTAGCAACAAAGACCTTTAAGTAACATCAAAGGTCTTTGTTTATTTTTTAGTGCCAGTCATATGGCATGTGGCAAGTCAGAGAAAAGCTGATCCTATCACTTTACCAGGTTTTTCAGGAGCCGGATCCATATAATATATTATTGCATCCCTCACATTTAACTTCCGAAACTATTTGTATAAGTCTTCGATGTTACCTTTTAATGCACTTACAAACTCAACTGCTTTCTTGTAGCTTACTAAATCGTAATCCCCCTCATATGGATGAGCACCATATGAATAAGATACATTGCTAATTGTAGTTGGATCCTTCCTCCATGCCCTGCATGAACTATGATATTGAAATATACCAGTTTTGTTTACTAAATAAGAACAATTTGTTGCATTAATCCCACTGCCAGCCAATATCTGTATCTTATCTCCATATTTGCTCTGAAGCTTTTCCAATAGATCTGCTCCATCCACTGCCTTTTCTTTTAAGCCACTTGTCAAAACCCTATCCACGCCCAAATCAATTAATTTCTCCATAGATGAATATGGATCCTTAACACAGTCAAATGCTCTATGAAATATCGCATCCTTTTTATGTTTATGAATCATATCTATTATTTTTTTGTTCTTACATTTATCAATATCCATCTTTTCATCGAGGCATCCAAACGCAATACCTTCAATATCATAATTCAGTACAGATTCTATGTCAGACAGCATAGTATCATATTCATAATCGTTATAACAAAATCCGCCTGCGCGAGGTCTTATCATAACAATAACAGGAATGTTTACATTTTCTGTTACCAATTTGATTGTTCCCAATGATGGTGTTAATCCTCCTAAGAATATTGCATTGTTAAGCTCTATACGATCTGCTCCTGCCCTTTGTGCAATTACAGCATCCTCCAAACTGCCACAGCATATTTCCGCTATCCTCTTCATCATTCCTCACTCCAAATAATCATTTTTTCGGAATGCCCGAATACTTTTTATTCATCAGCAACATCTCTTTAGTAATATCAAGCAGCATCCCCGTACAAGCAAGCTGATCCTCAGCATGTACTAATAAAAGCGATATTTTGATTGACTCGTTTTGAGCTTCTTGCGTCAATATTTTAGAATGAAATTCATGAGCCTTTTCAAGGCTCTTCTCTGCTTTCTTGATACACTCTTCCGCATCTTTAAAATTTTCTTCTCTTGCATCCTTTAAAGCCTCAAATAAATATGATTTTGCATCCCCAGAGTTGCTTATAATCTGGAAATTTAATAACTCCATTCCTTCCAATATATGTCCTTCCTTCTTCATTTTTTTGATTACAGGTTCTATCCAACATTTGGAGACATAGGCTTCCCTATGTCTCACGTAAAGTCTTTATCACCTGAAAATGATACGATACCCATCACCATAAGTGTGGGGCAGCTAACACTTCTCTATATTTTACTATTCTAATTTTAAAGGGGCTGTCCTCTCGTCCATATACTTTTTCATCCACTCCTCAGTGGCAGGTTGATATTTTGTTTTGCCGTTCTCCATATGGCATACATAAACTGTAGGAGGACAGCTTTCACCAGCCACTACAAATGAAAACTCTTCAATGTTTGTAGCTACGCCAAACTCACCTTTATTATTTATACAAATCACAGAAATATCCCCGGCTTTTTTTCTTCTTTTTTTCAAGGAGTCATTTAAAGCAATTACAGATTTATCAGCAGCTTCCTGGGGAGTATATCCTTCCTTCATAAGTCTTACAGTCTCATATGATATACACCCCTTCATTATATCTTCTCCAAGGCCTGTAGCTGCCGCTCCTCCTGCTTCACTATCAGCATAATAACCGCAGCCAGGCATTGGAGAGTCACCTACTCTTCCCCTTTTTTTCATAAATAGGCCGCTGGTTGATGTACCGCAGGAAATGGAATGATTTAAATCTAATGCCACAATGCCGACGGTATCATGTCCCTTATATGGATTTAGCTCTTTATGGGCATTTTCCTTTAATCTATTTTTATAATATATGGTAGCCCTCTCCGTGAGCATATTCTTTCTTTCAAAACCGTTCTTAGAGGCGTATTCCTCTGCCCCAACTCCCTCTAAACAGCAATTGGTATACTCTTCGCTTAATTTTCTTGCTATACTGATTGGATTTTTGAAATCTTTAATCCCTGCAACAGCTCCTATGGATAAATCATCTCCATCCATAAAACCGGCATCTAGTTCTACCTCTCCTTCTTCATTCGGAAGGCCCCCATAACCTACTGATTTATAATAAGGGAAATCCTCTACCATTTTTATAGCCGTTTCCACTGCGTCTTTAGAATTTCTTCCATTTTTCAATAATTCACTGGATTTTTCAATTCCCTCCAGAGCCATTCTCCATGTTCCTATAATTGTCCACCCCATTTTTATCCCCCTCTATCTATTTTTATTTTGCAAGATTGTATATAGCCTGGGCAAATATCTTGGCATTTAAAATGATGTCTTTTATATCCATATATTCATTAGGATTATGGGAAATCCCTTTCTGGCCTGGAAAAGAAGGTCCAAAAGGAACAATATTAGGCATTACTTTTGCATAAGTGCCTCCGGTCGTAGTAACAGGAGTGCCGTCCAGATTTGTGACCTCCTCATAAGCTTTTTGCATCATTCTTACCATGAAACTGTCTTTATCAAATCTAACCGGATTATAATTAAGAGCTAGTTTTAATTTTATATTGCCGGTTAACTTTGGCTCTATTATTTTTAATATTTCATCTATAGTAACAATAGACGGATAGCTTAGACTAAGATTAAATACCAATTTATTGTCTTCTTTGCCTATACTGTAATTTCTCATTTCCATGGTTCCAAATTCTTTATCGCTAAAATTGATCCCTAACCTATCACCTGTATTTTTGCTGGAAAGAATATAACTATTTAAAAAATTGAAAAACTCTTCAGCTCTTTTTTCATAATTTATCTTATCATAAGTTACTTGAAATTGGATATTTGCCCTGCCTCTTTCCGCATATACTACAGGGTATTTGCAATCAGGAGTAAATCCCATTACCGGCGGTTTTTCTCTTTTCAAATAATATGGAATATCGCTAAAGCCACTCTCTTCATCGGTACCAAATATTATCCTGATTGGTTTTTTGATTTTAAGGTCAGCTTCTTTAATTGCATATAGCCCATAAAGCGCTGAAATAATAGGACCTTTGTTGTCAAGTACACCCCTTCCGTACATCTTTCCATTTTCGATATGGCCGCTAAATGGCGGGAATTTCCAGCCTTCTCCTTCCTTAACCACATCCAAGTGTCCTAAAACTCCTATATAGCCTTCTCCATCACCGTACTGCGCATATCCAATATGATTATCTAAGTTCACAGTCCTAAATCCTAAATTTTCAGCTATTTGTAAAGTTTTTACCAAAGCATTTTTTATATCTGAACCAAATGGTGCATCAGGTTCAGCATTTTTTTTAATGCTCGGTATATTTACAATCGTTCTGATAGACTTTAATAGATCTTCAGAATGTTCATCCACCTTATCATTTAAAATTTTCTCCATTATATACCTCCATGGTTAAAGCAATGTGTAAGGCAATCTATTTAAGATTGCCTTACACACTCCTAATAACATATTTCCTTTTTCAACTCAGTTATGTCTTCTTTGTCTGCAACTTTTTTTGCCAACAGGCAAATTTTATATAGGGACTCGTTAAGTCCGGTCCCACCTTTTTTAGGCATTTTCACAATATTTACTGAGTTCTTATATTTTGAGATAGTATCCACATTTTCTTCAGACATTGCAGCAATAGCTGGAATATCTGTTTTTTTATTGATTTCATATGCAACAAGTGCACACATACGGGCAAAGCCTTTATAATTATATGCGGGACCGCAGATGACTACATCAGGCCTCAACTTTTTAGCCATTGCCGCCATTTTTTTAACGACTTCTTCTTCATGTTCTTTAAAATATCCATCACCGCAATATAAGCAGGCAATCACTTCCTCATCCAATTTCTTTAAATGCGGTTCGAGCATGGGAACCGCCCCTATAGGTCCTCTTTTACCGCCTAGAGGAAGTTCGGCCCCGGCCCTTTCCTTTCCTCCCATGCCGGCCTGTATCTGATCAAATACCATAAGTACTTTCATGTTTGTTTCCTCCTATAGATCATCTATGGAAATATCATCAAATGAAATGTCTTCTGATTCATCTTTAGTATTCTCAGATGATTCGTCTTTTAAATAATTCTTATCCAATGTCTTTATAAATGGATAATATACTAAACATCCTAATGCAAGCAATATAAGCTGAAATATAGATGCTTTAATACTTCCGGTTACAAGAAACCCTGAAAAACCTATGGGTGTCGTCCAAGGCAGATTTACTCCGTTAGTATAAGGTAAAAATCCAGTTTTAAAGGCAATTGAGGATAAAATAGTATTCATCAGTGGAACTCCTATAAAAGGTATTATCATTATTGGGTTAAGCACAATTGGCAGCCCGAAAATAATTGGTTCATTGATGCCAAATATGCCGGGAACAAGAGATAATTTCCCCAATTGTTTAATCCTCTGTGACTTGCAGACTGTCACCATAAGTATAACCAGGGAAAGAGTACTTCCTCCACCTCCAAATGTCTCAAACATATCTACAAATTGCTGTGTATATATGTGAGGCAATGACAAACCTTGCTGGAATGCTTTAACATTTTCAACGGACAGTGACATATGCATTGGTGAGTAAACTGTATTTGTAACTGATGGTCCATTGATTCCAAAGAACCAAAAGACTGATGAAAGCAATACATAAATGATTTCTGCACCCAAGCTATCGCCAACAGCCATAAGAGGTGCTTGCAATACCTTGTACACAAAATCAAATGCATTTTCATAAGGAGTAAATTCAAATAATATTCTTATAATGAAAAATATAAGCATTACAATGGCGCTTGGTATTAAAGCAGCGAATGAATTAAAAACTGAAGGCGGTACTCCTTTAGGCAACTTTATAGTCCAATCTTTCTTATATACCCAGTGAAATATCTTTACAGAAAAAATTGATACAAGCATTGCTAAAAAAATACCATTAGTTCCAGTATAATGGAAACTAATAGCACTCAAATGTGCTGGCCCTTCTGCCCCTTTATATTGTATGGTTGTAGGCATCAGTATCATAAAAGCTACAAAAGAAACAATTGCGCCTTGTATTTTATCGGCTCCTATTTCTTTAGCATAAGAATATCCTATACCAACAACAGTGAGTAAGGATATTATATCAAAAGTTGCAGTAGATACACTGCCCAGATAATTTTCCCATCCTTCTCCAAAGATCCTTGCCCAGAACTCAGACCATCCTGGAATAGGAAAGTTTGCTATCAAAAGGAATATGGAACCTACTATAATAAGCGGTACGGAAACCAAGAAGCCATCACGTATAGAAATTAGAACTTTATTTTTGCCCATCTTATCTGCTGCAGGCATTAAAATTTTTTCTAATTTGTCAAACATTTTTACCCTCCTGTTCTTTATACTTTTTCATAAGCAATAAGGTTTTTTTCAGCACCTTTTCTCCATCCATCACCCCATAATCCACAGAATCGATAACACCTACCGGTACTTTATACTTTTTCACTTTTCCCTTTGTACCCTCAAGCAAGTGCCTTACTTGTGGGCCTAAAAGTATACAGTCGGGATGCTTTTCTTCCATAATCTTCTCTAAATTTCTAATTGGATAAGCTCTTATTTCCAATGGAAGTTTATGCTCGTCCCCAATGTCCTGCATATTTCTTGCAAGCATGCTCGTACTCATTCCATTATCACAAAACAGATATATTTTCTTCATACCCTCTTCACCTCTATTTGTTGAATTTATATAAATTATATTTATATACTATTTACTCACTGTTACCACTTTAGTATTGGCAATAAAATCATGCAAAGCTCTATTATCTTTTAAGAAAATCATAAAAATCACAGATAAAATCGATAATGCATAAGAAATATGAACAAGTATTTTATACAAGAAATCCAATCCGGTTATTATCAGGATAAACTCTCTGAAATACCCGCCGCTCATTACAAAGCCGCCCTCCACAATCATAGAGCCAAGTAATTCTCTTTTTAACAATGTGCTCAAATCCACATTACTGCCGTCTGTCTTTACAACTTTAAAACCAAATAATTTTTTCATTAAAGTTTGTCCATTAAATTTATATACAGGTAATATGATGTAATAAACTAAAATCATTATTATTTCCATGAGGCAGATAAGGCTTCCACTTAAAGCTGGCAGGGAAGATAAATCTCTCGGCAGCTGTGTCTCTCCGGTTTTTATGCTATAAATAAGTAGCACCGGTATATTTGCTAAAACCGACGATATATAAATATCAAGAACTGCGGCAATTCCTCTCTTAAATAAATTTACTTTTCCCCCATTCATCTCGTTTTCAACTCCTCATATTATCATTTAAGCAGTTATTTATAAGCTCAATCAAAGCTTCTTTTGTATCCGCCTCTAGCAATTGTTTAATAAATTTCCTGTCCCCAAGAGAAGATGCCACCATTTTTAACGCCTCCGACTCTTCTTCCATCTTTGAGGCCTTCGGAATAGTTAACATAATAACCAGTTTAACTAAATTACCATTTTCATCCCAAGGCACTCTATATTTCATTTTTGCAATAGCAATAGAAGGCTTTGTTACACAATCAGAGCACCCATGGGGCAATGCTAAATAGTCTCCGCAATAAGTTGATCCTCTGTTTTCCCTGTCATAAACAGCATTAATAAATTTTTCGCTGTTGGTAACAATTTTTGATTCTTTAAGTAAGCCTGATAGCATAGTGATTATTTCTTTTTTAGAATGCTGTTTTATGCATAACATAATGTTATCTTTATAAACCAAATCATATTTCATATTATTCCTCACAACGTTTCAGCACTTCAGTGATCTTTCTTACAGCTCTGGATAAATAGGCATAATCGGAATAGGCTATGGAAAATATGTATTTTTCCTTTTGCTCTTTCAGGATTATGAACTCTGTCACTGAATTTACTTTGCCTGATAAAATATAAATAAAAATATTTTCCCCTAACGATATCAAGTTCTCTTTGGAAATTAATTTTTTAATTTGCTTCATGTCTTTAATTTTAACGACTTCTACAGGAGTGTCCCCTGCAGTTGTCTGTCCAAGAACTTTTCTTCTATTCTGAAATACAGTTTCTATATAATTATTTATATTTTTCTTATCAACTTCATTTAGAAATGCTGATGCCACCAAATATGGATACTTTATATCAAGGCTTACTGTTGAAACTATTAAATCTATATTATTTAAATCAATGCCCTGCAAACGATTTGAAGTAATAACTCCTACTATCTCAATATTGCTAAATGTCTTTTCCAATCTGGTAGCAAGAAGTTGGCTGGTTCCATATCCGCTGTGGCAAATGACGATTGTTTTTATCTTGAGATTCTTAACGATTTTTTCATCTGCCGAAAGAAAATAAGACAAAATATAAGCTACTTCACTGTCATTTATCATAGCTATTTTGTAATTTTTACATACTAGATGGCAGGCAATTTTAGTCATAATAAATCTATCTTTGAATTCCCTTAAAAATTCACTGAGAAGCGGATTTTTAATCTGTATATTATATTTTGTTCTGTTTATCATGGGTTTTACATGAAGCATCAGTTTTTCAAACAAGCCAACTACCGAAGAATAATTGACACCTGACATCTGCGATAAAATATCAATTAAATCCCTGGTAAAATTCTCAGGTAATAAATCACTTTCTTTCTCAGAATAAGGGTAGTTGTATTTTAATCCTATGGATGTCAAATATTTATAAACATAAACCGCTTCTTCATCACTTATGATGATGTTGAATTTCTTTTCAATCTTTCTTATTAAATCAATGGTACAATCTTTCATTTTTTCATTTATTGTTAATGTATCATCTTTTCTTTCAACATTATCAGAAATGCAATTACCATCTAATATTCTGTTTGTCATAATAATTAAATGGGTTAAAAGGTTTGTATAATAGGGCTCATTTATTACCACCTTTAGCTTATTTTCCAATTCATTTAATAAATTTTCAAAGAAAGTAACCGAGTCCTTGCTAATCATGGTGTTCATTTCATCAAGTTTTAATTCCTTATGTCTTAAGCTCTGATATTTCTCAATAAAATCAGGATATAATTTACCACTTTTTTTAATTATAGAAACCAATGCATTTCTTATATTTATTTCACTACCTGTTACTTTTGTCCCCTTTGATGTTTTTGTAAGTTCCAAATTGTAATTTTGGAGTTTTTCTTGAATAACATTCAAGTCATTGATGATGGATGTTCTGCTTACCATATATTGATCTGAAAGCTTTTGAATCGTAGTAAATTGGTTTGTATTAATCAGCAAAGTTAAAAAAATCTCTGTCCTTCTTTCGTCTATATTATCAACATTGTTGGAAAACTCCATTTTATTCAATATGTTGTTTAATTGATCCAATTGTTTTGAAGTGCAGTATAACTTTATGCCTACACCGCATTTTCTATCTATAGTAATTCCTAATGGATTAATTGTTTGCTCAATTTCATTCAGATCTTTAGAAATCGTCTTTTCAGATACAGCAAACATGCTGCAATAATATTTCATAGGCTTATAACTATCTTCCATTATTAATTTTTTTAGCAAATCTATTTGCCTTTTAATCATAATCCTACTAACCTCTTTCATTGTTATTATAAATATGAATATTCTGTTAGTCTATTACATATCACTTCCTTAATGATAAGTAAGTCATGTACATTGATATAAAAAACCTCCGTATCCAGTTTGCTTTCAATTATCAAATCCCTTGCTATATTCACTTTATTTAATTGCAAAAGTAAATTATAATCCTGCCTTTGGTCAAACTATTTAGGGGGCTTAAGAGGAAATAAAAATAACCCACTAGTCTAAGGCTTTATAACCTTTAAACCAGTGAGTTCTTATTTTTTATGATAGTTAAAGTGCTAAAAAATAAAAGTCAAGACTATAGCTCCTTAGGGCTGATAAAATTTAGATCAATTCGACTTCTGCAAGAGGTTGTTCAACATAACACATGAGCTTATCCTCCAAAAACAACTTTATCCGTATTTTTTTTGCTTCCTTAGGCTTTGGAAGATTATTAAAGACAACAGATGAAGTGTTTATGTAATCAAGTTCAAATTCGGTGTTGCTGCGATAAAGTACGCCCTTTGAGCCGATCCATTCAAATTCCGCTCTTGCCTTGACCGGATTTAAAGCATCAACCCCGTTTTTTGCCATTAATGAGTCGGTATATTTTTTCTTGGCATATGTTTCTGAAAAGGATATACTCGCTTTTCCATCATGGTAGCTGCATTCCGTGACAAACAGCCCATTTTTTTTAAACATATCTTCGCGGCAAACTTTTATAATCGGGTTCCGTGTATATTTATAAAAGGCTTTTTTATTGTTTTCCTTAAGCAAATTCAACAGAGTTGTCCTTTCAATATTGTTTCGGCAAAGGATTGCCCTAAGGCAGTTATCAATTGCAAAAGCGTTCGGATAGAGTAACTCGGCATGTCGATATTTTATTTGTTCATGTTCTTCCACATAACCGTTGCTATAAATTTTATCAAAATCAAGTTTTTGAAAATCTTTTATCCCACTGCACAGGGAAGATCCATAGCCAGATTGAGCAAATTTCGAAAATTTTATTTCAGGTATGTTCAGCAGTTTTTCAATATCGAATAGGAAAAATACTGGCACCGGTACATTTGCATTTTCATCATTGTCATATCTAAGTGCAGTATGTTTAAAACCTTCATTATAATATTGGGTAGGGGTCAATGGTCTAAAGTAAAACCTTACATTTGCAACTGCCTCTGTTTTCGTCATATCGATTACCTGACGGCTTGCGTTGTCGTTTTTCATAAGATTCATTTTTTCAGCATTAACACGGCTATATAAAAATCCGGTGCTCAGAATACTAACCGCATTGGTAACATCCGTATAATGGAAAGCAAATTTAGGCCACCACGCAACAGGACTATGATTTTCGCAATTATCCTTTATAATATCCGCATATTCCATCATGAATCCCCCTTTAATGAAAACAAACGCCCGGAACCTTCGTTGAATTGATACCCATTCACCATATCTGAAGATTTATTATCCCTAAGTCTGATTTCAGACAAGTACCCCAAAGCTTCCAGCATTGCATAAACTAAAATGCGTAACTGATTATCGGGCGATGCTTTAAATACACTTTTGCTGCGTATATCATCCCATATCTCAAAGAATGATTCTTCATCCACCATATGCTCAATCTTTTCATCCTTGCAGAAAAATAAAAGTCCCTTATCCCAACGAACATCCCACTGTTTTCCATTGCAATGAAAAGTATACGGTGTTATAGAACTGTTATAAATGATATCATCTTTCACTCCATTGAAAGACATATCCTTTGCATTGCACTTCAGCCATTCCATTGTTTCTTTCTGTGTTTTGTGCTCAGGTATCGCATTGTTTTTTAAACCAAGATAAATATAAATATCTATTGGTAATGGCTTCAAGTATCTTTCCATCAGCGGACGTACGTCGTCCCAATTCAATTCGCCGTTTCCACATCCGAGTCTCGGAAATGCAATGGATGTGATATTCTTATCAGCATAAGTGTTTACAAATTTGATAAGCCCATTTTCGATGTACTCCAACTTGGATGGATTGCGCCAGTGTTCTTTTGTTGGGAAAAGAAGTATCCAATGGTCAGGTGCATACCAGAGCATCAGCTTCCCAATTTTTAGCTGCCTTTTTTCACACGCAGTACGGTAGCAAGCGAACATTTCTGGGTATCTTTGTTTAAAAGCCAAAGCCAGTCCTTTTCCCATTACGCCTACAGTATTTACGGTATTAACAATCACCTGTGCAGGGCTACTAAAAATATCACCTTCAATATATTCAATCACAGCTTTTCCTCCTCACTCAATTGTATTTTCTCGCCATTAGGGAGAACAAAATTACACTCAAGTTTGCATCCGGTTACCATGGCAATTTCCTGAAGATCGTCAATGGTAAAGTTCCCACGTTTTATTTTTTGACTAAAGGCCTGCGGTGTTTTATTCAACCGCCTGCCGATTTCAGATATTGTCAAATCAGATTTGATGCATAGAATTTTGATTTGGTCATCAATTCTCAATGTCATCACCACCTAATTCAAATTTTAAACATATATGTTTAAACTGTCAACATTATTGTTTAATAGTTATCTATCTTTTCTACACATATACCTTAGTATAAAGTTCTAATGATGAAAGGAAATAAAAATAACCCACTAGTCTTAGGCTTTATAGCCTTTAAACCAGTGGGTTCTTATTTTTTATGATAGCTTCTCATGTTTAATTTTAGTTCAATTCTTATCTTAGCCATTAAGCTACCATTTCATCATAATTTATAATAAATACTTCTGCCTTATTTTTCTTTATTTCATCTACTATAGATTCTATTTTTATGGCTGTTTTAGTATCCAAGTAATATTCACCGCATTGATCACAGATATTGGCAGGTACATTTTTTATAATGATTATTCTTTCCCCCAAATCAACAATATGATTTACCCTTCCTTTTGTTAAATTAGCCTTGCAAAAAACACAATTCATGGATCTACCTCACCCTATCTTTATAAGTCATATATCTCTTTGATAAAATCTCTAAGATTAACTATCTTTATCCACTTATACGGATTTAGAACCAATAAATCATCATCACCTGTTATTACATACTGTGCGTTTCCATATACCGCCTCTTCAAGTATCATATTATCCTTTGGATCTCTACAATCAATTATCTTTTCATAAATTACTGGCACTATTGCCTTTATGGATAAAAGCGATATTAATTCATCCACTTCTGCAGGAGTTATATATTTATTGAATTTGGGTCTATATAAAACCTCTTTTATCTCCCTTAATTGTCCTTTTGACATTACTAGTAAAAAATCACCCTCTATTGCCTCTTTCAAAACTAATCTCGCATTTTTACTTCCTAAAAAAGCACTAACAAATATATTAGTATCAATGACAATTTTAATCTTCTTCATTGAGATTTCCTCTAACATCTTCAACTTCTTTTGTAATCTCTTCCAAACTAATAGGATCTTTTTCTGCACGTTCATTAACCTTATCCAATATATCTAATAATTTAGTACTAATTTCCTGTTCCATTTTTTTATATATTATTCTTTTCTCCTCTAAAGTTAAGTTATCTATCAATTCCCATACTTCGTTGACATTTGCTTTCAATATGCTCACCCCGCTATATTCTATTATCCCTGCTAAATAAATTATCTATTACTTTATTATAGCACAAAGTATTTCATTTAAACTAAGTGAAAGTTCAATTAATTACTTTATTTGTTAAAAAATAAATATAATTTTTCAATTCAAAATAATTGATTAATTATTTTATCTGCTAAGTCACAAAAATAAAACAAGTAACATTTCACTTAGCAACAAAGACCTTTGAGTAACATCAAAGGTCTTTGTTTATTTTTTCCTCTAAAATCTCTTCAATTCCTTCGTAATTCTTCCCTGATATTTACTACCTTAATATTACATTTTTATGTTACTTTATTTTTATAATATTTTTTCTTGTAAACAAGATTACAAATTTATTAAATATTTAAACTTACTCCAATAAAGCTTTTTTTATAAATTAAATTATTAATAAATCAGTTATAAAGCCACTTTAAAGGCACTTAGCCTTAACCCCCATTTCAACAGGTTTTATACATGGAACATTATGGTAAAATAATTGGAAGAATAAGTGCTATTAATGCAACAACACTTAAGGTAACATTCAATAAACCAGTTGATACTAAAAAAGCTGCTTTTGTTGTAAAGAATGCTTACTTACCAGTTGATGTTAAAGCTCAGTTCGCTGAAGATGCAAAGTCAGTAACTTTAACAGCTGAAAACAATTTCATAGCTGGTGACTATACAGTTACAGTTAAAGGGCTTACTGAAACTGATTTAGTTTCATCATTAAAGATTGATGCTCAGAAGCTTGCATCTTTCACAATAAAGACAACACAACTTTTAGCTAAGCCAGGTGCTCAGGATTTCATATATGAAGCAGTAGACCAATATGGTGAAGCATTTAACTATGCTTCAAGTAATTTCTATACAACAGCATACAATGTAACTACACCAGCAAATACCGCAACAGTTTCACTAAATGGAAACAAGATGTCGGTTACATTGAAAAATCCAACAGCAAAAGACAATATAGTAATCACATTAGTTGATAAAGCTACAGGTATATCACAGACTCAAACTATAACTGTAGTACCTAATGCAGCAGTAAACACTGTTTCTTTAGGACAAGCAGTTCCAAAGAAAGATAATGATAGAATCTTCAAAAATGAAGTAGCAGGAGATAAAGTATATATTCCTGTATCTTTAAAGGATCAGTATGGAAATGAAATAGCAATAGCTAATTCATTAATAGGAGCAGGCAAGGATATAACAATAATCAGTTCTGATTCTGCTATAGTTGATCCTTCAAATATAACTTCAATGGATTCAAACAACGATGGAGTTAATGATGCATTAAATATAGTAACTGGGAACAAAGCAGGTTCAGTTACTCTTACATTAATAGTAAACAAGACAGGTAATACTAAGAGCGTATCATTTACAGTTTATGATCCCGCTGCTCTAGGCTCAGTTTCATTTGTACAGCCAGAAGAATTATTTGTAGCAAAAGAACCTATAACTGTAAACTATACTGCAGCAGATACATTTGGTAAAGCCGTAAAGCTTGCAAATGTTAAGGATCTATCATGGTTCAGCACAAATACATCTGTTGTTGATACTGCAAAAGATATTGCAGTTGATGCAAAGGGAGTTTTAACAATTACTCCAAGAGCTAGTGGAACTACTGTTATAAGTGCTTTCTTAAAAGGAGCAAAGCAAGGTGAAATTTCACTTTCAGTAAACGATGCTGCTGTTGAAACAAGAATAACAAAAGTTTTACCAACAGCTGTAACTTGTTTTGCAAAGAATGGTGGAACATACACTTATACTACAAAAGACTTTGAAATAATCGACCAATACAACAGAGTAATAAAGAGCCCTAAAGGTTCAGTTACTGTAGCAGTTAAAGATAAATCAGCTGATACTGTAGCTACTACAGGTGCAGCAATTACTGCAGCAAACAAAAACTTAGGCTCAAAAGTTATTGTTTTAACTTATAAAAATGGAGCAGTATCACTTACAAAGGAATTCACAGTAAATGTAATTGATGATGCAGCAGTTGTTAGATATGAACTTGCTCCAATAGAGAACACTGTTCTTTATGCTCACGGCTTTAAAGATGCAGCAGCAGCAGGATCATATGCTAGCCAGTTTGCAATTAGCAATGGACTAGATGCAAGCGGCAACAAGGTTGCACTAAGTGCAGATGAAGCAAAAGAAATGACTTTAACAAATACAAGTAGCGATGTAACTATCGACCCAGCTACTAATAAGGTATTTGCAGCTGGTAAGACTGATAAGGGTGCAGCTACTGTAGCAGCATGGAAGAATGGAAAGAAGATTGCTGAAGTCCACTTCACAACTTCAAATGTTGCTCCAGCTTTAACTACATTAAAGTATGCTAAAGATTCATACACTGTAGCTCCAAAAGCTATGTTAGACCTTAGCCATGAACTTACAGTTAACGGAAGCGTACTTGATCAGTACGGAGTTAAATTCACACCACTTGCTGGAACATGGTTCTCAAACGATAATGCTATAGCAACAGTTAACTCTACAACAGGTAAGGTTACTGGTGTTAAGGCAGGAGAAACTACAATAATATTCGTTGCACCAAATGGTGTAAATATAAGTGTTAAGGTAATAGTTGAATAATTTAGGGTGATAGTCTCTTGGGAGGGATAGTAGAAATACTATCCCCTTTTTTAGTGCCAGGCACATCATGCTCTTCTATATAAAAAACCTAAGGAAAATAAAATCCTTAGGTTTTTTATAATATTATAACGACTCGTGCCTCAGAGCCTATAAAAAATTTTGTATAAACTGAATAAGAAATACTCCTCCTTGTATTCATGGAGGAGTATTTTATAAATATCAAATGCCAAAAAGCTAGCACCTATAGTACTTACACTTACCTTTTCGAAAGTCACCCTGACACTTATATCACTTCTGCATCTCTTCCAATTCATCTTCATCTATATCATAACTTTCAATAAAAAAGGTATCTGTACTTAAATCAGCTCCACATTCCCATTCAATGGTCCCATCAATTATTGAAAATTTTTTAAATTCATTTTCATCATTTAGCGGTTTAAATACTGTATATTTTAAATATGGTTTCATATCAAATATTTTTCTTGCTCCATTTTTAAAAGTTAATAATATTTTATAATTCTTTAAAATTTTTGCACTCTTTATATCTGGACTTTGCACTTGAATTCCTCCATCCGTCAATATAACATGAAAATGTGGTTCTTTATGTTTTTGAGTATCCATAGGGTACATTTTTATCCTAATATCCTCAAACCTTGCAAGTTCGCCCATATTGTACTTCTCCTTGATTTAAAATTTTCTTTATATATTTCGTTTACTTCTATATATAACATATTTTTGATTAATCACAATCCTTACCACCTTATATATATATTATATCCATTTTTTAAATAAAGCA
>ENA-UOOE01000299-UOOE01000299.1-fermentation-metagenome-genome-assembly--contig:-NODE-299-length-51722-cov-4.463526_pt1 | contig 51722 bp, 47 predicted proteins | sample MGYA00245776_ERZ724021 | MGnify/ENA primary metagenome ERZ724021 (study PRJEB28704, sample SAMN03018321) | fermentation metagenome | biome: anthropogenic terrestrial biome; feature: soil; material... | reverse complement strand
CCCACACGGGAGCGTGGATTGAAAGAAATAAGGATTGTATTTCCGTTCAGCACCTGATTGCTGGATTTTGCAGTATCAGTTTCATATTATCAGGCTTGTTTCCGCGCTCCGCTTCCCGGAACATGGCTTTATGATGGGCTCCAATTCTCTCTACGGAACAACGTGTATAATTTGCGTCAACAATTTCTTGTCTGTACCTATTAACTCCAGCGTTCAGCCCAGATATATTCACTCGTTTCTTAATATGTTTATTCCTCAATTTTCTGTACAGATGAGACCGACTGTTTCTGTGCGGTTCTGACATAATAAAAATATTAAATTTCATAGAAATGATTCTTATTATCATTGCATCTGCATTTATCCATGATATAATTACAATATAATATATTAATCTGACAGGCTGGGAAAATAATAGTCATATTCTCACTCTGAGTTCCTTTGAAATAAGGAGGGATACCTTTTGGCAAAAGAAACGTTTGATGCAATCCGCAAGACCGAACTGCAAACAGAACAGGCCGAAAAAGAAGCCTGCACACAGGCTGACCAGATTGTTCAGAAGGCAAAAGAGGATGCGCAGGTGCTGCTGGCAGAAACGGAAAAATCAGAAAAGCTGAAACAGGCGCAGGCGCTACAGGCAGCCAAAAAGCAAGGAGCTTCAATGCTGCAGGAGCAGCAGGAAAAAACAAACCGGCAGATTTCAAGTCTCCAAGCAATGGCAGACGAGAAAAAAGCAGACGCTGTCCACACTGTTCTGGAAGAGCTGTGTGGCTGAACGCTAAATGAAATGTCTTCCGGAAAGGGGAAATGTTTATGGCTGTACTTCCAATGAAACAGGTTGCCATCTGTGCACTGAAAAAAGACCGAAAGCCAATTCTGGAACTTCTTCAGCGTCTTGGTACAGTTCAGGTGGAAGACGGGGACCTGAATGATGAAGTCTTCTCAAAGCAGGACCGTTCCGAAGCAGAAGCCTTATTCCAAAAGAATGCGCAAATAGCTGCCCACGCACTGGACGTCCTGAATGCCTACGTACCGGCGGAAAGCAGCCTCGCTGTCCTGAAAAGAGGGCGGAAAGCTGTCACGATTGAGGAATATAATGCCCGCGTCCAGAAACGAGAGCAAATCATGGGAGAGTGCCGCAAAATTATTGCGCTCGAAAAAGAACATTCTGAAACCGTTGCAGCAATCCCGAAGGTTGAGTCACAGATTGTTGCCCTGGAACCATGGCTTTCTTATGACCTCCCGCTGGACTGCACTGGGACGCGGGATACCGCAATCTTCACTGGAACGCTTCCCGGCGAAGTAACACTGGAGAATTTCTGCAAAAAGCTTGCGGAGTATATCCCGCAGACAGAAAAAGTAGACGAGCAGATTATCAGCACCTCCCCCCAGCAGACCTGCATCTTTGTAGTCTGCGCAAGGTCGGATGCTGCTGCGGTTGAGGATACCCTGCGGAAAATGGAATTTGCAAAGCCACCCATGACGTCCGTCAATCCGGCGGAAGCTGCGAAGGGACTGAAGCAGAAGAAGGAACAGCTCAGCCAACATGTGGAGGAGCTTGAACAGCAGATAAAAAGCTGTGCATCTCAGCGGGCAGATTTTGAGTTTGCAGTTGACTATTTTCGTGCACGCGCGGAGAAGTATAGCGTAATCAGCCGTCTTTCGCAGTCCCGCTGCACATTTGTACTGAAAGGATATACACCGGAAAAGGATGCCAAAAGGCTCAAAGATACTTTGGAGTCCCGGTTTGACGTAATTGTCGAGTTTACGGAACCTACAGCAAAAGAGGATGCTCCGGTTCTTCTGAAAAACAATACTTTTGCAGCACCGGTAGAACCTGTTGTTGAAAGCTACTCTTTGCCGGGAAAAGGTGAGCTTGATCCTTCGACACTGGTAGCCTGCTTTTACTATGTGCTGTTTGGCATGATGCTTTCCGACGCAGCTTATGGCATTATTATGGTTGTGGGCTGTGCGCTGGCGCTCCGCAAATTTAAAGACCTGGCAGACGGGGTACGCAAAACGCTGAAAATGTTTTTCTACTGTGGTATTTCCACTACAGTATTTGGCTTCCTGTTTGGTTCCTTTTTTGGGGATGCCGTCAACGTTATCGCAACAACATTTTTTAACCGGCCTGATATCAAGCTTCCGGCACTCTGGTTTGAGCCAATCAACCGGCCCATGAAGATGCTGGCGTTCTGTTTTGCCGTCGGGATTCTGCATCTGTTTGTCGGCCTCGGTGCAAAACTGTATATGTACATTAAAAGAGGACATGTGCTGGATGGTATTTGCGATGTTGTCTTCTGGTACATGCTGGTTGGCGGGGCGATTGCTTACCTGTTTTCTTTTTCCTCGTTTACAAGCATGATGAGCTTGTCCTACACAATGCCGTCACAGGCGGGGAGTGTATTTGGCTGGATAGCCATTGCCGGGGCCGTCGGTATTCTCTTGACTGCCGGCCGTGATTCACGGAATTGGTTTAAGCGCATCCTGAAAGGACTCTATGGGGTTTATGGTATTACCGGATATCTCAGCGATATTCTTTCCTACTCCAGGCTTCTGGCACTGGGTCTTGCAACGAGCGTAATTGCTACGGTTTTTAATAAAATGGGCAGCATGATTGGCAACAGCATTCCCGGCGTGATTGTTTTTATCATCGTTTTTATCATTGGGCATACCATGAACCTTGCCATCAACGCGCTGGGCGCCTATGTTCATACCAACCGTCTACAGTTTGTGGAATTCTTCGGTAAATTCTATGAAGGTGGCGGCAGAGAGTTCAATCCATTCGCCGCTCATACAAAGTATTATAAATTTAAGGAGGAACAAAGATTATGAGCATGAACAGTTTCGGTATTTTCTTCGCACTGTTGGGAGCAGTTCTTGCCGCTTTACTTTCCGGTATCGGAAGCGCAAAAGGTGTTGGCATGGCCGGTCAGGCTGCTGCCGGGGTATGCACCGAAGACCCTTCAAAATTCAGCAAAGTTCTGATACTTCAACTTCTCCCCGGCACACAGGGCATTTACGGCCTGCTGATTGCTTTTCTTACCATGACGCAGATTGGTGTTATGGGCGGCAACCCGGATATCTCCCTTGTAAAAGGCCTCCTGTATTTTGCGGCTTGCCTGCCAATGATTGTTGTCGGCCCGGTCTCCGCAATCCATCAGGCAAAAGCAGCCGTTGCTTCTATCAACATGGTTGCCAAAAAGCCTGAGCAGTTCGGTAAAGCTATGATTTTCCCCGCAATGGTCGAAACATATGCTATCCTTGCGCTGCTGATTTCCATTCTCGCAATTTATGGCATTTCCGCTATCAAAATTTAAAGGAAGCCATTCATACCAGATGGCTTCTGATGTACGCCGTAAAGACAATGCGATTTGACATTTCAGAATGGATTTGATGATATGACTGGTTTAGATAAAATTCTAGAGGATATCCGTCAGCAGTCCAGTGACGCTGTTTCCAAAACAGTTGGGGACGCACGTTCCCAAGCTGAAGCTATCCGGCAGGATGCTGAAGCGCAGGCAGAAAAGGTCCGCCTTACCTACCAGCAGAAAACGGAAAAAATGCTGAAAGGCAGCAGGGAACGCTTAGCCTCCACAGCACAGCTTCGGCAAAGGCAAAGCCTTCTTTCCGCCAAGCAGAAAATAATTTCCGGTATCCTTCAGGAATCCCTTGCAGCGGCAGAAAGCCTCCCGTCGGAGCAATATTTTGCTGCGGTAATCCGCATGGCGTCACATACTGCACATCGGGGCGAAGGGGTAATCTTCCTCAACCGGAAATATCTCGGCCGGCTGCCGGAAGGCTTCGAGAAACAGCTAAATGATGCTCTGCCAGACGGTTTCAGTCTTTCGGTTTCCCATGAGGCGGCTGCTATTGACAGTGGTTTTCTGCTCCAGTACGGCGGCATAGAAGAAGACTGCTCTTTCCGCTCAGTCCTTTCGGCCAGGAAAGAGGAACTCCAGGACAAGGTGAGGGAAATCCTTTTCCCGTAAGTACATGAAAAATAAAGTCTTGTGAGGAGGGAGCTCAGCCATGCCAGATAATGGCTATATCTACGCAGTCGCACGCATCAGGACAAAAGAACTGCAACTGCTGACTGCCTCTTTTCTGGAACAGCTTCTTGCTGCCCCCAGCGAAGAGCAGTGCCTGCGTCTTCTACGAGAACACGGATGGGATGGCGAAAGCCATGACGCAGATAAAATGCTTGCACAGGAGCGCCGGAAAACCTGGAGCCTGATTGGGGAACTGGTGCCAGATCTTTCGGTCTTTCATGTGTTTCTCTATCAGTACGATTACCACAACCTGAAAGCCGCCGTAAAGGAAAGCTGTAGATCTGGAATACATCCCGGTATTTTTCTGGAATATGGGACAATCCCCAGCGCTACAATTCAGAAAGCGACGGACAGCCGGAATTTTTCCCTTTTGCCGGAACGGATGCGGCAAACAGCTAAGGTGGCTATGGACACGCTGCTCCGCACGCGCGACGGACAGATGTGCGACTGCATTATCGACCGCGCTGCCCTGACAGAAATCGGGCGTGCGGGAAAGGAATCGCATGAAGAGGTCCTTTCCCTTTATGGGGAACTTACCGTTGCAACCGCGGATATAAAAACGGCATACCGGGCGGCAAGGACACAGAAGGATCATGCCTTTCTGGAAAGGTCTCTGGCCCCCTGTGATACTCTTGAGATTTCCGGTCTGGAAAGCGCCGCCTTGAAAGGGCCCGACGCTGTCTGTTCATTTTTAGGGAGTACCCCATATGCGGAAGCCGCTCCAAAACTGAAGACTTCCCCGGCTGTGTTTGAATGCTGGTGTGACAATCTTCTGATCCGCAGCATCCGTCCCCAAATTCACAATCCTTTCGGCCTAGGCCCGCTTGCCGCATATATTCTTGCACGTGAAAGTGAAATAAAAACCGTACGCATCATTTTATCCGGGAAGCGCAATGGCCTTTCGGCGGAATCCATCCGGGAGAGGGTGAGGGAACCTTATGTATAAAGTTGCGGTTATGGGCGACTGGGACAGCATCTACGGTTTCGGTGCGCTGGGCCTTGACACGTTTCGCATTTCTACGGAAGAAAGCAACGAGCAAGCCGGGAAAACGCTCCGGAAGCTCGTGGAAAGCGATTACGCCGTCATCTTTATTACGGAAGCCCTTGCTGCACGGATTCCTCAGGAGATAGACCGCTACAAAAGCAGGCCCCGGCCGGCAATCATCCTAATTCCAGGAATTTCCGGGAATACAGGGGCAGGGCTTGCCGCTGTCAGAAAATCGGTAGAGCAGGCAGTTGGCTCCGCGGCTCTGCTCCAGCAAAAATAAACCCGCCGGATTTTCCGGCAAGGCCCCCGTGTTTTCAGGAAAGAAAGGATGTCTGTTCTAATGAGTACAGGTACAATAAAAAAAGTCGCCGGGCCTTTGGTTGTTGCACAGGGTATGCGTGACACCAATATGTTCGATGTGGTTCGCGTCAGCGAGCAACGGCTGATTGGGGAAATCATTGAAATACGCGGCGATGAGGCATCAATTCAGGTTTATGAAGAGACTTCCGGCCTGAAGCCGGGAGCGCCAGTTGAATCCACCGGTGCACCGATGAGCGTAGAGCTTGGTCCCGGTCTGATTGGCAGTATCTACGACGGCATTCAGCGCCCGCTTGACGATATCATGAAAGTCACTGGAAGCAACCTCCTGAAACGTGGCATTGAGGTACCGCCGCTGAAACGTGATCGGATTTGGCATTTCGTTCCAGAAAAAAAAGCGGGCGATCCAGTCGCGCCGGGCGATATTATCGGCCGGGTTCAGGAAACTCATATTGTCACTCAGAAAATCATGGTTCCGCCTGGAGTGCTCGGAACGATTGAAAGTATCTCAGAAGGTGACTACCACGTAACGGATCAGGTTGCCGTCCTCCGGCGGAAAGATGGCAGTGTAATGCCGCTCACCCTCATCCAAAAATGGCCGGTTCGCCGCGGACGCCCTTACCAGAAAAAACTTGAACCGAACCGTCCGCTTGTCACTGGCCAGCGTGTAATTGATACGCTGTTCCCAATCGCCAAAGGGGGCGTTGCTGCCATTCCGGGGCCATTTGGCTCCGGAAAGACAGTTGTTCAGCATCAGCTTGCAAAATGGGCCGATGCGGATATTATCGTCTATATTGGCTGCGGTGAGCGCGGCAATGAAATGACCGATGTCCTGAACGAATTTCCAAAGCTGAAAGATCCAAAAACCGGTTACTCCCTGATGGAACGGACGGTGCTGATTGCCAATACTTCTGATATGCCCGTTGCCGCCCGAGAGGCTTCCATTTACACCGGCATTACAATAGCAGAGTATTTCCGTGACATGGGCTATTCTGTGGCGCTGATGGCTGACTCAACTTCACGCTGGGCCGAAGCCCTGCGTGAAATGAGCGGCCGTCTGGAAGAGATGCCCGGCGAAGAGGGTTATCCAGCCTACCTTGCTTCTCGCCTTGCGCAGTTCTATGAGCGCGCCGGGCGGGTTGTTGCGCTTGGAAGCGACAGCCGTGAAGGAACTCTTTCTGTCATCGGCGCCGTTTCACCGGCCGGCGGCGATATTTCCGAGCCGGTCACTCAGGCGACGCTGCGCATTGTCAAAGTCTTCTGGGGCCTTGATGCAAGCCTCGCTTACAAGCGCCATTTTCCGGCAATCAACTGGCTTATCAGTTATTCTCTGTATCAGGAGCCGCTCAGCGACTGGTTTAACCGGAATGTAGGGGAAAACTGGGAAAAGATGCGCGGCGATATCATGCGCCTGCTTCATGATGAATCAGAACTGAATGAAATGGTACAGCTTGTTGGCATGGATGCCCTGTCTGCTCCGGATCGCCTTAAAATGGAGGCAGCGAGGTCTATCCGTGAAGATTACCTTCAGCAGGATGCTTTCGCTGATATTGATGCCCATGCTTCTCTGCATAAGCAGTACAAAATGATGCAGTTGATTTTGAGTTACTATACTCTTTCCCAGCAGGCTCTGGAAAAAGGTGCTTCCATAGAAAAGCTGTCTGCTCTTCCGGTGCGCGAACAGATTGGCCGTTTTAAGGATACTGCCGAACCACAGGTTGATGAGGTTTTCCAGAAGGTCACAAGGGAGCTTGAGTCAGAAGCCGGAGATGCCATTCAGGCAAAGGAGGACACTTAAATGCCAAAAGAATACAGAACCATTCAGGAAGTCGCAGGTCCTCTGATGCTGGTCCGCGGCGTGGAAGATGTTGCCTATAATGAGCTTGGTGAAATTGAACTGTCCAGCGGCGAGAAGCGCCGTTGCAAAGTTTTGGAAATTGATGGTGGCAACGCGCTGGTACAGCTTTTTGAAAGTTCTACCGGCATCAACCCGGAAACCAGTAAAGTCCGTTTCCTTGGACGCAGCATGGAGCTTGGCCTCTCGGAAGATATCCTTTCCCGTGTCTTTGACGGCTTGGGCAGACCGATTGACGGCGGCCCGGAAATTCTCCCGGAAGAGCGGCGAGACATCAATGGCCTGCCTATGAACCCCGCCGCTCGAAGTTATCCGCAGGAATTTATTCAAACCGGCATTTCTGCCATTGACGGATTAAATACGCTTGTCCGCGGGCAAAAGCTTCCTATTTTTTCTGCTTCCGGCCTGCCCCATGCGCAGCTCGCGGCGCAGATTGCAAGGCAGGCAACAGTAATCGGAACGACTGAACCTTTTGCCGTTGTGTTCGCTGCAATGGGTATTACTTTTGAGGAAGCCAATTTCTTTATCCAGAGCTTTAGAGAGACTGGTGCTATTGACCGGACCGTCCTGTTTGTCAACCTTGCAAATGATCCAGCCGTCGAGCGCATTGCAACACCGCGCATGGCACTGACGGCGGCAGAATATCTTGCCTTTGAGAAAAACATGCACGTTCTTGTCATCATGACGGACATTACAAACTATGCGGACGCACTGCGTGAAATTTCCGCCGCCCGCAAGGAAGTCCCCGGACGCCGCGGATATCCCGGCTACATGTACACCGACCTTGCTTCCCTTTATGAGCGTGCCGGACGCCAGAAAGGCAAGAAAGGCTCCATTACGCTGATTCCGATCCTGACCATGCCGGAAGATGATAAAACCCACCCGATTCCAGACCTTACCGGTTATATTACAGAAGGGCAGATTATCCTCAGCCGCGACCTGTACCGCAAAGGCATCCAGCCACCGATTGATGTGCTGCCATCGCTTTCCCGCCTGAAGGATAAAGGAATTGGGAAAGGCAAAACACGTGAAGACCATGCAGATTTAATGAACCAGCTTTTTGCAGCCTACGCGCGCGGGAAAGATGCAAAAGAGCTAATGGTTGTGCTGGGGGAAGCCGCCTTGACGGACATCGACAAACTATACGCCAAATTTGCGGATGAGTTTGAAAAAGAATATGTTTCGCAGGGATACAACACAAACCGCAGCATTGAGGAAACACTGGACCTTGGTTGGAAACTGCTGCGCATTCTGCCTCGTTCGGAGCTAAAACGGATTAAGGATGAATACCTGGACCAGTACTATGAGGAAAAGCCTCAGGCTGTACCGCACCATGCGTGAAAGCTTTGAAAAAGGAAGGGGGATGCAGTTTTGCCTACAGCAAACGTAAATCCTACACGGATGGAGCTGACCCGCCTGAAGCGGAAGCTTGCTACTGCAAGGCGCGGGCATAAACTTTTAAAAGACAAGCGCGACGAACTGATGCGGCAGTTTCTGGGGCTGGTGCGCGAAAATATGGAGCTGCGGCGCAAAGTGGAAAGCGGAATCCGGGAAACCAATAAAGGTTTTGCCCTGGCGCGCTCCGCCATGTCAGATGAAGCTGTGCGCGTTGCATTTATGACGCCAAAGCAGGAAGTTTCTCTTTCTATCTCCACAAAGAATATCATGAGTGTGGAAATCCCAGTCTATACTCCTCACACGCGCACTTCCAACAGCAATGACATTTATTCTTACGGTTACGCATTTACATCAGGGGAGCTTGATGATGCTGTTAAAGGGCTAAACGATTTGCTGCCTGTCATGCTGAAACTTGCTGAAAGTGAAAAATCCTGTCAACTCCTCTCGGCAGAGATTGAAAGGACCAGGCGCCGTGTTAATGCATTGGAACACATTCTGATCCCTCAAATGGAAGAAAAAATCCGGTTTATCACGATGAAGCTGGATGAAAATGAACGGAGCTCACAGGTTCGGCTGATGAAAGTCAAGGATATGATGTTGGAAAATGCCCACCATTACAAAGAGCGTCAGGAAAACCTGTACCCATAAAAGATTATTTTCCTGATGAACTCCCCGGCTGTGCGAATAACAACACGGCCGGGGCTTTTGTTTCCGCATGGACGTGCAACAGAATTTCTCCCTCGGCATATACTGAAAGCACATAAAGCCGAGGGGAGTTGCTGTCATGCTAAGTGCAAGCGCACTGATTGGGGCCGCACTGTCCGGCCTTTTCTTTCTTGTCCTTCACGTTACGGGTTCCGGTTCATTTCCCCGTCCGCTGAGCGCGCAGGAAGAACGGGACTGTCTCGAACGGATGCACCATGGTGATGAATCCGCCAGAAACGAGCTTGTAGAGCACAATCTGCGCCTTGTGGCGCACATCATCAAAAAATATTACTCTAGTTCAGCCGAGCAGGACGACTTGATTTCCATCGGGACAATCGGGCTCATTAAGGCAGTAAACACCTTTGACAGCTCTAAAGGCATCCGCCTTTCCAGCTATGCCGCAAGGTGCATTGAAAATGAAGTCCTAATGTATTTCCGTTCAGCAAAGAAAAACGCGCAGGATGTTTCTATCAACGAACCAATCGATACCGACCCGGACGGTAATGCCCTTACTCTTATGGATATCATGGCGGCGGATGACAATATTCTGGATAACATTGACTACAAAATCAAGTCGGAGCAGCTTAGAGCTTACATAGCGGAAGTTCTCACACCCCGTGAGCAGACCATCATCCGACTGCGTTACGGGCTGGACGGAAATGAACCGCTCACACAGCGAGAAGTGGCACAGAGGCTCGGTATTTCTCGCAGCTACGTCTCACGTATCGAAAAAAAATCTCTTGCAACACTGCATCGGCGGTTTGGCCGCTGAATTACGTTTTCCGGTGCCAGAGGAATCGGATCAAGGCGGCTGCCGCACCGGCAAGACAAACTGCTCCCGCCGAAAGGTAAACCGTCCTGACGCCGGAGTAGAGGCCGCTGCCGGCTGGGCCTGCACCACTGCGAAAAAACAAGGTGGCCAGTGCCGTGCCCGCAGCCATTCCAAAATTGCGGGAAAGGGCATTGACGCTTCCGCCCAACCCATACTTCTCCGGAGTGACAAGGGACATGACAAGGGCATTATTTGGCGGCTGAAACAGACCGTTGCCAAGAGCCATTACAGAAAGGAAGAGTACCAGAAGCCAGAGAGGGGAAGCTTCCCGGAAACCGGACATCAGGAATAACCCGGTGCCCGTCAGCAGCAGACCGGCGAGTGTAACAGGCTCCGGGCCAAAACGGTCTGAAATCCGTCCGCCTGCCGATGCGGAAACCGCGAGAACCAGTGGATTCACAGAAAGATATGCCCCGGCTTCTCCCGGGCTCATTGCAAAACCATTTTGCAGATAAAAAGGCAGGACAAGGCTGGAGCAGGCAAGTGAAGCAAAGGAAGTAAATGCGCAGAAAACACTGAGAGAAAGCTTCCTATTCCGGAATACCGCAAGATTCAGAAGAGGTTGCGCGGTTTTTTTCTCTCTCGTTACAAATAATATGCCTGCAATACAGGATACTCCAAAGCAGGAAAGCACCACAGGTGACTTAAATCCCGCAGCCGGTCCATATTCCAGGGCAAAAAGCAGCGGGCCAGCCCAGAGTGCAAATCCAGCAGTCCCCGGAAAGTCCAGCTTCCCGCCGCGGACAGGTACTTTCCCATGCAGGGTACGAAAGCAAATGAAGTACACGGCTGCCCCCGGAATCAGGTCAGCCCAGAAAACCCATTTCCAGTTTGCAAAGGTCAGCAGCATCCCGCCAAGGGCAGGGCCGGCAAGCGATCCAACCGCGGAAAAAGTGCCAAGCCGTCCAAGAGCTTCACCGCTTTCTTCCGGAGGGAACTCCCGTGTGACGATACCCTGGCTGTTTGCAAGCCCGGCAGCCTCTCCAGCGGCCTGCACCACGCGTGCCAGAGCGAGTGCCGGAAGGCTCTCCGCAAGGCTGCAAAGGAACGAACCCACTGAAAATATCAGTAGGCCCAGCCGAAAGACTTTTTTTTGCCCCAGAATATCGCCCAGCCTGCCCAACGGCAGGGTAAGCACGGAAAGCGTGATAAGGAAAACACCTGCTATCCATGCAGCTGATTCCCCGGACACTCCAAATGATGATGCAATCCTCGGCAGGGCAATACTGACAGCACTGGTGTCAAATGATGCAAGAAACGAAAAAGCCGCAGCAGCAGCCAGGACGCTGCGCCTTGTTTTTCGTCTGCCTTTTTCCCCCGGTTCCACTCGTTCATTCCTTCCCCCTGGAATTATTCTGAACCGTAAGGCTGGATTTATCCACAGGCCAGCGCAGCAATCCCCTTTGCTTTTTCCATGAAGTCTGCTATGATTAAGAATATATCCAGGCGGTGAAACAAATGGACAGAACAATTTTACACTGCGACTGTAATTCATTCTTTGCTTCGGTGGAAACATTGCTGCGGCCGGAACTGAAAAGCGTGCCTACTGCCGTCTGCGGTGACCCTGAAAGCCGCCACGGTGTAATCCTCGCAAAAAATGAGCTGGCTAAAAAGTTCGGCGTGTGCACGGCGGAAACCATCTGGCAGGCAAAGCGAAAATGTCCGGGCCTAGTACTGGTTGGGACACACTTCCCGGAATACCGAAAATATTCGCGGCAAATCAACGGGATTTACCGACGCTATACAGACCTTGTCGAACCGTTCAGCATTGACGAAAGCTGGCTGGACGTCACGGGAAGCCGTGTACTTTTTGGTGGCGGAAAGAAAATTGCCGACGAACTCCGTTCCGTCATCCGCCACGAAACCGGGCTGACTATTTCTGTCGGTGTATCTTTCAATAAAATCTTTGCAAAGCTCGGCAGCGACTATAAAAAGCCTGATGCCACAACGGTCATCAGCCGGGAAAACTACCGGCAGATTGTTTTTCCGCTTCCCGCAGATGCCCTGATGTTCTGCGGAAAGCGAATGTCAGAAGCGCTTGCGTCCATTGGCATCCACACCATCGGTGAATTGGCAGAAAACAGCCGTCCCCTCCTGAAAGAACGTTTTGGCAAGGCCGGTGCCTCGCTTTGGGACTACGCAAACGGGCTGGATTCCGAACCTGTCCGCAGCTATCTTGACATACCGGAAACAAAAAGTATCGGTAACAGTGTCACATTCCGCCGCGACCTTTCCGGTGAAGAAGATATTCGGCGCGGCATCGGCGCAATCTGCGACAAAGTGGCTTCGCGCCTTCGGAAAGAGCATATGAAATGCGGGGTAGTTCAGATTGGCGTAAAAAACCCAAACCTGAAAACCATCACGCGCCAGAAGACGCTCTTAGTACCCACCCATCTCGCAAATGAGCTTTCCGCGGCAGCGATGGAGCTGATGCACGCCTGCTGGGATTTTTCCTCCCCTGTCCGGATGCTTTCCGTCTCCGGAACCAGCCTGGTGCCGGAAGATGTATCGCCGGAGCAGCTCAGCCTGTTCTACCCCAATCAGGCGGAACGCTGCGACAAGGAAGAACGTCTGGAATCAGCGCTCGATGCCATCCGTGAAAAATATGGCAGTGGCTCTGTGACAACCGGCGCGCTCCTGAACGACGATATTGGCATCGGCGGACTGCACCGGAAAGACCCGGACGGCGGTGAAGAGCCAGCGGATCCGATGTCCCCTGACCGGCAGCGGCCCGGCTAAATATACAAAAGGTATAAATATTATATAATATTATAGCTTTCGACATTTTATCAAGGAGGATACTAAAAATGGTAAGGCATATTGTTTTATGGGAGCTAAAACAGGAAAAGAAACCGGAAGCCAGCCGCATCGCCCTGGAGCTTGGTAAAAAGTTCCACGCGCTGCTCGGTGTTGTAGATGGCCTCAGGGAAATCGAGTTTGGCCGCAACTACGGCAATGGAGATTTTGACCTCGCCCTCACCTGTGTGTTTGACACACGTGAAGCACAGTCAGCTTACCAGACGCATCCCGCACATCTTGCAATCAAGCAGATAATTCAAACGTTGGTTTGCAGGCGTGAAGCTGTCGATTATGATTTCAGCCGGTAAATATCGAAAAATGCAGAAAAGTAGAATACTAATGGGACAAATTGTCTGCTAAATCCCATTAGTATTCTATTTCTTTTTTGTTTTTCTTATATTTTCCCGAAATCTGCTATATTTTTGTTAAACACAATACCGGCCGCATGAAATGCGTCGGCAAGGGCTGAATAATCACGCTGAAACAGAAATCCTTTTATGCCGAGCTCTTCACCAGCCCTTACATTCTCCAGGCGGTCGTCAAGGAAGAAGCATTCCTCCGGCACCAGGCCAAAGCGCCTGAACAGACAGCAATAAATTTCCGGTTCAGGCTTCAGCAGATGGACGTCTGAAGAGACAATCATCCCGTCAAACCAGCGCATCGCCGGGATATTCTGGTAAAAGCGGTAAAAGCGCGTGCTCATGTTGGAAAGCAGGTAAATCCGGTAGCCGCTCTCCTTCAGTGCGTGAATCAGCCGCTCCATCTCAGGAAACGGGCGCGGCATCTCGTGCCAGTGCTCAAAAAGATAGACTGCTACCGTCCGGAGGTGCTCCGGAATACGCGGCAGCACAGTGGCAAGGTACGCCTGATCCGTCATGGTTCCACGGTCCATCTGCTCCCATTCCGGTGCGCCGAAAAGCTCCCGGTTTATCAGTTCCGCATCATCCGGATTCTGACAGTACTTCCGGACAAAAGCGAGCGGATTATAGGAAAAAAGTACACCGCCCATATCAAACACCATGTTTCGGATCATAAGCTTCCACTCCCTTGCTGCTTTGCTTCTGTCACACTTTAGCAGATTTGGTAAAGGATTGCAACCGCAGGTATAAAAATGGCCCGGCTTTTTCGGCCGGGCAGTTAATTTTACTTCTTTTTTCTCCGTGTGCACTGCGTATGATACGGACAGGCAGAGCAGTCTCCGCTGCACTCATCATTTCGGTGAAGGTATGCGTGACGCGCTGCAAAAAACAGCAGGACTGCTAGGCAGGCCAGAAGGATCCAGTCTATAAGGTTCATAAAATTTTCCTCCCATCATGCAAACAGCAGGCAAAGGTGATAGACGAGGAAAGAGGCAACCCAGGCAAACCCGCACTGGTAAAGGACAACCCCAAAAGCTCCTTTTCTGCTGTGGAGCTCATTGCGCACTGACGTGATTGCCGCAATGCACGGTGTATAAAGCAAAGTGAAAATCAGGAAGGAGAACGCTGTAACCGGTGTAAATATATTGGCAAGGGCCGAGCCGAGATTTGCCGTGCTTGTTCCGGTCAGCACGGCAAACGTGCTGATAACGGCTTCCTTTGCGGTAAAGCCCGTCAAAAGCGCTGTCGAGACACGCCAGTCATTGAAGCCGAGCGGACGGAAAATCGGAGACACCAAGGTGCCGATGGCCGCAAGCATACTGTCCTTTCCGCCGGAAACAACATTAAAGCGGATGTCAAACGTCTGGAGGAACCAGATGATAATGGTAGCAGTAAAAATAATGGTAAACGCACGGACGATAAAATCTTTCGCCTTGTCCCATACCAGAAGCAATACACTCTTTGGACTTGGCATCCGGTAGTTCGGCAGTTCCATGACAAACGGCACCGGGTTCCCGTGGAACACGGTCCCTTTCATCAGCAGTGCACTCACGATACCCATGAGGATTCCGAAAACATAAAGCCCAATCATCACCAGAGCACTGTTCCGCGGGAAAAACGCTGCCGAAAAAATCGCGTAGATTGGCAGCTTCGCGCTGCAGCTCATGAATGGCACGAGATATATTGTCATTTTTCGGTCACGCTCACTGGAAAGCGTACGCGCAGACATAATGGCTGGAACAGAGCATCCAAAGCCAACCAGCATGGGGACAAAGCTCCGCCCCGAAAGGCCAATTTTCCGCAGGGGCTTATCCATCACAAATGCGATGCGCGCCATATAGCCGCTGTCTTCCAGGATGGAAAGGAAAAAGAACAGTACAACAATCGTGGGCAGGAATTGAAGCACGCTGCCAACACCTGCAAACACGCCGTTGATAATCAGCGATTTCATCACCGGATTCGTGCCAAATACCGTCAGGCCGGAATTAACCGCACTGGAAAGGGAGTCAATGCCCTGCGCCAGCAGGTCACTGAGATATTTCCCAATTACGCCAAATGTCAGCCAGAAAATCAGCATCATAATGGCAAGGAAAATCGGTATGGCAGTATATTTGCCTGTCAGAACCCTGTCAATCCGGACGCTCCGCCTGTGCTCCCTAGACTCGCCCATACGGACAACTGTTGTGGAGCAGAGCTTTTCAATAAATTCATAGCGCATGTCTGCAAGGGCTGCATCGCGGTCGGTATTCAGCTCGTGCTCCATTTCCTTCACGTCATGCTCAATCATGTCAAGCTCATTCTGGGAAAGTTTCAGCGCACTGCGCATCGGCTCGTCGCCTTCTACAAGTTTCGTGGCGGCAAACCTCGGCGGGACGTGAATCCGCTGTGCGTGGTCTTCCACCATATGCGCAACAGAATGAATCGTACGGTGCACCGCTCCGGTGCAGAAGTCCTGCCGCATTGGCAGCCGACGCTCCCGCGCCGTCGTCAGTGCAATATCAATCAGTTCGCCAACGCCCTCGTTTCTGCTTGCGCTGATCGGCACGACTGGCACGCCAATCTGCTTCTGAAACTCCTGGAGCTTCACAGTGCCGCCGTTCGCCCGGACCTCATCCATCATATTGAGCGCAATCACCATCGGAATATTCAGCTCAATAAGCTGAAGGCTAAGATAGAGATTCCGCTCAATATTCGTTGCATCCACGATGTCGATGATGCCGTCCGGATGTCCGTTCAGCAGGAAATCCCTCGTGACGATCTCTTCGTCTGTATAGGGTGAAAGCGAATAAATGCCGGGAAGGTCAACCACCGTATCCGAATTATGACCGCGGATTACACCGTCTTTCCGGTCTACCGTGACTCCCGGGAAATTCCCTACATGCTGGTTAGAACCCGTAAGCTGGTTAAAAAGCGTTGTTTTGCCGCTGTTCTGATTCCCGGCCAAGGCAAAAACCATTTCATTTGCCATCCCCTTCAATTACAATATTCTTCGCGTCATCTATGCGCATGGTAAGCTCATAGCCGCGGAGCTGGATTTCAATCGGATCCCCCATCGGTGCCACCTTGCGGACCAGTATTTCCGTACGCGGCGTAAGGCCCATGTCCAGCAGCCTTCGCCGCAGCGCACCCTGTCCTTTTACCTTCACAATTTTCGACGCCTTCCCGATTGGAAGCTGAGCTAGTGTTCTTTCCGCCATTTCATCTCCCCTTTTCAGCCTTCATTGAGTTAGACGCTGCTAACATAGTTAATTATAACTCACTGGTGCCTTTTTGTCAATGGAAGAATCCATGGGAACACCGGTTATTTTCAAACAAATTTTTGGGAAATCAGGTATGTTTCACAGCCGCACAAAAAATCAAATCGGCGGATTATTTAGAAATTTCTGCGCAAAATCTTTATTGGCCGGATGGCTTCATCTGGTCAAAATTCAGAAATAAAAAAACTTAATAAATAAACTATTGACATTTTGCTTATTATATTATATAGTTTTAAAAACTAGATTATAAGTTTTAGCTTTATACAGGAGGATTGCCATGCTGAACAGCATTTGTATTTTTGGGGACTCTGTTGCAAAGGGTGTCGTTCTAAACAGCGATGCCGGCAGATATGCCCTCCTGAAGGACAGCTTTGCAAACCGCATTGCGGCAGAAAAGAAGATTGCAATAAGGAATTTCTCCCGTTTTGGTTCGACTGTGTCGAAGGGACTGGAAATGCTGGAGCGCCACCGCTCCGAGCTAAAGGATTACGACCATGTGGTACTGGAGTTCGGTGGAAATGACTGCGACTACAAATGGCCGGAAATTGCCGCGGATCCCGACGCGGAGCATCAGCCGAATACGCCGCCGGATGCCTTTACGGAGCAGTACGCCAAAATGATCTGCGAGGTGCGCAATGCCGGAAGCCAGCCGGTCCTCCTTTCCCTTCCGCCAATCGATGCACCGCGCTATTTTGCCTGGTTTTCCCGCGGAATCAATCAAAAGAACATCCTGTCGTGGCTCCATAACGATGTTGAGCATATTTACCGTTGGCACGAAATGTACAACCTGGAAATTGCACACCTGGCAGGCAGGATGAATGTCCCCCTTATTGATATTACCAGCCCATTTCTAAAAAGGCGGGATTACCAGTCGATGATTTGCAGCGATGGAATCCATCCGAATGAGCATGGCCATGAACTCATCAGCCACATCATCAGTGGGGAAATCAGCCGTTACCGCAAAGCCTATGCTTCCTGAAACTTTGGTCTCCCTGAAAAGCACTTCCTGCTTTTTTGCAGGAAGTGCTTGCTTGTTTTAATCGAAAATTTATATCTCCTTTATTGTGAATTTGCTTTTTATGTAGTATAATTACATGCGGAATGATATTTTTATCACAAGCATAGGAGGTATATACAGCATGGAAACCTATGGTATCGAAAAACTCGGCATTATCAATCCAAAAGCCGTATACCGCAACCTGAGCCCCGCCGTCCTGACGGAAGCTGCTCTGCGCCGCGGCGAAGGGGAACTGAGTGACACCGGCGCGCTGGTTGTAAAAACCGGCAAATACACCGGTCGTTCCCCGAAAGATAAATTCATTGTGGACACGCCGGCCGTCCATGACAAAATTGCATGGGGCAAAGTGAACGTTCCCACTTCACGCGAGAAGTTTAACGCCATTAAGGCAAAAATGGTTGCTTACCTGCAGGGCCATGAAATCTTCATCTTCGACGGTTATGCCGGAGCAGATCCTGCCTGCACAAAGAAATTCCGCATTGTGAACGAACTGGCATGCCAGAACCTCTTCATTCATAACCTTCTGATCCGCCCGACACCAGAGCAGCTTGCAAATTATGGGGAACCGGATTTTGTAGTCATTGCTGCACCGGGCTTCAAATGCATCCCGGAAATCGACAGTGTTCACAGCGAAGCCGCTATTATGATTGACTACGAAGCAAAGACCGTCCTGATTGCTGGCTCCGCATATTCCGGCGAAATCAAGAAGAGCGTTTTCTCTGTCATGAATCTCCTGATGCCTCAGGCAGGCGTCCTGCCGATGCACTGCTCGGCCAACATGGATCCGGTTACAAAGGAAACGGCTGTGTTCTTTGGCCTTTCCGGAACCGGAAAGACAACCCTTTCCGCCGACCCGAACCGTATCCTGATCGGTGATGATGAGCACGGCTGGTCTGACCATGGCATCTTTAACTTTGAAGGCGGCTGCTACGCAAAGTGCATCAAGCTCGACCCCGAAGGTGAACCGGAAATCTACAACGCAATCAAGTTCGGCAGTGTAGCAGAGAACGTCATTCTTGATCCCGAAACCCGCAAGCCGAATTATGACGATAACACCCTGACTGACAACACCCGCGTTGGCTATCCAATCAACTACATTTCCAACGCTGCAATCCCGGGCGTAGGCGGTATCCCGAAAGTTGTTATCTTCCTTACGGCAGACAGCTTCGGCGTCCTTCCGCCGATCTCCCGTCTGGACAAGAACGCGGCTATGTACCATTTTGTGACCGGCTTTACTTCCAAGGTCGCCGGAACCGAACGCGGCATTACCGAGCCTGTTCCGACTTTCTCGACACTGTTTGGGGAGCCTTTCATGCCAATGGATCCGAATGTCTACGCGAATATGCTTGGTGAGCGCATTGAAAAGTATAACACAAGGGTTTACCTTGTGAATACCGGCTGGACTGGCGGCCCCTATGGAACCGGTTCCCGCATGAAGTTGCGCTATACCCGTGCTATGGTTACCGCTGCGCTGAACGGTTCGCTGGAAAAGGCAGCGTTTAAGCATGATAAGACCTTTAACCTTGACGTTCCGCAGAGCTGCCCGGATGTTCCTGCTTCCATCATGAACCCGCGTGATACCTGGGCCGATAAGGCTGCTTATGATGCAACGGCAAAGAAGCTTGCAGGAATGTTCCAGAAGAACTTTGCAGAAAAGTATCCGAATATGCCCAAGAATGTCGTTGATGCAGGCCCGAAGGCGTAACTGCCTTTTCAGTTTTTCTCACTGTATCAGCTAAATCTTTAGCGGACCGGGTTTTCATTCTGATTTGAAAGTCCGGTCTGCTTCTTTATTTTCTGTTCACATGGGCATCCGGATGTTTTTCCCATAAAAATACTATGAGCTATCATTTACCTGAAAAATGGCATTCCATCATAATAAGGCGGAAATTATGGAAGGAAAATCTATCAAAGGGGGAATTTAAGTTATGGATCAAACAGCACTGTATGATCTTTCCTATGGAGTGTACCTTGTAACGGTTATGGATGGCAACCGCCCGACCGGCTGCGTTGTCAACAGCATCATGCAGGTTACTTCGGAACCCGCAACTGTTGCCCTGAGTGTCAGCCATAACAACTACACAAACGGCTGTATCGCAAAAAGCGGCAGGCTTGCAATTAACATTCTGCCGCAGGATGCTAATCCAAAACTAATTGGCAGATTCGGATTCCGCAGTGGCAAAGACTTTAACAAATTTGAGTCTCTCCCTTATGAAATGGTTGGCAGTACACCAGTCTTAAAAACCAATTTATGCGGCTGGCTGGTCTGTGAAGTTATTAACCGTATGGAAACGGCAACACATACTGTATTCCTTGCAAAGGTCACTGATGGAAAGCGCACCCCTGGTAAAACACCAATGACATATGCTTATTATCATAATGTCATTAAGGGCAAAAGTCCGAAAAATGCTCCAACCTATCAGGCTCCAGGAAAGGAAAAATTGCCGCGTTGAGGCCTGCCGAAGCGAAAGAGTTATTCTCTTAGCATGAAACGGCCCGGCATCTTTAGAATGCCGGGCCGTTTTCTGTTTTCCTTATTATTTTCCAGCCGGCTTTTTCCCGGTTTTCTCTGCAATATCCCGTGCAACTACTACACCGGTAACAGAAGCCTGCATCAAGCCACGGGTAATACCTGCGCCATCGCCGATTGCATACAGGTTCTTTACGGTAGTCTCAAAATTGTTTTTTACACTGACTTTAGAAGAGTAGAACTTGACTTCGACCCCATAAAGAAGGGTGTTTTTAGAATAAAGGCCCGGGGCAAGCTTGTCAAATGCGCGTAGCGCCTCCACAATACTCGTAAGATGACGGTGCGGCAAGACAAAGGAAAGGTCCCCTGGAACAGCCGTCTTTAAAGTTGGAACAGTTGTAGAGCGCTTCAGCCGGGATTCATCCGTGCGGCGCCCCATCAGCAGGTCACCAAGGCGCTGCACCATAATACCGCCTCCCGTAAGCATGTTCCCAAGTTGGGCAATATAGCGCCCATATTCAATCGGCTGATGAAACGGCTGCGTAAAACGCGTGGAAACAAGAAGAGCAAAGTTTGTGTTCTCTGTACGGCGCGACTCTTCCGCGTAGGAATGGCCGTTCACAACAGCAATACCGCCTCCGGGGGTATCATAGTGCTCCTCACTCACAATACCGCCTGGATTCATGCAAAAAGTACGGACTTTGTTTTCAAAGGTATCCGAGTAATAAATGAGTTTCGCTTCATAAAGATTTTTTGTCAGGCGATCCATAACGGCATTTGGAACCTCTACACGCACGCCAATATCAACCTCATTATTTGCAATCGAAAGTCCCAGGGAATCAGCGACGCGGCTGAGCCATTCGGCACCTCCGCGCCCCGGTGCAAGGACAACACAGGGTGCAGAAACAAACTTTTCCTCCCCGCCATCCGTAGAGAGCCGTATGCCGGAAACAGCCCCGTTTTCTGTCACAACGGATTTTGCCGTTGTATGTTCGCGAAATTCAAAGTTCGGGCGGGAGCTGAGGTAATAGTACATTTCCTTCAGCACCTGGTAGGAATACTCCGTGCCCATATGGCGCACAGGGCATGGAATCAAGCGGATATTTTCACGCCGTGCCTCGTAAGCTACCTTCTCGGCAAATTTATCATTCATCCCATAAACTTTATCCGGGGCGCCAAAATGTAGGTAAATCCCATCTGCATAATGGATCAGCCTTCGTGCTTCCTCTACAGATATATAATCCGTAATATTTCCGCCGACCTCTTCCGAAAGGGACAGCTTTCCGTCTGAAAACGCACCGGCACCAGCCCAGCCGTTCATAATGCTGCAAGTTGCGCAGTGCCTGCAAGTTCCAGTCGTACGGGCCGGGCAGGAGCGGTGTTCAATCGCACTGCCGGAATCAATGACAAGGATTCGTTTTTCCGGGGCGAGCTTATCAAGCTCCAGGGCAGTAAAAATGCCGGCAGGGCCGGCACCAACAACAATCACATCATAGTCTTCCATCAGGACTTCATCCTTTCTGCCTGCTTATTCTCCATTAAGGAGAGACACCAGCGCCCTGCGGAACGCTTCATCGTCCGATTTTTCCCTTTTGCGGTTTTTTCCGGCTCTGCCGCCTGCACGCCGGATTTTCTGTCCGATAGCCCGCTCGTCCAGCAGACGGTCAATGTTCCCGTTGCTGTAAACAAGCCCGTTCTGGTTCAGGGCTTTTGCGCCCCGGGCAAGGGAGACAGCCGCTACCCCATAATCCTGCGTCACAACAATATCGCCAATCTGGATAAGGTTCACAAGGCGGAAATCGGCGCTGTCCCGCCCCTGGTCTACAGTAATCACCGTACTGTAGCCATCATCCAGAATATGGCTTGTGTCAATGAGCATGGTAACCGGAATGTTCCGGCGCCGGGCTTCTTCCACGAGAATTTCCTTGACTGGACAGGCATCGGCATCCACTAAAATTTTCATGCGTGCCAGCCCTTCCTTTCACAATTCTGCATATTATCCCCTCCGTATGGACAGAGAAAACGGAGGTCGGAATGATCCGGCCCCCAACTTTTGTCTCATCTTTGCGCCGGGTCTTCGGCAAGCAGAGATAATTATAACATATCTGTCTGCAATGTCAAGTGCCGTTTTGCATTTTTTAATCTGCTATAATGCGTGTCTCTTCCTTGTAAAAAGCATAGCTCCACTATTTTCCTTATTCTTTCCGTCCTACATCTTATTATAAAAAGGAATCAATGAATTTTTTGCTGTAATAAAATTCATTTTTATTCTCTTTACCCATAAGGCAAGCAAGAAAAAGCTATTGCAGCATGGAAAGGATTTCCTGTTTCCCACGGACACCCACAGAAGTCGCAGCCGGTTTTCCATCCCGGAAAACAATCAGCGTTGGAATGCTCATCACATGAAACTGTTCTGCAAGCTCCGGCTCCTCGTCCACATTGATCTTGCCAACCAGATAAGTGCCGTCGCTCTCTTCACCGATCGCGTCCACAACGGGCGAAACCATACGGCATGGGCCGCACCAATCTGCCCAGAAATCAACAAGCACTGGTTTTTTTGATTCTTCAACGGCTGATTTAAAATTTTCAGCTGTAATTTTCATAACTGCCATTTTTTCTCTTCCTTTCTGAATGGTCTTGCCTTTATTGTAACCAGAATTCCCTTATTTGAAAAGCTTTCCCCAACAATTTATATTTTTCCGCACTGGTAGACAATTCTTGACAAACACAGGCATGGCAATTATAGTTGAACTAAATAGGAAAGGATGGAAAAGCCCATGACGAAAAAGCCGTTTGTGTCAAAAGCACAGCTTGAGGAAATCATCAAGCAGTATCCAACACCGTTTTATCTTTACGATGAAAAGGGAATCCGTGAAAATGCCGAAAATGTAAAAAAAGCCTTTGCATGGAACCAGGGATACCGCGAATATTTTGCCGTAAAGGCGACGCCGAACCCATATTTGTTGGAAATTATGAAGGAGGAGGGGTTTGGCACAGATTGCTCTTCCTATACAGAGCTGATGCTCTCCCACGCAGTAGGCTTTTCGGGGCATGACATCATGTTTTCCTCAAACGAGACGCCAGACGCAGACTTTCTCCTTGCACGCAAGCTTGGAGCAATCGTCAACCTTGACGATTTTACGCATATTGATATTCTGAACCGGCTCTGCGGTATTCCAGAAACAATTTGCTGCCGGTTTAACCCCGGCGGGATGTTCCAGGCAAGCAACGCAATTATGGACAACCCGGGGGAATCAAAATATGGTTTTACGCGGAATCAGATTTTCGAGGGGTTCCGCCGTCTACAGCAGCTTGGTGTAAAGCAGTTCGGCATTCATGCGTTTTTGGCAAGCAATACGACGGGCTGTGAGTACTACCCGGTGCTTGCACGGCAGCTTTTCCAACTTGCCGTTGAGCTACACCGTGAAACCGGTGCGCATATTGCGTTCATCAATCTTTCCGGTGGTGTCGGTGTCGCTTACCGCCCCGGCCAGGTTCCCGCCGATATCCGGAAAATCGGCCGGATGGTGCAGAAAACCTACGATGAAATCCTTGTACCGGAAGGAATGGGCGATGTTGCAATCTTCACCGAGATGGGACGGTTTATGCTGGCACCTTACGGCGTCCTGGTAGCAACGGCAATCCGGGAAAAACATATTTACAAGGAATATATCGGTCTTGACGCCTGTGCTGCAAACCTGATGCGCCCGGCTATGTACGGTGCATACCACCATATTACAGTCAGTGGGAAGGAAGGCCTTTCCTGTGACCATAAGTATGACATCGTAGGAGGGCTGTGTGAGAACAATGACAAGTTTGCCATTGACCGGATGCTGCCCAAAATTGACATGGGAGACCGCATTATTATCCAAGACGCCGGTGCGCACGGCCATTCAATGGGATACAACTATAATGGAAGGCTGCGCTCCGCTGAAATCCTGCTGAGGACTGACGGCACAGCAAAACTGATTCGCCGCGCAGAAACACCTGCCGATTACTTTGCAACATTGGACTTTCCAGGAAGCAGATACCCATTAAGTCGGCTTTTAAAGGCAGGCCAAAACACCTGAACAAAAAAGTAAGCCAGCAGGGGCGGGGAAAACGCATAGAATAAACCGACGTTTTCTCCATCCCTGCTGGCTTTTTTTTCTAGACCTGTCCCCAATTTGGGATACTGTCAGGCAGTTCCCCTGCTCTGGGGAAGAGGCTTTTTGTCATCTTTAGAATAAAGGGCCTTCAATACAATCGGCGTTACAATCGAGCTTACCACAATCAGAAGGATAACAGCGGTAAAGTATTTCGATTCCATCATTCCAACAGAGAGGCCTTTCTGCGAAACAATCAAGGCAACTTCACCACGCGTCATCATGCCACAGCCGATTTTCATGCTGTCATTTTTATCGAATCCGCAGAGACGTGCCATGCCGCCGCAGCCAACGATTTTGCCAACCATGCCAACCGCCACAAAGGCGAGGGAGAAGACAAGCACCCTCATGTCAAGGGTTCGGACATTGGTTTGAAGCCCAATGCTGGCAAAAAAGATCGGGCTGAAAATCATATAGGAGCTGACATCCATTTTCCTTGTAATGTAATCCGAGTCATCAATCGAAGAAAGAATCACACCTGCAACATAGGCACCGGTGACATCCGCAACGCCAAACCATTTCTCCGCGGCGAAAGACATTGCAAAGCAAAGCGCAAGGCCGGCAATCGGGATTCTTCTGGTATGTGGATGCTTTTTGTCAATCAGTTCAAAGAGCTTGTAAATAAGGTAGCCAATTACAAAAGCAAAGACAAAGAACAGAAGGATGTTGAGCAACACCAGGCCGATATTGGTTTTGGGATCACGGAAGCCGAGGACAATCGTCAGGGCAATGATGCCAATGACATCATCAATAACGGCCGCACCCATGATTGTCGTGCCGACCAAACCCGACAGTTTACCAAGTTCTTGAAGCGCTTCCACAGTGATACTGACTGAGGTTGCGCCAAGAATTGTACCCATAAACAACGCTTTGTAGAACTGCTCTGCGTTCTGGCCATATCCGTAGAATGACAGGAACAGCCATGTGCCAAGCGCCATTGGGATAAGCACGCCCATCAGGGCAATCAAGGTTGCCTTAAGGCCGGTCTTCTTAAGCTGGTCGATGTTTGTCTGCAGCCCCGCCGTAAACATCAGGATAATAACACCGATTTCCGCCATGCCGGAGATAAAGTTGGACGTTTTTACCCACCCGAAGACACTTGGCCCAACCAGCAGCCCTGCAATAATTTCACCAGCCACTTGAGGCACGTTGATTTTTCGGGCAAGCAAACCGAATAGCTTTGCAATAATTATAATAATTGATAGATCGCGAAGAATTGATAACGTATCCACTTAAACCATTTCCTTTCATTGCCTTTGCCCCCCTACCGGCATGGACAAACCCATACCTGCGGACAACTCTTCAGAATAACTCTTCCTAGCCGCTTTCACGAACCGGAAAGCACACGATATATTTCATTTTTTTTCTGTCCCGTCTCGGCTGCAGCGCGTTTTGCGGCCTCCGAAGTGGAAAGGCCCGCTGCAAGGTAACCCTGCGCTGCTGCAACAGCCTCATCCATCGTTTTCTGCGTACCGGACGGTGGAGGTGCGCCTTCAACGACAAGGACAAATTCGCCTTTTGCGCTGCCATCTGCATACCTTTGGGATGCTTCAGAGAGCGTTGTGCGCCAGACTTCCTCGTGAATCTTCGTCAGCTCCCGTGCAATGGCAACACGCCGGTCTCCCAGCGCCAAAAGCAGGTCCGCAAGCGTCCCTGCAAGCTTATGCGGCGCTTCATAGAAAATAATTGTACGTCGTTCTCCCTTGAGCTCTTCCAGCCGCTCCCGGCGGCTTTTTTTGTTTACACTGAGAAATCCTTCAAAGGCAAAGCGCCCTGTTGGGAGGCCGGAAACCGCAAGCGCGGAAACAACAGCGCTCGGGCCTGGCACAACATAGACCGGGATGCCTTTCTCCGCACACTGTGCAACAAGCAGTTCCCCCGGATCCGAAATTGCAGGCATCCCAGCGTCGGAAACAAGGGCGCATGTTTCACCCGCTTCCATCCTGGCGCAGATAGGCCCGCCGCGCTGGTATTTGTTGTGCTCAAAGTAGCAGACAAGCGGTTTCCGGATATCAAAATGGGTCAGGAGCTTTCTCGTGACTCGTGTATCCTCGGCTGCAATAAAATCCGCTTCCCGGAGGGCTTCCACTCCGCGTGGGGAAAAATCCGAAAGGTTGCCAATCGGCGTACCGACTACAACAAGTTTTCCACTCACAGATGTCCCTCCTTATAATTGCCGTAAATTTGGGCCATTTCCTCCGAAAGGCACCCGTCTGCATTTTCCATGAGCAGGACAGGTTCCACCGACATTCCTGACCTGCCTCCGCGGTTTGCCTGAAGCAGAAACAGAAATGGGGCGGAGCCTTTCCGATGCTGCACAAAGCGCAGGCGTTTTGGTTCCAGGCCGTTCTCATGCAGGGCAAGCATTGTCTCACAGAGGCGCTCCGGGCGCATACAGCAGAAAAAGCGGCCTCCCCAGCGCAGAAGAGACGCTGCGGCCTCGGCAAAGCCGCCAAACGGACATCCTGTTTCATGGCGGGCAAGCCGTTCGCTCTCTGCGGCACTCGGCACCCCTGCCCCATCCGCCGTGTAAGGTGGATTGCATGCAACAGTATCAAAGCTGCCCGGAGAAAGGCCTGCCCCACACAGCATTCGGACATCACGCTCCACAACATGCACTGTGCCTTCCAATCTACACAGTTCCACTGAACGCCTTGTCATTCCACAGGCAACAGGCTGAAGCTCAACAGCCCATACGGCTTTCGGGGTTGCACGCGTGCACCAGAAAAGGGGAATCGTTCCGCATCCGGTGCCAAGGTCTGCGCAGGTTTCCCCTTTTTTCGGCAGGGAATACCATGCCAGCAGGACTGTGTCGGTATTAAAGGAATAACCATTGCCAATGATGACCGGCACATCTTTTGAAAGGTATTCCAGTGTTTCCCCTGCTTTCAGATATTTTTCTTTTCTGCTAACATTCATTCCATCCCTCTCAGAGAAGAAAGGAAGGACGGAGCGTTCTGTTCTTACGCTCCGTCCTTAGTTTTGCGGATTAATCAGGCCTGCTTTGGCGCGCCTACCGGGCAAACACTAGCACAGGTTCCGCACTCCGTACACTTATCAGGATCAATTACGAACTTGCCGTCACCTTCGGAAATAGCATTGACTGGGCATTCACCTGCACAGGAACCACAGGAAATACATTCATCACCAATCTGATATGCCATGCTGAGACACCTCCATCTTATTTGTCTTCATTGTACCATAAAGCTTTAGAATTGCAAGTAATTTTTATTTTTTGTCTTCCGTCGCTTCGTGCCCGTCCGGCTCAGCCTTTGGGGCACTGGAACGGCCATCTTTCAGTACCTTAACCTTTTTGGCCGGGAAAAGATGCGCATTGGCTTCGGGCGCTGAGTCCAGCTTGACGGTAACTTCACCAACCAGCGGGTTGCGGTCCGTCACAACGCCCTTTCCTTCTTCCGTCATTACAACAGAATTAACAGGCGGTATCTCGCGGTTCAGCTCAACATAAGCCTCCTGTTCATATTTTAGACAGCACATCAGGCGCCCACAGATACCGGAAATCTTGACGGGGTTAAGGGACAGCCCCTGCTCTTTTGCCATTTTGATGGAAACGGGCTGGAACCCGTTCAGAAATGTAGAACAGCAAAATGGCCTGCCGCACACGCCAATCCCACCGGTCATCTTCGCTTCATCGCGCACGCCAATCTGCCGAAGTTCTATGCGCGTGCGAAAAACAGACGCAAGGTCTTTTACTAACTCACGGAAATCGACGCGGCCGTCCGCCGTAAAATAGAAGAGAATTTTCGAGTTGTCAAACGTATATTCCACACCGACAAGCTTCATTTCAAGCTTATGGGCCTTGATTTTTCGCAGACAGATGTCAAACGCAGACTTCTCTTTTTTATGGTTTTCTTCTACATGTTTAAGGTCGTCTTCCGTTGCCACCCGAATCAGCTTCCGCAGCGGCTGGACAATCCGATCATCGCTGACTGTGCGGTTTCCCATTGTCACTTCGCCGCACTCGACACCGCATGCTGTTTCAACAATAACCCGATCGCCCTTTTTCAGGTCATTCCCATCTGGATCAAAATAATACATTTTTCCAATATTTTTAAAACGAACCCCGATGACTTCAGCCATATTATCCTCCCGGATTCAACCAATCACCGGCCTGCCGCAGTGCGGAGTTCCACACAGTAAACGGCTGCCAGCAATGCAATATTTGCGTTCTGTATCAGTTCACCAAGGGCCTTCACAGTCACTTCATCCATGCGGCAAAGGCTGAGGCGCGTAAGCCCCCTGCAAAGTGCGCTGACTGTTTCTTCCCTGCCGGAAAGGCAGCTTGTTCCTCCGGAGCGCCTTACCAGGGCATCGCGGAAAAGCAGGTTCATCTGCCGCAGCACCCCTCGGAATTTCTCCCGGCTGCCAAGAAGCTCCGACGAAGCAAACTGAAGCTCTGCTTCACCTGAAGCAAGCACTGCTCGGGCCAGCTTTTCGGCAAGAGACCAGTCTGCCGGCAGGGTGCCGCCCGAAACGGAGAAAACCTGTACACGGGAGCGAACTGTCGGCAGAAGTGCCGCAGCACTTGTCGCCGTCAGTACAAACAGCACATTCTCCGGCGGCTCTTCCAACACTTTCAGCAGTGCATTTTGGGAAACTTCCGACATATTCTGTGCACCAAGCAGGACAAAGACCTTTCTCGGCGCCTCGTTTGGGCGGATAAACGCATCCGAGCGAATTTTCCGGATTACGTCCACCGGGAATGCACGCGGATCGTCATCACCGTTTACCGTCAGGATATCCGGGTGTGAGCCTGCAAGTGCCTTGATACATCCAGCGCACCTGCCGCAGGGCTTATCCCCTTCCGAAAGGCAAACTGACGCACGTGCAAGCACAGCAGCAAGGGCGTTGGTCCCGCTCCCCTGCTCCCCCTCCAGAAGTACGGCATGGGGCATATGCCCGCCGGAAAAAGCCAGGGAAAGCGCCCGGCGGGCCTTCTCATCACCTTCCGTCCCGTCAAAATGCAGGCTCATACTTTCTCAAACCGCTCCACATTCAGCACGAAAATGGTGGAACCGCCCACCGTCACTTCAACAGGGTATGAAGAATACATGCCCATATCCATGGAAGCTGTGTTTGGCACAAGCTGGGTACGCCGGCGGCTCTGCTTTGCAATAATTTCAACGACACGGTCAATCTTGTCATCATCTGTGCCAACAAGGAAAGTTGTATTCCCGGATTTTAGGAATCCACCCGTTGTTGCCAGCTTGGTTACGGAGAATCCGTCCTTCGTCAGCGCAACGGAAACATTCGAGCTGTCATCACTGTTTACAATGGCCATGACAAGTTTCATACCGAATCTTCTCCCCTTTCGGGCGGTACCCATGCCTGCCGCCTTTTTTGTTTTTCAAGAAAAGGATATGCAGTTTCTGTTATTATTTTACCACTTTCATCTTTAAAAAGCCATACTCATGCAAAAACTCGGCCGCTTCCGCCACCACACGCTCACCGGGCAACACAGCAGCCTATTCCTGTTCATCAAGCGTCAGGCTGTAGGATGGCAGGAAATCCGAAAGGAAAAAATCGGCTTCGGGCAGGTGCATCTCTTCCACTGTCCGGCGGAGCGATGCTTCGGCGCTTGCAAACTCTTTGTTTCCCATACGCTTCTCCTCAACACATTTGATTATGGCAGAAATCTTGTCCGCAGCCTTCACAAGCGGAAGGAGCTCCCTGTCGGAAGGGAGCGGTTCGCCGAGCAGGGGACGGTAAGCCGGCTTCATGTCGTCCGGCAGGAAACCGAGCAGGCGGTCCCGCGCAACTTTTTCCACCTTGCGGTAAGCAGAGCGGATTTCCGGATCGTAGTATTTTACGGGGGTCGGCATGTCGCCCGTCAGAATTTCGGTCGAGTCATGGAAAAGTGCAAGCAGTGCCGCGCGCTCTTCATCAACGTGGCCGCCGAAACGCGTATTGCGAATTACAGCAAGTGCATGGGCGATGACTGCCGTCTCAAAGCTGTGCTCACAGAGATTCTCATTTCTCGTGTTGCGCATCAGCCCCCAGCGGTAAATGTTTTTCATGCGGGAAAGCATGGCAAAAAAGTGGTGCATTTTCTAGAACCTCTTTTCAGGCTTTCTTGTTTCTTCGTTTCAAATCATAGTGGTTTTCATGTGAAATTCAATACAAAATCGAATTTTTCATTGATTTATCCATTGTTTGGACAAATTCTCATGCTATAATAGATAAAATTCTGATAATTGAATGGAAGCCAGCGGAAGGACTCATCAAAGCAATGGATAAGGGAGGCAGCACAGTGGCGCGGCATCAAACTCTGCGGGACAAGCGCGACGAAGGTTATTGGCTTAGGCTGGCCTTTGTCTATGGGATGGGTGTAGCACTCATCTTTTTTCTGCCCTTTATTATTTTTGACAACGGATATTTCCTTTTTTACGGCGACTTTAACGTTCAGCAGGTTCCCTTCTACCAGATGTGCCATGATGCCATTCGGAACGGAAGCTGGGGATGGAGCTGGACTACCGACCTCGGTGCAAATTTTATTGGATCATACACGTTCTATCTGCTCGGCAGCCCGTTTTTCTGGCTGACTATCCCATTCCCAAGCCAGGCAGTCCCATACCTGATGGGGCCGCTGCTCGTCCTGAAATTCGGCTGCGCGTCGCTCACATCGTTCCTGTACCTGCGCCGCTATACAGTCCGTCCCGGCTATGCACTGATTGGTTCGCTAATCTATGCGTTTTCCGGGTTTTCCATTTACAATATTTTCTTCAACCATTTTCACGAAGCAATTATTTTCTTCCCTCTCATGCTTTGGGCGCTGGATGAATATATGTACCACCGCCGCAGATATATTTTTGCGCTGACTGTTTTCCTCTGCTGCATGGTAAACTACTACTTCTTTGTGGGGCAGGTTGTTTTCCTGCTGATTTACTGGATTGTGCGGGTTGCGACCGGAAACTGGAAAATTTCCGTCCGGGATTTTCTTCAGTTGCTGTGCGAAGCGATTATCGGCGTGATGTGCACCTGTGTGCTGCTCATTCCAACCGTGTTTGCCGTTACGCAGAATCCGCGTGTTGTCGACCCGCCAATCGGTTGGTCCGCCCTCCTTTACGATTACAATCAGCGGTATATTCATATCCTCGAATGCTTCTTCTTTCCGCCGGATATTCCTGCGCGGCCGAATTTCACCCCAAACAGCGAGGCAAAATGGGCTTCGCTCGGTGCATGGCTGCCGCTTTTCAGTATGAGTGGTGTGATTGCATTCCTCCAGTACAAGAAAAAGCATTGGCTGAAATCACTTCTGATGATTTTGTTCTTTATGGCGGCCATACCCGCCCTGAACGCGGCTTTCCAGGCGTTCAACATGGCCTACTATGCACGCTGGTTCTATATGCTGACACTGATGATGTCACTCGCAACGGTTGCTTCGCTTCAGTACTCGGACGTTGACTGGAAGCGCGCCATTCACTGGACTTTCGGCATCACGCTCGGCATTGCCCTCCCAATCGGCCTGATGCCAAAGCATGTAGACAGCAGCTCGGGCGGCAAGGAAACTGTCATTGGCCTCGAAGACTATCCCACCCGTTTTTGGACCTATGTTGCCATAGCGCTTCTGAGCCTTTCGCTGCTTGTCATTATCTTTCGCTATTATAAATGGAACCGCAAGCGCTTCCTACAGAGCTGTGTTGTAGGCATTACATTAATCACCGCGTTTTATGCGGCTTACTTTATTGCCCTCGGCAAGACGCAGAGTGACGATACCCACCACTGGATTATCCCTTATTCCCTTAATAAAGGCAGCGAAATCAATCTTCCGGATGACAAGACAACATTCAGCCGCATTGACGTCTACGACGGGATGGACAATCAGGGTATGTACTGGCAGAGGCCGACCATTCAGGCTTTCCACAGCATTGTGCCTGGCTCCATAATGGAGTTTTACCCAACAATCGGCGTCACGCGGGACGTTGGCTCCCGCCCTGATGTCTCCGTTTATGGCCTGCGCGGTCTCACAAGCTGCCGCTGGCTGTTCGATCCCATCTCAAGCGGCGGAGATTTCACAACAACCGGCGGGAAAATGCAGATGCCCGGTTGGTCCTATTATGCAACGCAGAATGGCTGCCGTATTTACCAAAACAACTATTTTATCCCAATGGGTTTCAGCTACGACAGTTATATCACCCGTTCCGAGTACAATACTTCCATTCAGTCTGACCGTCACCTGCTCCTGCTGAAAGCCATTGTACTGGAGGACGCAGATGTTTCCAAATATGCCGGTCCGCTCAAGCACCTGAACACCGAAGACCAGGATTACACAAACGATGGGTACTTCAGTGACTGCACAGCAAGGAAGTCCATGTCGTGCCCTGCTTTTTCCTATGATAACGGCGGATTTTCCGCTACGTTCGCTTCTGAAAAGGAACGTCTTGTATTTTTCAGTGTCCCGTGGGAAGGTGGATGGAGTGCTACCGTCAACGGCAAATCAGCCCAGATTATCAAGGCCAACGTCGGCTTTATGGCAGTTAAAGTGCCGGCCGGCACTTCGTCCATCCGATTTAATTACCAGACACCCGGCATCAAGCTTGGTGCCATTGCCTCCTGCGGAGGGATTGCCCTTTTCTTCCTCTACTGGCTGCTGACACATAAAAAGCAGCCGGCATATGGGCTGTGCCGTACCGGGGAAGCAGAACAAAATAGAGAAAAAGAAAATCCTGAAAATGGAGGTTAAGCTATGCCCATCATATATTTGGTAATTCCTTGCTACAACGAAGAAAAAGTGCTTCCAGAGACAGCAAAGCGCCTGACAAAAAAGCTCGCATCTATGCGTAGTGCGGGCCTTGCGGACGAAAAAAGCCGGATTCTTTTCGTGGATGATGGCAGCTGTGACTCAACCTGGAGCCTGATTGAGCAGTTCAGCAAAGGAAGCAGCTGCATCTGCGGCATCAAACTGGCACATAACCGCGGCCACCAGAATGCCCTGCTTGCCGGCCTGATGACAGCACGGAAATATGCCGACTGCATAATCAGCATGGATGCTGATCTTCAGGATGATGTGGAAGTCCTCGATGAATTTGTCAAAAAGTATCTTGACGGATGTGACATTGTCTACGGCGTTCGCAATAAGCGCGATACCGACACCGCCTTTAAGCGCAAAACAGCTCTTGCCTTTTACAGGCTGATGGAAAAGCTTGGTGTAGAAACTGTTTACAACCACGCGGATTACCGATTGATGAGCCGACGCGCGCTGGATGCGCTGAGCAGCTACCATGAAGTGAACCTTTTCCTGCGCGGCCTCGTGCCGCTCATTGGTTTCCGCAGCGGCTGCGTCTATTACGACCGCCACGAGCGCTTTGCCGGTGAATCAAAATATCCGCTGAAAAAGATGATATCGTTTGCAATCGACGGCATTACATCGTTCAGCGTAAAACCCCTTGGCCTGATTTTCCTTCTAGGCAGTGCAATTTCCTTTGTCAGCCTTGTTGGGGTAATCTGGTCCGCGATTGCCCATTGTGCCGGAGGTTCTGCGGCATGGATTATCGGCGTGTGGTCGATCTGGCTGCTCGGCGGCCTGCTGATGCTCTGTCTTGGTGTTGTCGGCGTTTATGTTGGAAAAATCTATGCTGAAACTAAGGCCCGGCCGCGGTACCTAATTGAAAAAACCGTTACGCCGCCTTCCGGCAAATAAGATTCATCGAACGCCTCCGGGCCGGAAAAGCTCGGAGGCTTTTCCTTTTCTGCACGGAAAAAATGGTGTATAATGATTGGGTTAAATCTGGGGTACCATGGAGGGATAATTTTGGCTGAGATTTATTTTGATAACTCTTCCACAACGCGCGTCTGCCCGGAGGCAGCCAACGCGGTGATGAAAGCAATGACAGAAAATTACGGCAATCCATCCTCGCTGCATACAAAAGGGTTCCTCGCGGAACAGGAAATGCGTTCCGCGAGGGAAGCGGTTGCTTCGCTGATTGGTGCAAGGCCGGAGGAAATCACATTCACTTCCGGCGGGACGGAAAGCAATAATCTTGCGGTCTTTGGTGCAGCACATGCACGGAAAAAGCGCGGCAGGCGCATTGTAACAACGGCGATTGAACACCCGTCCGTGCTGAACACTGTGAAACGGCTGGAAAAGGACGGCTTTGAAGCTATTTATCTGAAACCGGATTCCGAAGGGCATATCAGCCCCGAGGAAGTAAAAAACGCCATTACACCGGATACCATCCTCGTCAGCATGATGCGGGTGAATAATGAAGTCGGCAGTATCCTGCCTGTAGAAGCTGCGGCGGACGCAATCGAAGAGAAACATGCCCCTGCCCTGCTGCATATCGACGCAGTGCAGGCTTTCGGGAAGCTGCCGCTGCGCGTCTCCGGGCTGCACTGTGACCTGATGAGCATGAGCGCACATAAAATTCACGGTCCGAAAGGGATTGGTGCTTTGTATGTCCGGAGCGGCGTCCACATTGAGCCGCTGACCTATGGCGGCGGGCAGGAAAAAGATCTCCGCCCCGGCACAGAAAGCGTGCCGCTGATTGCGGGATTCGGTGCGGCAGTAAAGGCCCTGCCAGACCTTGAGGCCGAGCTCAGCGCGATGCGCAGCCTGAACCATTGCTGCAGGGAACAGCTTGCAGGGATTGAGGGCGTTACTGTCAATTCCCCTGATGATGCGTTTCCCTATATCCTGAACTTTTCAGCAGGGAATGTTCGTGCGGAAACAATGCTGCACTTCCTTTCGGAGAAGAATATTTTTGTTTCCTCCGGTTCTGCGTGTTCAAGGGGACGCGCAAGCCATGTGCTGAAGGCAATGGGGCTTCCGCAGGACCGTATCCGTTCAGCGCTGCGGCTGAGTTTCTGCCGCTATAATACAAAAGAGGAAGCCACTGAATTTTTTGCTGCGCTGCGCGAAGGCCTTTCGTCCCTTGCCGTGCAGCAGTTGGCAGGAGGGCACAGATGAAAGAAGTTATCCTGATTAAGCTTGGCGAAGTTGTGCTTAAGGGCCTCAACCGCCGCAGTTTTGAGGATGTCCTCCTTAAAAATATCCGGCGCAGGATTGGCGGCCTCGGCGAATTCGACGTGACGGAACGCCAGTCTACGGTTTACGTTGTACCGCATGAAGGCGCTGACCTTAACGGCGCGGAGGAGCGTATTTCCAAAATTTTCGGCATTGCCGCATATTCCCGCGCCTGTGAAACGCAGAAAGAAATCGGCGCAATCTGTTCCTGCGCTGCGGACTACCTGCATAAAGAACTCTCCAGTGTGAAATCCTTCAAGGTGGAATGCAAACGTTCTGATAAAAAATTTCCGCTAAATTCCCCGCAGATTTGTGCAAAGGCTGGTGAATTCCTGCTTGGGCAGTTTCCGAACCTGCATGTTGACGTGATTGAGCCGGAATACACCGTCCGCATTGAAGTGCGCGATTTTGCAGCCTATGTGCACGGCAATTCCCGCCATGGTGCAGGAGGCATCCCCGTAGGCACAGGCGGCAAGGCTGCCGTGCTGGTCAGCGGTGGAATCGACAGCCCCGTTGCGGCATGGATGATGGCAAGGCGCGGCGTTGAGCTGACCGCTATTCACTTTGCAAGCCCTCCCTACACAAGCGAGCGGGCTGAGCAAAAAGCTGCCGACCTGCTGCGCCGTGTTGGTGAATATGCCGGCCGGATAACGATGTTTACAGTCCCGTTTACAAAGATTCAGGAAGAAATCAAGGAAAAATGCCCCGAAGACCTTTTCACGATTATCATGAGGCGCTTTATGATGCGTGCCGCAGAGCAGATTGCCCGGCGCGAAGGCTGTGAGGCGCTTATTACCGGTGAAAGCCTCGGCCAGGTTGCAAGCCAGACGCTTCAGGCCATTGTCTGCACGGACGAGCCGGCCCGTATGCCTGTTTTCCGTCCGCTCATCGGCATGGATAAAGTGGAGATTATTGATTATGCACGCCGCATTGGCACTTATGATCTCTCCATTCTTCCTTATGAAGACTGCTGCACGGTCTTTACACCGCGCCACCCGCGCACACGCCCGGCCCTGAAATTCGTCGAGGTGGCAGAAGAGGCACTTGACGTGGATACCCTTGTCAGTGACTGCATCACAAATGCAAGGATCACAAAAATTGAACCGAACCGTTAAGGAGGTATTTCCATGGACGCTGAAATCATATCGGTCGGCACAGAGCTTCTGCTTGGCCATACCATCAATACGGACGCTTCTTTTGTTGCCCGTGAGCTTTCGCCCGCCGGGATTAACCTGCTTTATACCTGCACCGTCGGTGATAACCCGGAGCGTCTCCGCGCGGCTGTGCAGACCGCTCTTTCACGCAGCGACGCCGTTATTACAACAGGCGGTCTAGGACCTACAGGAGATGACCTTACTAAAGAAACCATCGCCTCCTGTGCCGGTAAAAAGCTCGTAATGAATCAGGAATGCATGGCACACATTAAGCACTATTTTTCTGGGCGCAGCTTCGGTGAAACCCAGAAAAAGCAGGCCCTGTTGCCGGAAGGCTGCACCGTATTCCCCAATGACTGCGGCACCGCGCCCGGCTGTGGCTTTCGCACCGAAACCGGGAAGCTCGTTGTCATGCTCCCGGGACCGCCTTCGGAAATGCTCCCCATGCTGAAGCGCTATGCGGTGCCGTTTTTGATGAAAGGCAGAAAAGATTCTGCCATTGTCTCCCGCATTGTCCGAGTATTCGGCCTCGGGGAAGGCTATGTTGCAGAGCAGATTAGCGACCTCTGCGAAAAAGCCAACCCAACCTGTGCAACCTATGCAGGTGACGGTGAAATGTTCGTCCGTGTCACAGCACGCGCTGAAAATGAAGAAAAGGCAGCGGCAGTCTGCACACCTGTTGTCGACGAACTGAAAAAGCGCCTTGGTGAATTCTGCTACGGCATAGATGTAGGGAGCCTGGAAGAAACTGTTGTTCACCTGCTCGCGGAGCGGGGGCTTACCATTGCCACGGCAGAGTCCTGCACAGGCGGACTGCTTGCAAAGCGGATTACAGATATTCCCGGCTCGTCCGCTGTTTTTCATATGGGTGCCGTAACCTATTCCAATGAAGTCAAAACAGCGATGCTTGGTGTTCCGAAGGAATTGCTTGACCAGTACGGTGCAGTCAATCCGCAGGTTGCAAAGCAGATGGCAGACGGCATACGCAGACGTTCCGGAGCGGACTTCGGCATCGGCATTACAGGCCTTGCGGGGCCAGATGGTGGGACACCGGAAAAACCGGTCGGTCTTGTCTATCTGGCACTCAGTGACAGCCAAAACATCTGGGTGCGCGAAATGCGCCGCACTACGTCTGGAAAGGGCCGCGGACATATTCGCAATCTTGCTGCTTCCAACGCTCTGGATATGATCCGCCGCAGGGTGCTGAATCTTGGCGGCATGGAATATGCTGCCTACTCGCGTGAAAAAGCGTAACTGATTTCTGGGAAAGGGGTCTCGGAAAATGGATGCAGGGCTTCTGTTTTATCAGGCGCACCGAACTGCTGCGTGCCAGCTTATTTTAAGCCGGGCTTCGGAAGAATTTGGTATTCCGCTGCACGAAGTGCGCGTCTGCATACAGGCAGATTATCTAAATCCCAGCATCGCCGGAATATTGAAAGCACGGAATGCAGTTTTTCTCGTTGCTTCCGCGCCGGAAAAACGTCCAACATGCTCGGAGGCAATCTTTTATACGCTGCATGTCCCTCTCCGCCCCGATGGTGAACCAGAAGGAATTCTCCGCCTTACCGGCTGCCAGAAAACCGGCTATTTAATTGAGAGCATTGACCAGGCGATTGTGCTCCTGCCTGATGAGCCCAGTAGCATCCTGAAAATGGCACCGGCTGTATTTGGCAGGCTGAAGTCAAAATTCGACTTGCCCGGTGAATTCCCAAAGAAATGCCACCCGGATTATGAAAAACTGGTCGAAACATGTATGGGGATTCCTCCCGACTGATGAATAAACAGAGGAAGGCTCCAGCAGATGAAACTGCTGGAGCCTTCCTCTATCAGGATGAATTTCGCTGCTTTTATGATTTGCCGGTCGCCTGGGAAAGCTTTACGGATGCGGTAAATGTTTTCCCTGCGCTTGGACGCACAACGGTGAGAGTTACCGTATCTCCCGGCTTCTTGGAAGCAACAACAGAGGAAATCGTGTTGTCGTTTGTCACACCTTTGTCGTCAATTTTTGTAATGATATCGCCTTCCTGGATCCCTGCTGAAGTGACATATTCACTGGAAACGGAGTAGACGTAGAAACCGCTTGTAAGTTGGTAGAAGTATGCGGTCGTGCTGTCGATAAATTTGCCTCCAATGCCAAGCACCGCACGATCCTTTACATAGCCATACTGCTTAATCTGGGAAATGATTGGCTGGGCAGTATCAACTGGGATTGCAAATCCAAGGCCTTCATAGCCTGTTGCAACGATTTTTGACGAGTTGATTCCCACAACCTGCCCTTTCATGTTGACAAGCGCACCGCCGGAATTACCAGGGTTAATTGCTGCGTCGGTCTGGATACACTTCATGGTGTAGCCTGTTTCCGAGTTTGTGATTTCGCGGTTCAGAGCAGAAATATAGCCGACTGTAATACTGGAGTTAAATTCCATCCCGCCCGGGTTGCCAATGGCCATGACGGTATCTGCGACCTGCAGATCCGTGCTGGAACCAAATTGCGCTGCCGTAAGGCCTGTTGCATTAATCTTAATCAAAGCGAGGTCGGTAATGCTGTCACTGCCGATGAGCGTTGCAGAATAGGTCTTGCCATCGTAAAGAACGACTTTCAGCTTGATAGCTCCTGAAACGACATGGGCGTTGGTAATAATATAACCGTCAGTGGTCATAATGATGCCGCTTCCTTCACTGGTAGGGGAAACCTCGCCGTTGTCAGTTGTATCGGCCGCAGTATTGTTTGTGGTATTACCTCCGCCGTTTCCGCGGATAGAACCCCTGATTGAGGTGCTGCTGTAATTTTCAATGCATACAACAGACGGAAGGACTTTCTTTGCTACCTCCTGCTTTGTTAAATCGGAAGTAGCCACCGACGTGCTTGTTGCTTTGGCAGAGCCGGAACTGGAGCTGGCATTCTGGATAATGGTAAAAGCCGGATTTGTTCCGGAAGAAGATTGTATTTTGATTGTGCCGTTGTTAATCAGGGCAGCGAATGTAGCAATGGAGCCTGCTGAAACGACAAGGCATGCAAGCACTCCAATCAGCACTTTACGGAAAACATGTTTTTTCTTCTTGTTCTGTTTCCCCGGCTGCGTATCATCTGGGAAAGGAGGCGTGCAGGCGTTATAATTCCGGTAATAGTTTTTCTGGCTGGCTCCAGCCGCGCGATCCGGATTCTGATACGGACTTTCATTTGACTGGGTTCCATACGTATTGTACCGGCTGTATGGCTGCCCTCCTGCCGGATGCTCAGGGGTCTGGCTGCTGCCGAAACCGGAAGTCGATGTTCCGTGATAGTACTCACCGTTCCAGACGGTTCCGCTTTTCTCTGTGGAAATCGGGTTATCATTCTGGTTCTGGCCCGCATTCCCTACGGTGTTCTTCTCAACTTTATTCTCATTATTTTCAACGTTTTTGTTTTCATCCGAGTCGAACATATCCGTCAACACCTTTCTAAAAATCATCTGGCTTTATTATCTGCCAATTCTATGAAAAAGGTGTGTTTTCGTCATAAGTTTTTCATGAACAAAGTCTAAAAAATATATTAACATCGCTAAATTTTTCACAGATAAAAAATCCCCGCCGACTTAAGTCGGCGGGGAAAAAGCATTGGGAAAATCAGTCAGGCTTTGCCATCTTTTCAAGGTGGTCATAGTCTTCCTTTGCAAACTTCTCAGCTTTTGTAAAGAGCTCCTCTGCGCGCTTCGGGAATGAGCGGGTAAGAGAATTGTAACGGACTTCGCCCATAATAAAGTCACGGTAAGAAGACGAAGGAGCCTTGCTGTCCAGCTGGAATGGATTCTTGCCCTGCTCCGCAAGGCGCGGATCATAGCGGAAGTTCTTCCAGTAACCGGCTTCTACAGCCTTCTTTTCCTCAAGCTGTGAAGTGCTCATGCCAGTCTTAATGCCCTGGTTGATGCACGGCGCATAGGCGATTACAATGGATGGTCCATCGTAGCTTTCTGCTTCTGTGAGGGCCTTAATGGTCTGATTGTAATCCGCACCCATTGCAACATGTGCAACATAGACATAGCCGTAGGTCATGAACATGCCGGGCATATCCTTTTTCTTGGTAGACTTGCCGGTTGCTGCAAACTGAGCAACTGAACCGATTGGGGTTGCCTTGGAAGCCTGCCCGCCGGTGTTGGAATAAACCTCGGTGTCAAAGACAAGGACATTGACATTTTCTCCTGAAGCAAGTACATGGTCGAGGCCGCCAAAGCCAATATCATAAGACCAGCCGTCGCCGCCGAAGATCCAGATGGATTTCTTTGCAAGATAATCCTTGTCCTTCAGTGTCTTCTTTGCAAGGTCAGCAACCTCACCGGAACCATTTGCCGCCTTTTCAAGCTCAGCAATCAGCTTGTCAGCAGGCTCACGGTTTGCAACACTGCTCCGGAAGGTATCCAGATAATTCTTGCAGGCAGCTTTCATTGCATCCGTAGCATCTGCGGAAGCAGCAATGCCTTTTACATATTCGGCAAGACGGCCGCGGATTGCATCATTGGCAAGTGCCATGCCGTAACCAAATTCGGCATTGTCTTCAAAGAGGGAGTTGTTCCATGCCGGGCCGTAGCCTTTTGCATTGCGGGTATACGGAGTTGCCGGCTCGGAGCCGCCCCAGATGGATGAGCAGCCTGTTGCATTGGCAATATACATTCTGTCACCAAAAAGCTGTGTGGCAAGCTTTGCATACGGAGTTTCACCGCAGCCGCCGCACGCACCGGAGAACTCAAGCAGCGGTTTGCGGAACTGGCTGCCCTTGACCGTTGCCGGGCTGAACTTCTTGGCAACTTCCGGTTTTTCAGGAAGCTTCACGCCATAGTCAAAGCCCTTCTGGCTTTCAAGCTGAGTCTGCATTGGCTTCATGGTAAGGGCTTTCGCGCCTTTCATGCCGGGGCAGATTGTTGCGCAGGAGCCGCAGCCCGTGCAGTCCAGGGTGGAAACTGTCATGGCAAACTTCATGCCCGGCATAAGCAGCATGTCTTTCATCTTCATGCTCTTCGGGGCCTTTGCAGCCTCTTCAGCAGTCATGACGACCGGACGAATTACCGCGTGCGGGCAAACATAAGAGCAGCGGTTGCACTGGATGCAGTTGTCCGGGTTCCACTCCGGGACATCAATTGCAATGCCGCGCTTCTCATAAGCAGCAGAGCCAGACGGAACCGTGCCGTCTGCCATTTTGAGGACAGCGGAAACAGGCACCTTGTCGCCCTGGTGGTGGTTCGCCGGAAGCAGCACATTGTTGACATACTCCGTGAGCTTCGGATCCCCGCAGTCAACCTTTGCAGAAACCGACTCATCCTTCGCTGTCTTCCAGGATTCCGGAACATGGACCTTTACGAACTCATTTGCACCACGTTCAATGGCCTCATGGTTCATCTTGACGACTTTGTCGCCCTTCTTGCTGTAGGACTTTGTGGCGGCGTCCTTCATATACTGAATTGCATCGTCTTTCGGGATGATGTTTGCAATCGTGAAGAATGCAGACTGGAGAATCGTATTGATTCTTCCGCCGAGGCCAATTTCTTTGCCGAGTTTTACACCGTTGATGGTGTAGAAGTTAATATTGTTGTTGGCAATATATCTCTTCATCTTGGCCGGCAGATATTTGTCGAGTTCCTTCTCATCCCACTCGCAGTTGAGCAGGAAATTCCCGCCGGGTTTCAGGTCTTCCACCATATCATACTGATTGACGTAGGCAGGCTTGTGGCAGGCAACAAAATCAGCCTTTGAAATATAGTAAGTGGACTTAATCGGCTTTTTGCCAAAGCGCAGGTGGGAGATGGTCAGGCCGCCGGACTTTTTGGAGTCGTAGGCGAAGTAGCCCTGCGCATACATATCGGTATGGTCGCCGATAATCTTAATGGAGTTCTTGTTTGCACCGACAGTTCCGTCTGCACCAAGGCCCCAGAATTTGCAGGAATGTGTTCCAGGCGCTGTGGTGTCTGGATTTTCCTTAACTTCAAGGGACAGATGTGTCACATCGTCGTCGATTCCGATTGTGAAGCGCTTCTTCGGGGAATTGCTTTCCATGTTGCGGTAAACGGCGATAATCTGGCCCGGGTTGGTGTCTTTCGAGCCAAGGCCATAGCGGCCTGTGTAAACCGGTGTGGTTTCAAACTGGCTTCCCTTGAGGGCAGCAACAATATCAAGGTACAGAGGCTCGCCAATGGAACCGCGCTCTTTTGTACGGTCAAGCACGCTGATCTTCTTAACAGTCTTCGGCAGGACGTTCAGCAGATACTTGGCAACAAACGGACGGTACAGGTGGACTTTTACAAGGCCAACCTTTTCACCCTTCGCGTTAAGGTAGTCAACCACTTCTTCTGCGCACTCGCAGACGGAGCCCATGGCGATAATTACCTCGGTGGCATCCGGGGCACCATAGTAGTTAAATGGCTTATAGTTTGTACCAATCTTGGCATTGACCTGATTCATATAGTCAACGACAACTTCCGGGAATGCGTCATAATGGGAGTTGCTTGCCTCGTTGACCTGGAAGAACATGTCATCATTTTCGCTGGTGCCTTTTGTCACTGGGTGTTCCGGGTTCATGGCATTGCGGCGGAAATCATCAACAGCCTTCCAGTCAAGCATATCTGCAAGATCCTTGTCGTCCCAGATATGGATTTTCTGAATCTCGTGGGAGGTACGGAATCCGTCGAAGAAATGCATTACCGGGACACGGCCCTTAATAGCAGAAAGATGAGCGACTGCGCCAAGATCCATGCACTCCTGCGGGCTGTTTGAACAGAGCATTGCCCACCCGGTCTGGCGGCAGGCATAAATATCGGAATGGTCACCGAAGATGCACAGAGCCTGTGTGGAAAGAGAGCGGGCAGCAACATGCATTACACCCGGCAGAAATTCTCCGGCAATCTTGTACATATTCGGAATCATCAGCAGCAAGCCCTGGGAAGCCGTATAGGTTGTGGTAAGGGCGCCGGCTGCAAGGGAGCCATGCACGGTACCGGAAGCACCGCCTTCAGACTCCATCTCTGTAATCTGAACCGGCCTGCCAAACAAGTTTTTCCGATTCGCCGCGGACATTTTGTCCGCCTCATCTGCCATGACAGATGAGGGTGTAATCGGATAGATAGCGGCAACATCAGTAAACGCATAAGAAACATATGCGGCAGCGTTATTGCCATCCATGGTCTTCATTTTTCTTGAATCCATTTTATTTCCTCCTTACGGGATAATAAAGCATCACCGAGGTGCCAGTTACACGTTATAATATTAACATCTTTTCAACAGCATGTAAAGTCTATTATGGCAAAAAGAAATAAAATTTAGGCTGCCTGCACCGGGCCCCTTTAAGGGTGGAATTGACAGAAATATGGAGAACAATTAGAATAGAATAAGGTGGGTTAATTCCTTCCCAAGATTCCCACTAACTAAACATATATCACATACTCAATTTGAAAAAGGAGAGATGATATGTCGCCCGACCCTGACCCTGTCTGTCCCCTGTTACTTTCCGCTGCCGGAGCAGACACCCCGCAAAAAGCATGGGGAGCCGTTTTGCTTTTGGTTTTGCTGACACTTGTCAACGCATTTTTTTCGGCAAGTGAAATTGCTGTTATCACACTGAAAGACGCAAAAATTGAAAGGATGGCAAAAGAGGGAAACAAAAGCGCCAGGAAGCTTTTCAAGCTGATGAAAAACAGCAGCCGTTTTTTCTCCACCATCCAGATTGGCGTTACGCTGGCCGGTTTCCTTTCTTCGGCAATTGCCTCCCAGAATTTTTCCGATGACTTAAGCCGGGCCCTTGCCTTTCTGTCGTTTTCCAGTCCGGTGATCCATGGGATTTCAACGGTTCTGATTACGTTGATCCTCTCTTATTTTTCCCTTGTATTCGGAGAGCTTGTCCCAAAGAAAGTCGCTATGAAACGCGCCGAGGAAATTTCATTCCGCTCCGCCGGGATTCTCACGGGCGTTGCAACCGTTTTCCGCCCGATTGTTTCCCTTCTGACGGCTTCCACCAACGGTGTTCTTCACTTCCTTGGCATTGATCCAAGTGATAAGGAACAGACCGTCACCGAAGAAGACATTATGATGATGGTGGACGCAGGGGAAGAAAAAGGGGTGCTGCGTGAAGATACAAAAGATATGATTTCCAACATCTTTGATTTTAGTGACAGCACCGTAAGCGAAATCATGACTCCGCGCACCGAGGTTGACGCCGTGGAAGATACAGCGACTGTAGCCGAAGCCGTTGCACTTGCACGCAACCAGGGTTATTCCCGCATCCCTGTCTATCACGGTGACCTTGACGATATTCTCGGCATTCTCTATGTCAAGGATTTTTTGAAATACGTCGGTATTTCCGTTAATCCATCCACCAAGCTGACCGACCTGATGCATCCCGCCTACTTTGTTCCGGAAACAAAGCCCTGCGGGGATCTCTTTTCTGAGATGACATCACAGAGGCTCCAGATTGCGGTCGCAGTTGACGAATACGGCGGCACAGCGGGCATTGTTACCATGGAAGACCTGCTTGAGTCCATCGTTGGCAACATTGAGGATGAATACGACACCGATGAAGAGGAAATCCAGCGGGAAAGTGAGAACCGCTACAGCGTGGACGGCATGGCCTCCATTGACGAGATTTCCGACTTGACCGGCGTGCAGCTCCCGGAGGGCGACTATGACACCATCGCCGGCCTGATGATTAAGCAGCTCGGGCGCATCCCGAAGGCGGACGAGCATCCGCATGTAAAAGTCAAGAATCTTACTCTTACAGCCGATGAAATAGACTCACACCGGATTGCGCGTATTACGATTGTAAAAGACCCGCCAAAGAAAGCGGTGTCTCCCACATCCCCGAAAAAATGACGGGATTTGCATTTCCGTCCCCCGTGCGTTACAATCGATAGTGCGCACGGGGATTTTTTCCTGTACAAATGGTCAGTCGCAACATCCTGACCTAAAACAAAACTACGGAGGAACCAGAAAAAATGAATCAGCAGTCCAGCCACACGCTTTTCCTTGCGAAAGGCTCTGTTATTGCTGCCGCTTATGCGGTTTTGACTTGGCTTGCCGCCCTGGCAGGCATTGCCTATGGGCCGGTGCAGTTTCGCTTTTCCGAAGCGCTCACCGTTCTCCCGGTCTTTTCATCAGCGGCTGTTCCCGGCCTTACGCTTGGATGCCTTCTTGCAAACATTCTGAGCGGCTTCGGCGTTTATGACATGGTATTCGGTACATTGGCAACATTCCTTGCAGCGCTGCTCACACGGGCCCTGCGCCATGTCCGCTTCCACGGCATCCCGCTCCTCGCGCTGCTGCCTCCCGTCATTGTGAATGCGGCTATCATCGGGCTTGAAATCACCATTGTGAACGGTGGAAATTGTGATCTCACCTGGTTCCAGAACCCCAACTGGGTGCTTTTCTGGGCAAATGCCCTGTCTGTTGGCCTTGGTGAGCTGGTTATCTGCTATGGTCTCGGCTTGCCGCTCCTTATTTTAATCGAAAAAAATAAAAAGCTGAAATCTCTCCTTCAGTAGAGCAGGTACCGCACAGTGTTTCGGTGATGTTGCGGCACTTGTACGGCGAAGCTATAACCCACTGAAAAGAGAAGCACATAACAATAAAGCATCTTTGACAGTTCGCAGATGCATGGAACCGCCCGAGGAATGAAACCCTCGGGCGGCTCCATTTCTGTCTCAGAGTTGGGAAAAAAATTACTCAGCATTTTTTAGGTTAATTTTCTTCCGGCCGCCGTGTCCGGTTTTTCTGCTTTACCGGCGGAACAATGGGAATATTTATTCCGCACAGTTGGCAGAATACATTTCAGGGCTTCCGGAAAGAAGGGTTACATTTGACCATCACAAAAGCCGAATACAAACAGATGGCAAAAAAAGCTTCACCGAATTCCCATTATGCACGGGATATGGCAGGGGCATTCCTGATTGGCGGCGCAATCTGCACACTTGGGCAGTGCTTTCTGGAGATTTACCGCTTTTTCGGCCTGGACGAGCAGGCTTCGAGTGCGTTTGTCTCCATCACACTCATCGGGCTTTCCGCGCTGCTGACCGCGCTGCGTGTCTATGATAATATTGCAAAGATTGGCGGCGCAGGCACTCTTGTGCCAATCACCGGCTTTGCAAACTCCATTGTTGCACCTGCAATGGAGTTCAAAAGCGAAGGCTACATTCTCGGCATTGGTGCAAAGATGTTTGTAATCGCCGGGCCGGTACTTGTTTACGGTACCGCCGCATCCATCCTCTACGGACTGATCCTCTGGTTTTTCCATCTCTACTGATTTTGCGGAAGGGGGCTTTTCTCATGCCGAAAAGGATTGGCAGATACACAATTGAGCTTGAGACAAATCCCGCCGTGGTAGGCTTTGCCGCCGTTGCCGGGAAAAAAGAATATGAAGGACCCTACGGCCAATATTATGACCAGTGCCATACCGACACCACACTGGGCGAGTCAAGCTGGGAAAAAGCGGAAAGCCGCCTTCAGAACGAGGCTGTGCAGATAGCCCTGAAAAAATCCAAGCTAAAAAATACCGACATTGACTGCATTTTTGCTGGCGACCTGCTGAACCAGTGCATTTCCTCCACATTTGGTCTAAGGAGTCTGGATATCCCGTTCCTCGGCCAGTATGGTGCATGCTCTACGATGGCACAGACGCTCGGTATCGCTTCGCTCTTCGTGGAATCCGGTGCAGCGGCACGCACGGCAGCGGTTACTTCCTCTCACTTCTGCTCGGCAGAGCGCCAGTTCCGCTTGCCGCTTGAATACGGCGGCCAGCGCACACCAACCGCACAGTGGACGGCAACGGCCGCCGGGGCAATGATTCTCGGCGCACGCACCCAGTACCAGGCTGCCCCGGTTGGCATCCGCGCAATCACATTCGGCCGTATCGTCGATTTTGGCTTAAAGGACGCTGCCAACATGGGGGCAGCTATGGCACCGGCCGCGGCAAACACACTGGAAGACTACTTCAACGATACTGGTTCCAACCCACAGGACTACGACCTGATTTTGACGGGTGACCTAGGCCTGATTGGCAGTGAGCTGCTCGATGAACTGATGAACCATGAAGGCAAAGATATCCGCTCCGTCCACAACGACTGCGGCCTGATGATTTATGACCGCAACAAACAGGATGTCCACGCAGGCGGCTCAGGCTGCGGGTGCAGCGCTGCAATCCTCTGCTCCGTAATCCTTCAGCAGATGAGCGCTGGGCAGCTTCACAAAGTTCTCTTTATCGGCACCGGCGCGCTGATGTCCCCCACTTCCCAGCAGCAGGGTGAAAGCATTCCGAGTGTTGCCCATCTTGTTTTCCTCCAGGCCTGACTGCCGTGAAAAAAATATGCTGTAACCCTTTCGGGGCCACAGCATACCGGAAATTGGAAAGCCTCTCAGACGGCTTTCCGAAGCGGGGCCAAATCGAGCCTGTCGGTACAGGAGCCGAGGAAACCGGAAAGCTCTTCAAGGATTGTTTTTACACCGCCTTTTGAGTTACTTTCCACATTCAGCGGCATAATGGGGTCATGGACACTCAGGCGCAGCAGGAACCAGCCGTTGCCGTGGCTCTCGTCAAGGGAAACGCGGACACCTTCGCAGTTGTCCGGTGCAACGGTCCAGCCGGCCTGATTTGCGGAGTATTTTGTCAGTTCCGCAATGATTGCTTCCCCTTCAGCACGGAAGTCCTCCGCAAGGATTGGGAACCTCAGCTCGGAAGCCTCTGCGGGTTCCCGCAGGGGCCTCAGGAGGTCTTCCAGCGTTTTGCCCTGCGAACGCAGTTTTGCCGCCTTAATGATAATTTTTGTCACCAGGTAAGCCCCGTCATCAAGAAAATAATTTTCCCGCATGGCGGCGTGCCCGGAAGTCTCAATGGCAAGCGGGCAGTCCACTCCGGCCGCATTGAGCCGCATGCCTTCATTGATAACGTTGCGGTACCCGCGCTTAAAGCGGCGGTGCTTTCCGCCAAGTGTTTTTTCAATATAATCTTTCAGACCAGAGGAGGTAACGGAATCTGTCACAATCGTGCCGCCGGGACAATCTTCCAGTGCAATGGCGGAGGCAATGGCCACAAGGCGGTTCCGATTAATCTCATCGCCCCTGGAATCTACAGCCCCACCCCGATCCACATCGGTATCAAAAATTACGCCAAGGTCGGCTTTTGCTTTCACTACGGCAGCACAGACGGATTTCATTGCCGTTTCATTTTCCGGGTTCGGGATATGATTTGGGAAACGCCCATCCGGTTCGAGAAACTGGCTGCCGGAAATGTCTGCGCCGAGCGGCGCGAGCACATCCGTCGCATAAAATCCGCCTGCCCCGTTGCCGGCATCCACGACAATATGGAACCCGGCAAGCGGCTTCTCATAGTCCTTTGCACGGACGCCTTCACAGATTGTCTTTCTCAGCCGGCCGCAATACTGCTTCATGTAATTGATTTTTTCACAGGAGCCCCTGCCCGGTACAGGCCTGTCCCCATCCTGAGCGTGCTGAAGGATTGCCTCAATATCGGGGCCGTCGAGGCCGCCCTCCCGTGTAAAAAATTTGAGGCCATTGCGGTTCCACGGATGGTGACTTGCCGTAATCTGCACCGAACCGTCACAGGCCGTGTCCTGCGTAACGAGAAACATTGCCGGGGTAGAAGAAAGCCCGCAGTCCAGCACATGGACTCCGCAGGAGACAAGTGTGCCGACGACGTCTGCGCGGATGCGCTCCGCTGAAACACGCGGATCATGCCCAACCGCAACAGTCAGGTTTGGAATATCTTTCTTCACACGGTCAGCAAGCCACAGCACAAAGCCTCCCGTCAGTTTGTTGACAGCCTCATCCGTGAGGAGCACGTTTTCACCGGGGACACCGGCTATCGCCACGCCGCGGATATCCGTGCCGCTTTTAAACTGTTCCCAGTATTTTGTAAGCAAGAGAATCTCTCCTTCCATTTCAAGCCATTATTCCATATTCAGTATAGCCGGTCCCACGCGGAATTGGAATCAAATTCCGGAAATCCGCGGGAATTTTGCCGGAAAAAGGAAAGCCGGAAAAATGAAGAACCTGATTGAGCTGCGGGATATCAAGAAAACTTACAAGATGGGTGCAGGAGAGGTGCATGCGCTTGACGGCATTTCCCTTTCCATCCAAAAGGGAGAATTTGCTGCGATTGTGGGACGCTCCGGTTCCGGAAAGTCAACCCTGATGAATATTATTGGCTGCCTTGACACACCTACGTCGGGGAGCTACCGCCTTGCAGGGGAAGACGTTTCCAAATTCTCTGAAAAGCGTCTTGCAAGGGTGCGGAACCGGGAAATCGGCTTTATTTTTCAAAGCTTCAACCTGATTGGCAGCCTGCCTGCGCTTGAAAATGTAGAGCTGCCGCTTCTTTACCGCGGCGTAGACCGGGCCGAGCGCAGGTGCCTTGCGGAAGACGCCCTCAGCCGCGTTGGCCTTGCCGGGCGGATGGACCACCTGCCAAGCCAGATGAGCGGCGGGCAGCAGCAGCGTGTTGCGATTGCAAGGGCCATAGCCGCCGAACCTCCCATTATCCTCGCGGATGAGCCGACCGGGAATCTTGATACCCGCTCCGGAAGCGAAATTATGGAAATCCTCCGTGGCCTGCAAAAATCCGGACGCACCGTAGTGCTCATCACGCATGACGAGCGGATCGCCCGCAGTGCAGACCGCACCGTCCGCCTTTGCGACGGGAAGCTGGAAGCTGACTCCGCCTTGGGGGAAGCTTTGCCTGCCGCTCTGCAAAGAACCTCCGAAAAAATTTTAAAAAGTTTGTAGATTCTCCCAGTGGATAAAAAAATACAAGATGCTATAATGGAGAAGGAATCAATCACCAGATTTATCCTGGAAAATTATTGATTTAGGAGGGGTTAAAATGGCATCATCTCCCATCGAACTACATGATATCGACGTTCCGGCTTTTCTGAAAGAGCTTGACCAGTGCAAAGGGAACGTGTTCCTGATGACGCATGAGGGCGACAATCTTAACCTGAAAAGCAAGCTTTGCCAGCTCGTAGGCCTGACGAAGCTGATTGAAGGCGGCAAGATTGCAGATGCGTTTATCGTCTGTGAAAATCCGGAAGACGAAACCAGGCTGTACCGTTTCAATCTTTTTGGTGCGAACGGAGCACAGCCCAAGTAAGCAGGGGCAGAATATCCTGTCTGCGTAACATAAGCGGCCGGAGCGGAAAAACCGTCCCGGCCGCTACTCTTATCTGTTATTTCCATAGAAGAATACTTTTCAGCTAAAGCCGTTCTCCATGGTTCCTCCACCTGCTGGATAATCTGCCTTCAGGCTTAAAACATTCTGGAGAGCTTTCCTTATACCCGCGGTACTGGACTTCTCCTTCTTGGCATGCGTGCGGCCGACTTTGCTTCCCGCCGCGCATCGCGCAGGATTGCCGAAGCATCGTTATGGCGTTTGCCGTCGCTGTACGAGCTGATATCCGTAAATCCCCCGTTGCAGCCGGAATACCCTGAACCGCCTCTGCCCTTTGGCCCCTTTCCGGAATGACGGATATGGATAAATATGACAATTCCTATTATGCCGAGTACAACCAGGGCAATGCCAATATAGAAGAGCGGGGAAAACCTGCTGATTGGATCAGCGGAAGCCGGTGCAGAAGAAACGGGGGCTTTGCTCTCCTGAGAGCTGGAAGAAAAGAAAAGGGCATTCTGGTCCTGGGAAGAAAGGGACTTGGAAGAGGAGGGCTTTTCTGTCAGGGAAGAGCTTTCTGTCTTTTTCCGCCACACTGCCGTCATATTTGCATTGGAAGTGAGAGCGTAGGAGCCGGATACCGCGGTGCCGTTGACTTTCCAGCCAGCAAACTCATAGCCTGAACGGACTGGCGTTATAAATTCTGACATTCGCGTCCCTTTTTTTACATAAGCGCTTTTCTTCAGGCCTGTCCCGCCGGCAAGGTCAATGGTAACCAGCACCTCCCCTTTTGGGGAGTCATCGTGCTCGACTCTTCCGGTTTCCGGTGACTGAATATCTGTCAAAGGGGTGACGGCTGCAAAAGCGGAAAGCGTAAGCATGGAAATGCACACGATGGCTGCCAGGAAAAAGGCAAAAGATTTTTCGGCTTTTCTGCTCATATCTGTATTTCCTCTCCAAAAAGGTTTTATCATATTACGAAAATTAATTTATAACATCAATTTCAATTAAAGTAATTATATCATAACAGCAGATAACAATACTACTATTATCTTGATAAATAATTCCGAAAACAACGCCTGTGGAATCCTCTTTTTCTGTTTTCCTAAACGGCTGTACTGTCATGCCTGTGACAGAAAACAGAAAGCCGAAAGGAGTAAATTTTCATGCAAACACTCGAAACGAATCGGCTGATTCTGCGTCCATGGCGTGAGAGCGATCTTACGGATTTTCATGAGTACTGCACGGATCCGGAAGTCGGCC